>Ga0210402_10003174_pt1 | contig 15563 bp, 14 predicted proteins | sample IncBWC7MmetaG_FD_161055 | JGI IMG/M metagenome (GOLD analysis project Ga0210402, IMG submission 161055) | Forest soil microbial communities from Barre Woods Harvard Forest LTER site, Petersham, Massachusetts, United States - Inc-BW-C-7-M | ecosystem: Environmental > Terrestrial > Soil >...
TTGATGGGTTCCGCCGCGCTCAACTCATCCTATAGATACGGCGCGGGATGGGTAGAGCGCAGCCAGACCCGTCGCCGCCCAGTCGCCGCTGGCCGCCGTATCGGCGCCAGGCGGGCTATCGCAAGCAAGTTGGGTGCGGCGTCGCACTGTTTGCGTCGGAACTCAGGTGGAAGCTACCGATATGCAACGGACCAAGGCGCCCGGTATGCTGGCGCCATGGGCCTCGGTCTGGAAATCCTTGTCGTCCTGCTGCTGATCGCGCTGAACGGGCTTTTCTCGATGAGCGAACTCGCGTTGGTTTCGGCGCGCCGTGCGCGTCTCGCGGTGCTGGAGCGTAAGGGGGTCGCCGGTGCCGGATTGGCGCGCCGCCTGGCGGAGGACCCTCAGCTCTTCCTCCCTACAGTGCAGGTCGGCATCACATTGGTGGCCGTGCTGACCGGCGTGTTCGGCGGCGCGCGGATTGCGGTACATGTGCAGGAGTGGATCGCCAGCATACCCGGTCTGGAGCCGGCGGCTGAGACGCTGTCGCTCGCCCTGGTGGTGGTGGTGACGACCTATCTCACGATGGTGTTGGGCGAACTGGTGCCGAAACATCTGGCCTTGCGCCGGCCGGAGCATATCTCGGCACGGGTCGCACCGGCGATCGCGTGGACGGCACGGGCGAGCGCGCCCGTCGTGTGGCTGCTCGACAGATCGTCGGCGGCGGTGCTGCACTTGTTCGGCTTGCACCGCGCGGCGCGGCAGACGGTGACGGAGGAGGAGCTAAAGGCGTTGCTGGCGGAGGGGACGCAGGCTGGCGTGCTGGAAGCCGAGGAGCGCGTCATGATCGAGCGCCTGCTGCGCCTGGCCGACAAGCCGGTGCGGGCAATCATGACGCCGCGGACCGAGATTGCCTGGATAGACCGGACCGATTCACCCAAGGAGATTGCGGCGGCGCTGAAGTCCACACCGCATTCGCGCTTCGTGGTGTGCGATGGGTCGGTGGACAACGTGGTTGGCGTTGTGCAGGCGAAGGACATCCTGGACCACATCCTTGACGGCGGCGATGTTTCGCTTGCCGCGGCCCTCCGCCAGCCGATGGTGGTACCTGACACGGTGACGGCGCTGGACACTCTCGAGCGATTGAAGTCGGACCCCCTCGGGCTTGCTCTGGTGATGGACGAGTACGGCAGTTTTGAAGGCGTGGTGACGGCGGCGGATGTGCTCGAGGCGATCGTCGGCGATCCGACCGACGCCGAGGCCCAGTCGGGCGGCGAGGCAGGCGATTCGGAGGGCGCACTGGTGATGGACGGCATGATGCCGGTCGATGAGCTGAAATCGCGGTTGTCATTGCCGGACCTGCCAGCTGAGGGCAGCTATCACACGCTTGCCGGATTGCTTCTGGCCCTGTTGCGTCGGGTGCCCCGGGTGGGAGATCGGATCGTGTTCGCCGGCTGGCGGTTCGAAGTACTGGAAATGGACGGACGGCGGGTCGACAAAGTGCTGGCCAGCCGCGAGCCGGCGGCAGAAGCGTAGGTGCGGGACGTCACCGTCCGCCAATGTGCCGTACTGGTGGGCGGGCTGGGCACGCGGCTCGGTGCCCTGACGGCAAGCACGCCGAAGCCGCTCCTGCCCTGCGGCGACCGGCCGTTCGTGGCGTGGCTGCTGCGCGAGTTCGTCCGCTTCGGCGTCGAGGAATTCCTGTTGCTGACCGGCCACCTGTCCGCCGAGGTGGAGGCCAGCGTGGATGCGCTTGCGGCCCGGCTGCCGCGCCATGCGCGCATCCTGGTCTCCGAGGAACCGATGCGCGCGGGCACCGGCGGTGCGGTGTTCCACGCACGCGAGCGGCTGGATCAAAGGTTCCTGTTGTGCAATGGCGATTCGCTGTTCGACTTCAATGTCGCTGCGTTGCTGTCGGCTGCCGCCGAGGACGGCGCGGACGTCGCGGGGCGAATGGTGCTACGGCGTGTGGACGATGCGTCACGCTATGGCGTGGTCGCGCTGAACGGCGATCGGGTGACCGCATTCCGGGAGCGTCCGCTGTCCAACACACCGGGGCTGATCAATGCCGGCATCTATCTGTTCGATCGTCGCATCGGCGATGAACTTGCGCCGACGTGTTCGCTGGAAGCCGATGTGATGCGGCGTCTAGCCGCGCGCGGCGCATTGCGTGGCACGATTGGCGAGGGTTATTTCCTGGACATTGGTATCCCGCAGGATTTGGCTCGTGCGGAACAGGAGATTCCGCGCGTGTTGCGCAGGCGGGCACTGTTTCTCGACCGCGACGGTGTGGTCAATGTCGATCATGGCTGGGTCGGCACGCGTGATCGCTTCGAATGGAGTCCAGGCGCGCGGGAGGCGATCCGCGCGGCGACGGAGGCGGGCTGGCATGTGTTCGTCGTCACCAACCAGTCGGGCGTGGCACGCGGGCATTACGACGAGGCGGCGGTCGTGGCGCTGCATGCGTGGATGACCGACGAGGTGCGCCGCGCCGGAGGCACGATCGACGACATCCGCTACTGCCCGTTCCACGAGGATGCTGTCGTTCCGGCCTATCGCCGCACCAGCGACTGGCGCAAGCCCGCACCCGGCATGCTGCTCGATCTGATGCGGACGTGGGAACTGAACCCGGTGCGGTGCGTGCTGATCGGCGACCAGCCGAGCGACATGGCGGCCGCGAATGCGGCAGGGATTGCTGCGCGTCGATATCAGGGCGGCAATCTGGAGGAGTTGGTGCGCCTGGTCCTTGATTCCGGGTAGCAGCCCGTCGAAGTCGGGGGGTCACACGCAAACTCAGTCACGGTTTTGGCAGTGTAAAGCACGCGTGTGCCGCTGGTAGGGTCGTCGCCCTATGGCGTCATCGCGCCCCGCGCATTCAGGTAAAGCGCGTAAACCGACGTGCTGGCGCACATGAACAGACGGTCCTTCTTCCTGCCCCCGAAGCAGAGATTGGCGCAGCCCTCCGGCAGGTGCACCTTGCCGATCAGATCGCCGTCCGGCGCGTAGCAGCGGACGCCATCCTCCGCCGGGTCGGCCCACCCCATGGAGCACCAGACGTTGCCGTCGACGTCGGTGCGCAGCCCGTCCGTCATCCCTGGCGCGAAGTCGTCGGCGAATATGCGCTCGTTGCGCAGCCGCGCCCCATCCACATCGAAACGGCGGATCTGCGCCGGCCCGCCATGCGAGATGCCGGAATCGACCACGTAAATCAGACGTTCGTCAGGCGAGAAGCAAAGACCATTCGGCCGGACAAAAGTGTCGGCGACCACGCTTGCCGTGCCACTCGACGGATCCAGCCGATACACGTTCCGCGGCAGTTCAGCTTCGGCCTTGTGCCCTTCATACGGTCCGTCGATCCCATAGCCGGGATCGGTGAACCATACCGCCCCGTCGGACGACACCACCACGTCGTTCGGCGCGTTCAGCGGCTTGCCCTCGAAGCGATCGATCAGCACGGTGATGCGCCCATCCAGCTCGGTGCGCGTCACACGGCGCGCATCGTGCTCGCAGCTGATCAGGCGCCCCTCACGATCCCGCGTGTTGCCGTTGGTGTAGTTGGATGGCGCGCGGAACACCGACAGATGCCCATCGTCTTCCAGCCAGCGCATCATTCGGTTGTTGGGAATGTCGCTGAACACCAAAAATCCGCCGTCGCGGAAATACACCGGTCCCTCGGCCCAGCGAAACCCGGTGGCGATGCGCTCGATCGCCGCATTGCCCTGCTTGTAAGCGAACCGCGGATCGAGCCGCTCGACGCGCGGATCTGGATAGCGGGTGTCAGGCAGATTGCCGAGCGGCAAAGACATTGTTTCTCCCGATGCCGCCAGGCCGCTGGTTAGCCTGGTCCCGCTCCCTATCCCGCCTGGGCCACCTGCTGGCTCATGGCATTGATCAGCGCATCGATGTTGTTGTTGTTGCGGCTGAGATAGGACGCGTAGTCGCTGCGCTGCGTCAGACGGAGCGACGTGCCCTCGGCGACCACGTCGATGATCTTCGGGCTGCCGCTGGCGCTGCTGATGATCCAGTCGACATTGGTCGGCGGGTTGTTTGGACGCTCGACGACGGTCGATACCACGTCGTTGTCCTCGCGCTGCTGCGACCGGCCCATGGTGAACCGGACGCCCTGGTAGTCACCGAGCTTGCTGGTGATGTTGTTCACCAGCACCTGATGAAACAGCTCCATGTAGCGCTTCTGCTGCTCGGGCGAGGCATTGCGCCAGAAGCGCCCCAGGCAGAAGCGCGCCACCCCATCGACATCGACCCCCGAGTCGATGATCTGTGTCAGCCTCTGCCGCTTGTCGCGGTCGCTGCCGGGGCCGTTCACCACCGCCACGAGTTGATCGCCAATGTTTTTGACGAAGTCGTGGGCGCGCCCCCCGCCCGCCTGGGCCAATGCGGGACGAACCAGTCGACCAGCGGTTGGCAGCAGCGAGGCTGCGATCAGGAGCAGGAAGTTGCGGCGGTTAGGCATGGCGTGCTGTGGCCTCGGTCAATAGGCCGGCGATACGGCCGGCGAATAGGTGACTTTATCGGATGCGCCCGATTCCGGGAACCATACCGGAATTGTGGCGCGCTTGTCTTTGCGAAGATCCTCGACCTGACCGCGCCGATGCTGCCGGTACAGGCTGCGGAAGGTCGCATACGGGTCCAGTGCCGTCTTCTTGGTGCTGTCGATGTCGTCAAGATGGCGCTCGCGCTGGTCGAGTGCGTTGACACCCATGCGTGACCAGTCAAGCGCGCGCACCGTAGTTCCCTGGCCCACCCAGGTGAACGGGTCAAGCGCCGCGTTGACGCCCAGCCCAATAGCGTCCCGGGGGTCCGATGGTCCAAACACCGGCAAATACAGGAATGGTCCCTCTGGCAGCCCCCAGAGGGCCATTGTCAGGCCGAAGTCGGCATCGTGATCCGGATAGCCCCAGTCCTTGGCGAAGTCGAAAATCCCCAGCACCCCCACCGTAGTGTTGATCAGAAAGCGCATGGTGGTATCGCCGGCGCGGCGCGGCCGGCCGTCGAAGATGTCGTTGCTCAACTGCACCGGGGTGCCCAGGTTGGTCAGGGCGTTGTGGATGCCGGTACGTGCCGGCCCCGGCACGAGGAAGCGGTAGGCCTTCGCAGCCGGACGCAGGATGACCGTGTCGAGCGCATCGTCAAACGCGTATATTGCACGGTTGGTGGGTTCGAATGGGTCGTTGGTCTCCTTGAAGTCCGCAACAGCGTCAGCGTCGTCGGCTGGCGGTGGCGTTGCGCAGCCGCCCAGACTGCCGAGCAGCACAGCGGTGATCACCAGAAGGTGACGACGGATGACGGCGCGCATCAGTATTCCTCGGACGAAGCACAGATACCAGCCCTGCTGCCAGGCAGGATAGCACAGGCAGCACATGGCGGCTCTGTCGCCCACTGGGAACAGGGACGTGGTTGAGCTTTCCGTGTCTGACTCTAAACGCAGGCTCCCCGTCACGCAACGTGGCCGTCCGCGATAGACACTTGCCTTGGAGGGCGAAGCTGGGGAAGAGAAGCCATGAACAAGATCTCAGATAGCCCGACGGGCCATGCCGGGCAGCCGACGTTGGAACGCTGGCTGACCGGACCGCGCTTTTCGGCGCTGCCGGCGCGGGCAGCGACACATCCGCCGCCGCTCCTGTCGTTCGAATTCTTTCCCCCCAAGACAGAAGCGCTGGAAAGCCAGCTCTGGACCTGCATCCGCCGGCTGGAGCCGCTGAGGCCACGCTTCGTCTCTGTCACCTACGGGGCGGGCGGAACCACGCGGCTGCGCACCCACGCCACGGTGGCTCGCATCGTGCAGGAAACCGCACTCGTTCCGGCGGCCCACCTGACCTGCGTGGGCGCAAGCCGCGGGGAAGTGAACGAGGTGGCGCGACAATACTGGGAAGCCGGCGTGCGCCACATCGTCGCACTGCGCGGCGATGCCCCGCCGGGTGCTGCCTACGAGCCACATCCCGATGGCTACGCCTTCGCCGCCGATCTGGTTGCCGGATTGCGGCGCGTGGCGGATTTCGAGATTTCGGTGGCGGCGTACCCCGAGACACATCCTGCCGCATCGAATCCTGGCGCCGACCTCGACAACCTGAAGCGCAAGTTGGACGCCGGTGCGACTCGGGCCATCACCCAGTTCTTCTTCGATACCTCCGTCTACCTGCGCTTTCTCGATCGCTGCCTGGCGGCCGGGATCACCACGTCAATCGTGCCGGGCATCCTGCCGGTGTCCAACTTCCCCCAGGCCGTCAAGATATCCGCGATGTGCGGCACCAGTGTGCCGGACTGGCTAGGCCATCTGCTCGACGGTGCCGAGGACGACCAGGAAATCCGCCGTATGGTGGCTGCGGTCGTGGCGGCCGAGCAGGTCCGTCTGCTGCAGGCCAATGGGGTGGACGAGTTCCATTTCTACACGCTCAATCGGCCCGACCTGACCTACGCGATCGCGCATATCCTGGGGGTGCGACCAGTCAGGCCAGCCTGATCGATCGAGTTTCCTTGGCTGTCAGTTGCTGGTCGCGAACCCGTACTGCCGGCCGCGCCGCTTGCCAAAACGCAATATCCGCGCGACGGAAGTTACAAGAGGACAGGCCAGCTCGATCGCAGTGGCGATCAGCAGCCGGTCGGCAGGATCCCGGTGTTCGAGGTGATGGAGCTCATAGCTGCCGCAGGCCGCGCCATTGCTGAGCGGCAAGCCTTCGACCGACGGGCGATCGAGGAATCGCTCGATCCACGCCGCGACCGGAACATCGAGCTCGATCCGGCCGCAATCGACGAGCAGGGCGATCTCCCAGGCGCTGATCGCACTCAGGTAGATCGTCCCGCCATCGAGCCAGCACGCATCGATTGCGGCACGCGTTGCCTCACGCAGGTTGGCGCTGCCGCTGTCCAGCCACAACGCGATGTGGGTATCGAGCAGCAAGGCATGGGTCACCGCTCGATTTCACGGCCGGTTGCAGCGTCAGGCTCGACATCGAGTGCCGGCGCGGTCAGGTCAACGCCGTCGCGGACCCTGACCGATCCGGGGTGAGCACCGAACAGCGATCCGCTCCGCGCATTCTGTTCGAGCAGGCGCCGCAACGCCAGCGCCACGGCTTCGGTCTTGTTGCCTGCAGTCAGGGTGCTGGCCGCTGTTTCGATCAGGGCGATAACGTCCGGGCGATTGATGGTTACAACTGTGGGCATGCGAGCCTCGAACGATCATGTGGTCTGTAATGATATAATGGCAACCTGTGCCTTGGCAAGCCCCGCCACCTGAAAACAGCCGCCGCGGCCGATTGGCCCGAACCGGTGACGCGCATTATACCAGACCCATGCCCTCGCCGCGCCCCGCCGCATGACCGACTACCTCGCGCGTCTCAACGCCGAGCAGCGTGCCGCGGTGGAAACCATCGACGGGCCGCTTTTGGTGCTGGCCGGCGCCGGGACCGGCAAGACGCGGGTGCTGACGACGCGCTTCGCGCATATCCTGCTCACCGGACGGGCCTTCCCCGGCCAGGTCCTGGCAGTGACATTCACCAACAAGGCGGCCCGGGAGATGCGCGAACGGGTGGGCGCGATCCTCGGCAGGCCGGTCGAGGGCCTGTGGCTCGGCACGTTCCATGCCCTGTGCGCGCGGATGCTGCGTCGCCATGCGGAGTTGGTCGGGCTGACGCCGAATTTCTCCATTTTGGATGCCGACGACCAGTTGCGCCTTCTCAAGCAGGTCATGGAGGCCGAGCGGGTGGACGCCAAACGCTGGGCGCCGCCGGCGCTGATGGCGGTGATCCAACGCTGGAAGGATCGCGGACTCACCCCGGAGCGCATTACGCCCGCCGAGGACACCGATTTCGCCGCTGGCCGGGCGCGGGAGCTGTACGCGGCGTACCAGGCGCGGCTGCGTGCATTGAACGCGGCGGATTTCGGCGATCTCCTGCTGCACATGACCGAGGTTCTGCGCGGGCAGCCGGATGTGCTGGCGGACTACCATCGCCGGTTCCGTTACATCCTGGTGGACGAATACCAGGACACCAACCTTGTGCAGTACCTCTGGCTCCGACTTCTCGCGCAAGGCCATCGCAACATCTGCTGCGTTGGCGATGACGACCAGTCGATCTACTCGTGGCGCGGGGCCGAGGTGGAGAACATCCTGCGCTTCGAGAAGGATTTCGAGGGCGCCAGGATCATTCGGCTGGAGGCGAATTACCGCTCGACCGCGCAGATCCTGGCCGCCGCCTCCGGGCTTATCGCACACAACGAGGGCCGGCTGGGCAAGACGCTGCGCCCTGGCCGGCAGGATGCGGCCGGCGAGCGGGTGACGGTGGTGAGCCTGTGGGACTCGGACGAAGAAGCCCGAATGGTGGGCGACCGCATCGAGGCGCTGCGTCGTGAGGGCGAACCGCTGGCGGAGATGGCGATCCTGGTGCGGGCGGGCTTCCAGACGCGCGCCTTCGAGGAGCGCCTGATCACGCTCGGCATGCCCTATCGCGTGGTCGGCGGCCTGCGGTTCTATGAGCGTCAGGAGATCCGTAATGCCATCGCCTACATGCGCATCGTGGTGCAGCCGGCGGACGATCTGGCCTTTGAGCGCATCGTCAATGTCCCGCGGCGCGGTGTGGGCGAGGTGGCGCTCCGCACCATGCATGAGACGGCGCGCGCGACCGGCATTCCGCTGTCGGAAGCAGCGGCGATGCTGATCGCGGGCGGCGGGATGAAGGGGCGCGTGAAGGAGCAGGTCGATGCACTGCTGCGCGGCTTCGAACGCTGGCGCGCGATGCTGGACAAGGATGGCCATGTGGTGACGGTGGCCACCATGCTCGACGAGAGCGGCTACACCGACATGTGGCAGCAGGACAAATCGCCCGAGGCGCCGGGGCGGCTGGAGAACCTGAAGGAACTGGTTCGTGCGCTGGCGGATTTCGAGACGCTGGCGGGGTTCCTGGACCACGTCTCGCTGGTGATGGAGAACGACGAGAACGCGGAAGGCGATCGGGTCAGCCTGATGACGCTGCACGGCGCCAAGGGCCTGGAGTTCGACACCGTGTTCCTGCCGGGCTGGGAGGAAGGGCTGTTCCCCAACCAGCGCGCGCTCGACGAGGGCGGCGTGAAGTCGTTGGAGGAAGAGCGTCGGCTCGCCTATGTCGGGCTGACCCGGGCGCGGCGACGCGCGATCGTCAGCCATGCCGCCAACCGGCGGATCTATGCCAACTGGCAGAGCAGCATCCCGAGCCGGTTCATCGAGGAGTTGCCGGACGCGCATGTCGAGCAGACTGGTTCGGCGGCGCTGGCGCGCGATGCACGGGTGCTCGCGGCCACGACGTTCACCGGTCAGTTCCCGCTCGTGGCGCGACGGCCGCGCACCATCGAGGAATGGGAACAGCCCGGGCGGCCGGCGCGGACCGATACCATCCAGGTCGGCGCCCGCGTGTTCCACCAGAAGTTCGGCTACGGCACGGTGACCTCGGCGGAAGACAACCGGTTGGACGTGGCGTTCGACAAGGCGGGAGATAAGCGCGTGCTCGACCGATTCGTGGAGAAGGCGTGATCCGCACTGCCGAGCCTCTTGCCGTCATGGCCGGGCTTGACCCGGTCATCCACTCCCGGTCGGAGGTGCGTGGATGGCCGGGTCAAGCCCGGCCATGACGGGAAACGCATTGCCGGGTTGCCGCAATGGCGCGGCGTGCTGCAACACCTCTCGAGACCATCTCGGTCGACGTGCCGGAGGCGGCGCTTGAAATCTACGAGGCCGCGCTATCCACCGCCTGTGCGACGGTCGGCTTCTTTCGCGATCACGCCACCGGCGATTGGCGCGTGGAAGGCGTCAGACAGGTTGGCAGCAACGAACCGGAACTGACGGCTGCCTTGGCATTGGCTGCCGCGGCGTCCGGTGTTTCGGTACCAGTGCGGCGAACGCCAACGCCCGCGGAAGGGTGGCTGGCGCGCACTTATGCCTCGTTCCCGGAGCAACACATCGGCCGGCGGTTCGCCGTACGCGGAACGCACTTACGTGGACCGGCGACCCCGGGTCGCATCACGCTGACCCTGGACGCCGGCCTCGCGTTCGGCTCAGGCGAGCACGGCTCGACGCGCGGCTGTCTGCGGGCGCTGGAGCGCATTGCCTACCGGCGCCCGCGGCGCATTCTGGACCTGGGAACCGGGTCGGGGATTCTGGCAATGGCTGCCGCGCGACTGCTGCATCGTCCTGTGCTGGCCAGCGACATCGAGCCGTGGTCCGTCCGCGTGGCGCGGCAGAATGCGGCGTTGAACCGGGTGGGAAGGCTGGTGCGGGTTCGGCTTGCGGACGGTTGGCGGCACCCCGCCGTGCGCAGCGGCGGTCCTTACGACCTGGTATTCGCCAACATCCTTGCTCGCCCGCTTTGTCTGATGGCGCGGTCGCTGGTCGCACATCTCGCGCCGGGAGGTACCGCAATTCTCGCGGGGTTGCTGCACAATCAGGCAAGGGCCGTCGTGTCGGCCCACCTGACCTGTGGTCTCGCTCTGGAAACCGATATCCAGGAAGGCCCCTGGACCACGATCATTTTGCGGCGCAGGAGGAAGGCGGGCTAGGCGGCCCGCCCCAACCTCACCAGCCGAAGTAATCCGTTCCACGCGGACGGTCCGCGGCAAACGCAGGATCGAACACGCGCGGCAGATCCGCACGCGACAGACCGATATCGGCGAGTTCACGATCCGACAGCACCGCCATTTCCTGCAACACTGTCTGCCGGCGCCGCCACTCCGCGAACGCGGTCACCGCCCAGTTCAGCCAGTGGGCGATTCCGCCGCTTGGTGTCTTGACGACAGCGGCGGGTGGCTCGTCGTATGAGTAATCGACGTAACTCGCATTCCCGAGCGAGAACGTGAATTGGTCCTTGGTGATTTGGGCGCTCATGGGTGTCATTCCAGTCCAGCGACCGGGTCGGCGCGGCGCCCTTGCGGCGATGCTTCCTCCGGTCTTCTTCTGCGGTGCAACATATGCTTCCCGGCGCCTGTGGATAATTGCCCATTCACCCCGCCAGTTATGCGCTAAATGCATGGAGACTTAACGAGACATGAAAATGTGCATGGACTCCATCGATGGGGAGGCGACATGAGCGGCGCGGCCGGACAGCGTCTGGCAGCGCTGCGTGACGAACTTCGGCACCAGGGGCTGGACGGGTTCATCGTGCCGCGCGCCGATGAGCACCTGGGCGAGTATGTCCCCCCGTCAGCCGAGCGGCTCGCCTGGCTCACCGGCTTCACCGGCAGCGCCGGCTTGGCGGTGGTACTTGCCGACAAGGCGGCGGTGTTCACCGATGGCCGCTACGTGTTGCAGCTTGCCGCACAGACCGACCCCGACGTGTGGGAGCGCCGGCACGCCACCGACGACCCGCCACCCGCCTGGCTGGCTGCAAACACACAACATGGGGCAAAGATCGGCTACGACCCGCTGCTGGTCAGCGAAGAGGGGCTCGGTCGCTACACCGATGCTGGACTAGCCGTGCAACCGGTGGCGCGCAACCCTGTCGACACGGTCTGGACCGACCGGCCGGCACCACCCCTTGCGCCCGCAGTGCCGCATTCCCTGGAGTATGCAGGGCGAACTGCCACTGAAAAGCGCGAGCAGATCGCGGCACTGCTGCGCGAGGCGAAACAGGATGCCGCGGTGATCACCGATCCCGCCTCTATCGCCTGGCTGCTCAACATCCGCGGCGGCGACGTGCCGTTCACCCCGTTCGCTCTGGGGTTTGCCCTGACCCACGCCGATGGCGGGACCGAACTGTTCATGGACCCCGCAAAGCTGCCCGACGCGACGCGCCAGTGGCTCGGCAACACGGTGTCCGTGGCCGGCCGCGACGCATTGGAACCGGCGCTCGAGCGATTCCGCGGCAAGCGGGTACGGGTCGATCCCACGGGCTCCCCGGTCTGGTTCGCCCAGAAGCTGCGGGAGGCGGGCGTGGCGGTCGTGCCAGGCCCGGATCCTTGTCTGCTGCCGAAGGCGTGCAAGAACACTGTCGAGCAGCAGGGCGCTCGCAACGCCCATGCGCGCGACGCGGTGGCCGTGTGCCGGTTCCTGCACTTCCTATCGGAGGCTGGGCCGAGGGGCCGCGAGACCGAGATGTCCGCGGCGGCCACGTTGCTTGCCTTGCGTGAGGAGGTCGAAGGATTCCATGGCGAGAGTTTTCCGGCAATCTCCGGGGCCGGCGAGCACGGCGCCATCATCCATTATCGCGTGACCGAGGAGACCAATCGGCCGATCCGGCCCGATGAGGTCTATCTGATCGATTCGGGCGGCCAGTTTCCGGACGGCACGACGGACATCACCCGCACCGTCTGGACCGGGCCAGGCGAACCGCCGGCGCAACTCCGGGAACGGGTCACACGCGTACTGAAGGGTCATGTCGCGATCGCCACCCTGGTGTTCCCGCAAGGTGTCGGCGGCGCACACCTGGATTCCTTCGCCCGGCGTGCGCTGTGGCAGGTGGGGCTGGACTACGACCACGGCACCGGTCACGGCGTCGGCAGCTATCTGTCGGTCCACGAGGGGCCAGTGAGCCTGTCGCGCCTCGCCAGGCCAGTGCCAATCGCGGCGGGAATGATCCTGTCGAATGAGCCGGGCTACTATCTGCCCGGCAGTTACGGGATCCGGCTGGAGAATCTGCTGCTGGTGCAGGAGCAGGCTCTGCCTGGCGCGACCAAGCCGTTCCTGTGTTTTGAGACACTGACGCTGGCGCCATTCGACCGCCGGCTCATCGATCCGGGTCTGCTCGAGGCTGCTGAACTCGCGTGGCTCAATGCCTATCACGCGCGGGTGCTGGCGGAGATCGGACCACGCCTCGACGCGCCGGTTCGAGACTGGCTGGCGCTTGCCTGTGCACCTCTGGCCTGATGCAGCGCGGCTGCGCACGGATCGCGCTTCTCCTGGCCCTCGTCTGGCCCTGTGCCGTCATGGCTGCCAACCTCGCCTATGTCGGGGAATCCGGCGCGCAGGCCGAGCGGGCAGCCGAGACAGTCCGCTCCCGCCTACCCGGTTTCGATCACAGCGTTGCACTGGCGACGGTCGGTGCTGTGGCCGACGCGGTGAAGGGCGGACAGGCCGCCGGCGGGATGATCCCCGGAATGTCCACAAGCGGCGTGCCGATCGAGACCACGAAGCTGTTGCTGGGTGCGCTCGATCCCGGTGTTCGCATCGTAGGCGAGACGCATGTCGGGGACACCGCGGGCGACCTCGTGAGCTTCTGGTTGATCGGCCGGGGACTGAACCACATGCCGGATCTGCATGCGGACCGGCTCGTGGTGAACATCGAGGCGCCTGGCGGCTCGAAGGCGTTTTCGCTTGTCGTGGCGGGACTGTCCAAGCTTGGTTTCACGGTAGCCGATGTGGCCTCGGTTCCGCTGCCGACAAAGGCCTTGGGCTCTCGTTACCTGCTGGTCCTGACGGCCGACAAGCCCATTTTGGCCTTGCGCGCGACCGATGCGATCGCACGGGATTCGCGCGTGGGCGAAGGGCGCGCGTTGGTGATCGGCGCATGGAAACAGGGGCCCTGATGTTTCATCGTTTCCGAATTGGCGACGCTTCGGCCACCATCGTCTCGGACGGGCCGCTTGTGCTGCCGGCCGCCGCCAGGATCTTCCGTGGCCCCGGTGCGGATGCGCTGGACGCGGCGGTGACGGCGTCCGGCCAGCGGACCGATGCGGTTCGGGTGGAGCAGAACTGCCTGCTGATCGAGACTGCCGGCAAGCGCGTGCTGTTCGACAACGGTCTCGGCTCCGAGAAGCTGTATGGCCCGGACAGCGGCCAATTGCTGACCAGTCTCGCGGAGGCGGGCGTCGATCCGGTGTCGATTGACGCGATGGTGCTGACCCACGCGCACTCGGATCATTGCTGGGGCACCATGGGCGATGACGGCCGCCCGAATTTTCCCAACGCGACGATCTTCATCTCGCAGGCGGAGATGGATTACTGGGAGAGCAACCCGCCCGGCGAGCGCCGTGAGCGCAGCATCGCCGGCGTGCGCAGGCATCTTCTGCCGTTGCGCGACCGCATGCGGTTTGTGCGCGACGGTGAGGAGTTCCTGCCTGGGGTGCAGGGCTGGCACACGCCGGGGCATACGCCGGGCCACATGGCTTTCCTGTTCGCCGGAGGCTGGTGCCTGACTGGCGACGTGGCGTTCCACGATCCGCTCTCCTATGCGTTTCCTGAAGCACGCAGCGCGTATGACGTGGACCCACAGCAAGCTGTGGCGACGCGACGGCGTCTGCTGGACCGGATGGTGGATGAGCGGTTGCGCGTAATCGGCTACCACCATCCCTGGCCCGGATTGGGCCATGTCGAAAGAGCGGGCGGGACGTTTCGATTTGTGGCGGCGCCCCCTCCCCCCGACCCCCTCCCGCAAGGGGCGGGGGAGTAAGAATCAGCGCTCCCCCGCCCCTTGCGGGGGGGGGGCGGGGGGAGGGGGCCACGGGATCAGCCGCTGCAACGGCACGGAGGGATCGGCCAGCGCCTCGCGGTCCACCGGCTTGCGTGACTTGATCAGTGCCTGTCCCGCCCGGATCTCGCGCGGGTTGTTAGCGGCAGTGACGCCGATCACGCTGCCATCCGCAGCAAGGTGCACTGCCGTGAATACATTCGGCGGCGCACTCGCCCGGACGACAGTCTGCACCGCATCGGCGGGCAGACCGGCGACCTGAAGGTTGACCCCGTGCTGGTCGGTCCAGAACCACGGGATGTCGTCATACGGGGTCGCGTCGCCGCACATCGCCTTGCCGACCGCAATGCCATGGTTCTGCGCATGCCGCCACGACTCCAGACGCAACCGGCGATCGAACAGCGGATGATGGAATGCGGTGACATCGCCGGCGGCATAAATGTCGGGCACGCTGGTCCGGCCCAATGCGTCCACCACGATGCCGCCTTCCAGCGCCAGCCCCGCCGCCTCGGCCAGCGGCAGATTGCGCTGCATGCCGACACCGGCAATCACCATATCGCCCGTGAATTCCTCCGCATCGCGGCAGATGATGCGGAAGCCGCCAGACGGATCGTCCTCGATCGCATCGACAATGACGCCGAAATGCAGTGCCACGGCCGCATTGCGGTGCAGCGTTTCGACGAACCGCGCGCCTTCAGGCGAGACGCTGCGGCCCATCGCACCCGGCAGCCCCTCCAACACCGTCACCTCGGCGCCACGCGCACGCGCCGACGATGCAATCTCCAGCCCGATGACGCCCGCCCCGATACACACCACGTGACGCGCAGTGGAAAGGCCCGCACGGATTATCCGCGCGTCCTCGATGGTGCGCAGGTAGAGCGCCTTCTCGCCGCCCGGGACAGGCAGATGCCGAGCCCTGCCGCCGACCGTTAGCAGCACGCGGTCGTAGGGCAGGCTCTGTCCGTCGCGCAGCCGGATGCGATGCGCGTTGCCGTCCACCTCGGTGACTTCGCTGCCCAGCAGCAGTTCGATGCCCTGCTCGCCGTAGCGCTCCGCGGTATGGAAATAGGCGACCGGCGGTTCCGGTTCGTCTGTCAGCACAGCCTTCGACAGGGGCGGGCGCTCGTATGGGCGCCAGGTCTCTTCGCCAATCAGCAGAATCCGCCCCGTGAAGCCGGCCTGGCGCATGCCGGTGGCTGCCCA
>Ga0210402_10003175_pt1 | contig 15559 bp, 15 predicted proteins | sample IncBWC7MmetaG_FD_161055 | JGI IMG/M metagenome (GOLD analysis project Ga0210402, IMG submission 161055) | Forest soil microbial communities from Barre Woods Harvard Forest LTER site, Petersham, Massachusetts, United States - Inc-BW-C-7-M | ecosystem: Environmental > Terrestrial > Soil >...
GCGGCACTGGCTGGGGTACCCTGGCGAAGATTGGCGGCGCGCTGGCTACCGTACGCCGCAACACTCCTGGCATCCCAATGCTAAAGAATGCCATGAGGGGAATCAACTGGCTGTACTGGCGAACCTGCCTTGGCTCGCTGGGCGAGCGAACCGAGTTTTTCAAAGGCGTAACCATCCACCACGCTCACCGGGTTCACATAGGGTCGAGTTCGTCGTTGAACGATTACGTTCAAATGTGGGGGCAATTCGGCGTGACAATCGGCAACGACGTCCTCATCGCAGCCCATGTGGTCATCACGTCCGCAACCCACGACGCGAATTCCTACCCCTATTCGACTAAGGTTATCGGGGGACCGGTAGTGATCGAAGACGGCGTATGGATCGGATCCGGGGCGATCATCCTACCGGGAGTCCGGATCGGTGCCCGATCGATCATTGGGGCTGGCGCCGTGGTGACGAAGGATGTTGCCGCCGGAGTGATCGCAGTGGGCACGCCAGCGCGCGTTTTGAGGTCCATCCCATTCGGACAAGAAGCCCGGTGATTCGTACCGCAAACAAGCATGTTGAGTATGAACTGCACGAAATGACATTTCCCTCTATGACTAATACGGCAACCGCAATTGGCATGGGCGCCGGTGCGCTCTTTCATCCGAGCGGACTGGCGAGCCAGGGCATGAAAGATCTGATCATCGCCGACTATCAACGCTCCTATGGACGGCCGGCCAGCCTTATCCGTGTGCTCCGCGCTTATTTCGTGAACCCCGGGTTTCGGGCGACGTTTCTGTATCGCCTGGCGAATCAAGCGTGGAGGGCGGACCATGTCTGGCTCGGGTTGGCGATCGCAGCCTATACCGTGAAGATCACCGGGGCGGACATTCAACCCGGCGCCAGCGTCGGCGCAGGGTTGGTGATACGCCACCCGGTTGGAATCGTGGTGGGGACCCTGGTGGTGATCGGCGCCAACTGCACCCTGCTGCAAGGCACCACTTTAGGGGAAAAGCTGACGCCAGGCGACGATCACGCCTCTCCTGTACTGGGCGACGGTGTCACAATTGGCGCCGGCGCCGTGGTGGTCGGCGGGATCTCGATCGGCTCGGGCGCCGTCATTGGGGCAAACTCTGTGGTGGTAAGAGATGTTCCCCCCGGAGCTACCGCCGTTGGGGTTCCCGCGCGCCTGCTGTCCAAGTCCATCGGGGTGCCGCGATGAATGACCTCAAGACCGCCAAATCACCCTGGACGAGTTTGATTTGGCCCGCGCTCATTGGTGCGACCCTGCCGATACCCGTGGAACTCATCGGCACGCTCTATGTTGGAGAGATCCTCCTGCTGGGCGCTCTCTTTCACGCCCTGCTGCGCAAACATACCTCAATGAAGAAATGGCCGCGCCTGATGCGGCCGCTCGCCCTGTCTATGTTGTTGATGATCGTCGGGTATCTCCTGTCAGACTTGATCGTCGGCGCGCCGGCGAAAGACATGATGCGGGGGAGCGCGCGCGTGATCTTCGTGCTGATCGATGTCTTCGGAATGGCCGCGGTGGTCGGCTACTCCGGTTCGCGATTGCAGGCCGTGGCGCTCGGCTATGCGGCGGCGGCGGGCGCGTTGGCCCTGGCTGGCTTAAGCGGGCAACCATTTCTGGCTTACTGGAAGCTCGATCTCGGGGTTCCTGTGACGATGGCCGTTGCCCTGGTGCTGGGGAATCTCAGGCTCTTGAAGACGGCTTTGGCTCCATTGGCCTTCATGGCGCTTGGGATGCTGCACGTTTACCTCGATTCACGCTCTCAGGGTGCGCTCTGCGTGGCTGTAGGCGCGGTTCTTCTGGCGAATCTGGTCCGTGCCAGCCGTTGGAGAGTTCTCGCCTGGCCGGCCACCTTCGCCGCCCTCGGTCTGGCCGCTCTCCTGGTGGCGGGATCGCTTCTCAATGGCAGCGAGTTCTCCGAGCGCAGAGCCAATTCCGACACCTGGCGATTGGCTGGCGTCCAGGTTGCCGCGGCTGAGATCTTCTCTTCGCCGCTGATCGGCCACGGTTCATGGGCGACCAACGCCAATCTGCTTGACGCCGTGAACGGAAAGCAGCGAGATAATGGTTATCAGGCGAACAACAATGTAGGCGAAGGAACCTTCCAGGCCCACTCCATGGTGCTGCAGGCCTGGTTCGAGGGAGGGCTGCTCGCCTTGATTTTTCCGGTGCTGTACGGCGTCGCCATTGTTCGCGGCATACGGGCCGTCTGGCAGTCGGAGCGGCACGTCAAAAACCCACAATTGGTGCTGCTCTTGTTGTTGTTCACCGGACTCGTGCACCTTCTGTCCAGCCCGTTTAACGGGGGCCACCGGCTGGACGTTGCTTTTGCCCTTTGTGCATTCATCGTGGCGAACGGCTGGCTCCAGGCCGCGCAGACTGCCGGGCGAAGGCGCATGATCGGTAATGTCTGGATCCGCCGCCAACCTGCCATGGCCGGTGCGGCACATCTGGAATATTCACCCGGTCCATACTCACCCCGGCCACTCCGATGACTATAGGCATAGTAACCATCTCCTTCAATCAAGCCCGGTTTCTTGAGGAGGCCGTCGATTCGGTCTCCGTCTTGACTCCTCACCGTTTGGAATACGTCATCGTGGATCCGGGAAGCACAGACGGCTCCCGCGAGATCGTGGAACGGAGGCGGACCCAGTTTTCAGCCGCCATCATGGAACCGGACCAGGGCCCGGCGGACGGCCTCAACAAAGGTTTCGCCGCGCTCAAAGATGCCGACGTCTGCGGGTATATCAACGCCGACGACCGATTCGCTCCGGGAGCGCTGGACTACGTCGCCGGCTTTTTCTCGTCCCACCCGGAAACGGACATTCTTCTCGGGAGCATCCGGATCATCGACGAGTGCGGACGCCCATCCCTGAGGGGCCGGGTTGTCGATAAGGCGGACTTGACGCGATTCGCCAACCGCACTTCCTACTTCTGGCAGCAGGCGACTTTCTTTCGCCGATCGATCCTCGAACGCACCAGGGGGTTCAACCCGGAGAATCGAATCAGTTGGGACAGCGAACTGATCGTCGATATGCTCCTGGCGGGCGCGCGCGTGGCGCACACTCCACGGGTGTTGGGAGACTTCCGAATCTATGGCGCATCCATCACCGGGTCCGGGCGTCTGGTGGAAGAGGCTACCCGGCAGCACCGGCGCGTTTGCGCCAAAATAGCCAGCGCCGGCCGGCTCAACCGATCACCCCTTTTCTCCGTCTGGGGTCCGAAGCTCCATCAGCTCGCGTACCGTTTTAGTTTGCGCCGGCAATTCGGCAATCTGTTCATTGGCGTCGCCGCGCGTGCGGCAGGCACGAACAGCCGATCCGTTAAGACCCTATGAGAATCCTTCATCTGATCATGTCCGCCAGCTCCGCCGATGGCGGTCCTATCGAGGGCGTAAGACAGTTAGGCGCTACCTTGACTGCCGGCGGCGAACATCAGGTCGAGGTGGCTACTCTCGACGATCCGAAGGCCCCCTTCCTGACGGATTTCCCGCTGCCGGTACATGCGCTCGGCCCACGCCACACCTGGTACGGCTATGCACCGCGGGTGGTGCCGTGGCTGCGGGCCAATGCGCCGCGATTCGATGTGGTGGTGGTAAACGGACTCTGGAGATATTCTAGTTTCGCGGCCTGGCGGGCTCTCCATGGCACTGCTACCCCGTATGTGGTATTCACGCACGGAATGCTGGACCCATGGTTCAAGCGGGAGTATCCGCTCAAACATCTCAAGAAATGGCTGTATTGGCCCTGGGCCGACTACCGGGTGCTGCGCGACGCCGCGGCGGTGGTGTTCACCTGCGAAGAAGAGCGCTTGCTGGCCCGGCAGTCGTTCAGCCTTTACTCGGCGCGAGAGGTAGTGGTTGGGTACGGCACCTCGCTGCCTCCTTCACCGGACGAGGCTGAGGTCAAGTCATTCTTCTCGGAATTTCCTCATTTGCAAGGCAAGCGTCTGGCCCTCTTCATGGGACGGCTTCATCCCAAGAAGGGATGCGACCTGGCGATTGGCGCGTTCGCCCAGGTGTTGGCTGCGGACCCCGAATGGCATCTGGTGATCGCCGGGCCCGACCAGGCCGGGCTCCGCCCGTCGCTGTCGAGTCTGGCGGCTAAGCTTCAGGTCTCAGACAGGATTACGTGGACGGGAATGATTGGCGGCGCCACCAAGCGAAGCGCTCTCAGCACGGCCGAGGTCTTCGTGCTGCCATCCCATCAGGAAAACTTCGGCATCGTGGTGGCGGAAGCCATGTCGTACGGGGTGCCGCCGCTGATCTCCGACAAGGTCAACATCTGGCGCGAGATTCGGGACGATGGCGCCGGCATCGTCGCGACGGACGATCTGGCCGGGACCTGCTCCCTGCTCACCTCGTGGATTTCGCAATCCGACCACGATAAGAAACTGATGCGGGCGCGTGCCCGGCAATCGTTCGCCAGTAGATTTGAAATCCACGCGGCTGCGGACAGTCTGGTTCACGCGCTCAAGGCCATAACATAGTATGTCCAGCATCATGCAGAGCGCCCATCCGCGCAGCCAGGCCGACCCCTACCTGGTAGCGCCCTTTTCGTTTCGCAACAAGCTGCGTCGGGCCGTCTGGATTGGCGTCTACACGCTCCTGTTCCGGACCACGCCGCGGCCGCTCCATGGTTGGCGAGCGATGCTGTTGCGGTGCTTTGGCGCCAAGCTCGGGCGGGGATGTCACATATACCCCAAGGCAAGAATTTGGGCGCCGTGGAACCTTGTCTGCGGGGACGTTGTAGGGATAGCGGACGAGGCAATCATTTACAATCCCGCCATGATTAGACTAGCATCGCACGCCACGGTATCCCAGCAGGCTTACCTGTGCGGCGCCACGCACGATTATCAGTCTCCGGCATTCCCATTGATAGCGTCACCCATATCGGTTGGGGCGTATGCGTGGATCTGCGCGCGCGCGTCTGTCCAACCGGGCGTATCCGTAGGCGAGGGAGCCGTATTGGCCCTTGGATCCGTGGCTACGCGCGATCTGGAGCCCTGGTGGGTCTACGCTGGAATTCCAGCTCGGAAGATCAAAGCGAGAATCAAGTCGTTATGAAGGACGCGGGGCAGGTCCGGACGGTGTTCTTGACGGCGCCACACCAGGCCAGGACGAATCCGTCTGGTTCCACGCTGCGGTTACAAACCAAACCACAATGATCTCGATCCTTATACCTACGAAGAACGAACAGCAAGACCTGCCGGGTTGTCTCCAATCGGTAGGGTGGTCAGACGATATCCACGTCTACGATTCCGGGAGCACGGACAACACCCGTCAGGTCGCTCAAGCCGCCGGCGCACATGTCGTGGTCTCTCTGTCCGGCCAAGGCAGCGCGATTTTCGGAGGTAACGAAGGTGAGCACAAGAACTGGGCCCTTCGGAATATCCCCTTCAAGTATCCGTGGGTGTTGACTCTGGACGCCGACGAGCGCATGACCGCTGAGTTGGTGGCAAGCGTGCGCCGGGCGGTTGAGCGTCCCAACGGCAATGTCGCCTTCCGTATCCAGCGTCGTGATTTCTTTCTCGGACGCTGGCTGAAACACGCGCAGGCGACGCCGTTTTACATGCGGCTATTCCGGCCGGAGAAGATGCGCTACGAGCGGCTGGTGAATCCGGTGTCCCTACCCGATGGCCCCGTGGGTGAAGTCGAGGGCTACCTGGACCATTTCCCGTTCAGCAAAGGCATGGGGCACTGGCTCGACCGGCACAATTCCTACAGTACGTTCGAAGCCAGGCAAATCGCCGGCAACCGCGCCTCCCAAAAGCCTTTCAGCATCCGCCAGGCGTTGGCCGCCAAGGATTTCCACGAACGCCGCTTCCATCAGAAAGAACTGTTTTACCGGCTGCCGGCCCGTCCGCTGATTAAGTTCGCGCTGCTGTACTTCGCCAAGCGCGGCTTCCTGGATGGCCGGGCCGGCTTCACGTACGCCGCCCTGCAGTCGTTTTACGAATACATGATCGTCTTGAAGACGCGCGAGTCGACGAATATCTGAGCGGCCAGTGCCGCGCCAAAGTTACTTATTTATGGGACCTCTTCGCATTACCGTACACGATTTCGTGGGCCACGCCTTCCAGACACAGTTGAGCCGTGAATTGGCCCGCAGGGGCCACTCCGTCCAGCATATCTTCTTCTCTGGTTTCCGATCGCCCAACGATCACCCTGCCGCATTGCCCGCGGATCCAGCCACATTCCTGCTCGATCCCGTGAAGCTGCCGCGGGAATATCCCAAATATCAGTACCTTCGCCGGTACCTGGCGGATCGACGCTACCTAAGAACGTGCACTTCTCAGGTGGCAGGTTTCCGGCCGCAGGTGGTTCTATCCGCTAATGCCTCCCCAATGATTCAGGCGGGCATCCAGAGGTTCTGCAAACGGAATTCGATCGGATTCGTAAACTGGGTTCAGGATTGCTACGGAATCGCCGCCGAGAAGATATTCACGCAGCGCCTCGGTATTGCCGGCGCCTGGCTTGGTAAGTATATCCGGCACAAGGAAGATGAAGTCGTGAAGGCGTCGGATCGCGTGATCCTGATATCGGACGATTTTTATCCGGCTTTTCCGGGTCTCGCCAAGGGAAAGGCTTCGGTAATCGAAAACTGGGCCCCACTTGAGGACCTGGCTCCCAAGCCCAAGATTAACCCCTGGAGCGCGGCGCAAAATCTGACGGACAAGAAAGTATTCCTCTACTCGGGCACGCTGGGGCTGAAACACAATCCGGAGTTGCTGGTGCAACTTGCCGTAGACCTTCGCGAAGTGCCGGACGCTGCGGTCGTCGTGGTCTCGGAAGGGCTTGGCCGGGGGTATCTGGAAGCGCGCCGGCGGGAACTCCAGCTATCGAACCTTCTCCTTTTGGATTTTCAACCTCATCATATGCTCTCCGATGTGACCGCCTCGGCCGACGTGCTGATCGCCATGGTCGAGAAGGACGCCGGGGCGTTCTCGGTGCCATCGAAGGTTCTGACCTATCTTTGCGCCGGGCGGCCCCTTCTGCTGGCGGTTCCCCAGTCGAACCTGGCGGCTCGAATCGTGACTCGAAGCGGGGCCGGACTCGTCGTCGATCCCGGCGACGTTGCGGGGTTCGTTCGCGGCGCCCGGGATCTTGTATCGGACCCGGAACGCGCGCTGGAAATTGCATCTCGTGCGCGCGCTTATGCGCTTTCCACATTTGACATCGCCAAGATCGCCGATCGCTTTGAATCGGTACTATTTGAAAGTCTTCCATCCGGCCGCCCGGATCTCATGGTTGTGGCGCCCGCTCGATCCGGTCTGAACAGGCCGGCAAGCCTTGGATAGCCGTTCTCAAATACCAATTATTCGGAGTTTCTCACTATGCCTAAAGCCTTAATCACCGGTATTACCGGCCAGGACGGATCGTACCTGGCCGAGTTTCTCCTCGGCCGAGGATACGAAGTGCATGGCCTCAAACGCCGTTCGTCAAGCTTCAACACAGGACGCGTGGACCACATCTATGAGGACGCTCACGATGTCAACAGCAGGATGTTCCTGCATTATTCGGACCTGACGGATGCCAGCGCGCTGGCCACGGTCCTGGCGCAGGTGGAACCGGATGAAATCTACAATCTGGGCGCGCAGAGCCACGTAATGGTCAGCTTTGAAATCCCGGAGTATACCAGCGATGTAGTGGCCACGGGAACCCTGCGGCTGCTGGAGGCAATCCGCCGCTCTGGCCTCAAGACCCGCTTTTATCAGGCGTCCTCGAGCGAAATGTTCGGGTCTACGCCGCCGCCCCAGTCGGAAACCACCATCCTCCACCCGCGCAGCCCGTACGCCTGTGCCAAGGTATACGCCCACAACATCACTGTCAACTATAGAGAGAGCTATAATCTGCACGCCTCCTGCGGCGTTCTCTTCAATCACGAGTCCCCGCGCCGCGGCGAGACGTTCGTGACTCGCAAGATCACGCGCGCCGTGGCACGCATCAAAATGGGACTCCAGGATAAGCTTTACCTTGGCAATTTGGACGCGCGCCGCGACTGGGGCTACGCCCCAGATTACGTTCGTGCCATGTGGCTTATGCTCCAGCAGGACGAACCCGGCGACTGCGTCATCGGCACCGGCGAGGCTCACTCGGTTCGCGATTTCGCCAGCCTGGCTTTTGCGGCGGCCGGTATGGACTGGAGCGAATACGTCCAGGTTGATCCCCGCTACTTCCGCCCGGCCGAGGTCGATTATCTCCTGGCCGACGCCTCGAAGGCTCGCCGGGTGCTCGGCTGGGAGCCCTCGGTCACGTTCGATCAACTCGTCCAGATCATGGTCGAAAGCGATCTCGGGGACTTGGAGCGCACGCTGACTGGCGGCACGGCGGCACTGCGGCACGAGCCCGCGCACGCCTGAAAGGACAGCAATGGATCTCACTCAAAAACGGATTCTCGTCACCGGCGGCGCCGGTTTTCTCGGTTCGCATCTGATCGAAAAGCTGCGAGACAAGGGCTGCGAGGAAATCTGCGTCCCGCGCAGCCGGGAATATGACCTCACCCGGCTCGACGACATCGACCGGCTGTTCTCCGATCGCCGCCCCGAGGTGGTCATCCACCTGGCGGCGGTGGTCGGCGGCATTGGCGCCAATCGCGCCAATCCCGGCCGCTTCTTCTACGACAACGCCATCATGGGCATCCAGCTCATTGAGGCTTGCCGCCGTTACGGGGTAGAAAAAACAGTAGTCCTCGGCTCCATCTGCGCCTACCCCAAATTCACCCCCGTCCCTTTCCTCGAGGACGATATCTGGAGCGGCTACCCCGAGGAAACCAACGCGCCCTACGGCATCGCCAAGAAGGCCCTCCTGGTCCAGTGCCAGGCATATCGCCAGCAGTATGGCATGAACGCCACCTACCTCCTCCCGGTCAATCTCTACGGGCCCAGAGACAACTTCGATTACGAGTCCTCGCACGTCATCCCCGCCCTGATTCGGAAGTGCGTCGAAGCGGTTGACGAGCGGCGCTCCGAAGTCATTTTATGGGGCGATGGCTTGGCTACCCGGGAGTTCCTTTATGTCGACGATGCTGCCGAAGGAATCCTTCTGGCGGCGGAGAAATACGACCAGCCCGAGCCGGTCAATCTGGGCAGTGGAGTCGAGATCAGCATTCGCGATCTGGCCGAAAAGATCGCCAGGATGACCGGCTTCCACGGCGCCATTCACTGGGATACCTCCCAACCGAACGGACAGCCGCGCCGCTGCCTCGACGTAACCAGGGCCGAGCGTGAATTTGGGTTTCGCGCCCGAACCAGCTTCGAGGAGGGCCTGCGCCGGACGATTGAGTGGTACATCGCCCACGGGCAAGCCTCAACGCCGGCGCCGGTCCTCGCATCCATCGTCTGAGCGGTTTTCCCGGGATTTCGTCGCGCGGCCGCGAAATCCCGCTCGCTGAGAGCTGTAAAACAATCCGCGATTGTGTTCGCATCGGTGGAGCCGGCGGTTTCGCCTGCGAATCGAGGATTGTTTTTGCGGCTTCTTAGTCTTTGACTTAGTAACCGCATTGTTGAAGTCGGTAAATTCCCTGCAGAATGCTTTCGCGCCTGCGATTCTCAACCAGATTGGCGCAGTTCCCGCTGAACCCCGGCATAGGCCCCCCATCTCCGCGGAAAGCCGGGGCGCCAGCCCATGTGCGCCGCCCCCTCCGCTCCCCTGATCAGCTCTTGACTTGCCCGGTTTTCCTCCCCGTCGCACCGTGTTGCTTTGGTTCCGGCTCGCCATTCGCGGCTGGAGCGCCGATAGGTTCTTATTTCAAGGAAGGTAGAAATAAATGGTAGTAAAGTCACGTACTCATCCTGACACACTCGTTCAGACCGTGACGTCCCGCCAATGCGTGACGTCAAGACGAATACCAGGTGTTGACGGTCTTCGGGGCCTCGCTGTAATCTCAGTGCTGCTCTATCATTTCAAACTCTTTGCGGTTAGTTCAGGCAGCGCTTTATGGGAACGTTTATACGCTGGCGCGGCCGGGATCGGGTGGGCGGGGGTTGACCTGTTTTTTGTGCTTTCCGGGTTCTTAATCACCAGCATTCTGCTGCAGTCGGTAGGCAATGAGAATTACTACCGCGTTTTCTATTTTAGAAGAACCGTTCGGATTTTTCCGCTCTATTATGCCAGCCTCTTGCTCTTCTTTGTGTTGGCCCCATGGGCCTTGGGGCTAATGCATCATGGGGATGCGGTCCGCAGGTTGATTGAGCCCCGCAGGCCGATTCAGCCTTCTTTCCAGTTTTTTGCGTGGCTCTATCTTCTGAATTGGCGCAGCGGGCTTTATTCTTTTGCCGCTGTCCCCACAGTCATTCACCATTTCTGGTCTCTTTCCATCGAAGAGCAGTTCTACTTTGTATGGCCTTTTGTGGTTCGAACCGCAAAACGGGGCTGGCTTATGATTGTGTGCCTGGCGCTGGTAGCGGTTTCGTTTACGCTTCGGGTCATTTTTCACCGCATGCAGATGGGCGTTGCCGCCTATGTTTTGACATTTTGCCGTCTGGACTCTCTGGCAATTGGCGGGATCGTAGCACTGTCGTTTCGGGATCCCCGCTATTGGAGCATGGCAAGGAAAGCAGCACTACCGTTGACCGCGTTTGCGTTAGGTGCGCTGATCGTTCTGATGGGAATGACGGGGAGTGTCGCACCTGGAGACGTCTGGATGGGGACGGTTGGCATTAGCCTTTGGGGCCTGTTCTTCGGCGGTCTTCTCGTAATGGTCCTGGCCGCGCAAGAGGGGGGCCTCGTCCATCGGGCGTCATCGGCTCGACCGCTCCAGTTCTTTGGAAAATACAGCTACTGCCTCTATATCATCCACCAACCGTTGATTTTGGCCCTGGTATACTCAGGTATTAACAGCGACAATCTGGCCCGTATCCTGGGCAACAAAGTGTTGGCCGTGGCGGCGGTCAACGGTATCGCCCTTCTCCTTGTAGTCTTGATTGCTTTGGCAAGCTGGCACCTCTTTGAGAAGCACTTCCTGAAACTGAAAGAGCTCTTTCCATCTGGAGAGCCAGCGCGTTGATGCCTTACGCCAGAACCAAGACCGGCAACCAGGGTGAAGTAAACAATCACCTTAGAGGCTCCTTCTCTCTTAACCGGAGAAGGAGCCTAAGTTCGTGCCTACAGTACTTATATCTGCGGCAAGCTACCACCTGCTGGAGGCTTCCACGGTGCCCGACGGCGCCATTCCCGGAATACCTCCCAACCGACCGGGCAGCCGCGCCGCTGCCTCGACGTAACCAGGGCCGAGCGTGAATTTGGGTTTCGCGCCCGAACCAGCTTCGAGGAGGGCCTGCGGCGGACGATTGAGTGGTACATCGCCCACGGGCAAGCCTCGGTGCCGGCGCCGGTCCTCGCATCCATCGTCTAAGCAGTCTTCACCAATCCATACCATGTCCCGACGCCATATGCCGCGCACAGCCAAGAGCACGGGGATCACCCGCAGGGTATTTCACGCCCACGATTCGGGTGTTTCGCGGGATGCTGGGGAGCAACAGGTCCGATATGCTGAGTTTGTCTCCAAACGAAGACTCAGTCACTGTATTGCATCCCTATGGTACATAAGACCTCATCACTTCCCTTTGCAGTTGCCGTGCAGAAGCCGGCTTTCACCCTGGAAATCGAACCGGAGCCGCGCGTTCCTATTGAACCGCTCGGGTTTCGGGAGCGCCGCTCGGTCCCCTGGCTTATGGCGCTGGTGGACATTTGCGCCGGCCAGTTCGCACTCGCCCTGGGCTTGTTAGCCCGCCACATCGCCGCCCCTTGGTTTACGAAGAGTATCGGCCCGGAGAGTTATCGGGGTCTGGTTCTGGGGCTGTTATTATTGCCGATCGCCAATTGGCTGATGGGCCTGTATCCCGGGTACGGGCTCGGTCCGGTACAGCGGCTGCGGCGGCGCACGATCGCAGCCGGGTTCACGTTTGCCGGGCTGGTCATGTTGGACCACCTGGTGCTCACAGGGGGTTGGTCGCGCGGCATCGAGCTGGCCAGCTTCGTTTTTGCGCTGATTTTGTCGCCGCTGGTAGAGGTAACCGCCGTTACCATACTGATGCGTTGCCGCTGGTGGGGCACGCCCGTGATAGTCCTCAGCTCCGACAACGCCGGTTCACGGATCGTCGAGTCTCTAAGCCGCCGTCCGGAACTGGGCCTGGTCCCAATCGCTCTACTGAAGAACCGGCCAGAGACTTGGGGCGCGACCATCGGCGGGGTGCCGGTGCTCGGCCCGATTTCGCTGGCGCCAGGCTTGGCCGCGTACGCGCGCACGGCTATCGTCGCCATGCCGGGCTTTCTCAGCCCTCAACTGGCCGGGCTTGTCGAGTCGCTGCCGTTTCCCAAGGTCGTTTTGGTGCCCGACCTTCCCGGCGTTCAGAGTCTGTGGATCACCCCGCGCGACCTGGCCGGGTCCGTCGGGCTCGAGCTGCGGCGGAACCTGCTGCTTAAGAGGAACTACTACTTCAAGCGAGCCCTGGACTACGCTCTCGGCGTACCGCTATTTCTGGCCAGTGCGCCGCTAGTGGCGTTGCTCGCGCTGTGGATCAAGCGCGTCAGCCCGGGGCCGGCATTCTACACGCAGGAGCGCGCCGGGTACCGCGGGGGCAAGATCAGGGTCTGGAAGCTCCGCACCATGTACCCGGATGCCGAGCGCGTACTGGAGCGATACCTCGACGAGAACCCGGCCGAGCGCGTGCATTGGCAACAGTTCTTCAAGCTAAAACACGACCCGCGTATTCTGCCCGGGGTCGGTCGCCTGCTCCGCAGGGCCAGCCTCGACGAGCTGCCGCAGTTCTGGAACGTGATGCGCGGAGAGATGAGCCTGGTCGGGCCGCGACCGTTCCCCGGGTACCACATGAACGAATTCGGCCCGGAGTTTCGAACATTGCGACAGAGCGTGCCACCGGGCCTGACCGGGTTCTGGCAGATTTCCGAGCGCAGCGACGCGGACCTGAAGGCCCAGGAGAGCCTGGACACGTACTATATCCGAAACTGGTCGCTTTGGCTGGACCTCTACGTTTTGGCGTGCACTCTGAAGGCCGTAGTCATGCCGCGCGGCGCGTACTGAGTATCCCAATCCGGTCCAACCCCGTCCAAAGGGCGGAGGACCTGCAAACTCAATGAGAGTCGCCATCATCGCTACCGGATCCGCCGGCCTCATCACCGGCGCCGGTCTCGGATCGCCAGGCCAATATACCGGCATCGTTAGCTGAGCCATGCCCTGGGGAATCGACATCGGCGGCATTTTGAAGCACTCGTTGAACCACCGGCGGATCATCCGCCGCATCACTTGGGCATGGCTCCTGCTCGTGGTCGTAGGGTCTTTGCAGCCTCACAGGCTGCTCGAAGTGGCCGGGATCATGCGGCGCTCCCGGCTGCACGTGGCCTTCGGGTCCGTGCAGCCGGCCAGAGTGCCCGTGGCCGCCGGGTCTTTGCAGCCTGCCAGTCCCGGGCCGGTTGTGAACCTGCACCGCCAAATCCACTGGCTGGCTTTTGGGGGTGCGGCGTTCCTGCTGATGCTGGGTTCCCGGAAACCCCACCGGGAAATCCGCAGCGTGGCCGCCGCGTTTCTCCTGGGACTGTCTCTGGAGTACCTGCAGCACCTCATCTATCGCAACCCCATGGAGTGGTACGACGTGCGCGACGACGGCTTCGCCATCCTGGTGGCCCTCGCGCTGTATGGGTTGGCCGGTAGCAATTCAGTATCCCCCACTTATTTGCCGTCCGCCGCACCCGCTCCTGCCTTGCTCACAAAGGCGGCAACTGCACGGGACGAGCCTGCCGGGTCATGAACCACTACGCCCCGTCCGCTGTATCGTTACGCAATTCTTGCGCATCGCACGGCGCCTGCCTTCGCTCATTTCCCACATCCCAATCCCTCTCGCCCGTGATTTCAATCCCCGCGCTGTGAAACCGGGAACGCGCACTTCATTCGCCGGCTAACGGCCAGGACGGTTGAGCAGACTCAGACCGGCACGGGTGCCCCCGCTAGCCGTCGACTCGCACCGATCCCTCCGCGGAAGGGCTGTGCGAAGTCTCGGCTTCTCAAGCCGTCTTCTCGAAGTACCAGACCTATCTCCTAAGTAACAGGCCTATCGACTTGGAAACGGCGTACGTGGCTGAGGTAAGTACTTACCACTAAGCGAACCGGGAACTTTACGTAGGAAATATGCGGAAAACACCCGTTAATAGGGGCCCCCGTTACAAAAGTATCATAGATTCATTACAATGAATCTCGATAGCATAGTTTACGTGCAACCCGATCAGGTCTCCTGCCAACTCGGAGACGAGCATGTCATTTTAGGCCTGAACGCCGGTGTCTATTTCGGTCTGAATCCACTGGGCTCGTTCATCTGGAAGTCCATGACCGACGCCAAGCCCGTGCGCGACATTCGAGACGCGGTTCTGGCCCAATATGACGTCACGCCCGAGCGCTGCGAGCAGGATCTCTTCGACCTCCTCTCCAGACTCTCGGCCGAAAGGCTGGTAGGAATCCGTGATCCGCTGGCTTCGTAAACTCATCCGCCTGAGCTGGGGCGACCGGCTGGTGCTCGCCGAAGCACTGGTTTGCGTCTCCGTCATCCGTTTGGCGCTCTGGCTGGTGCCATTCCGCTTCTTGAGGCTCACTCCGAGAGTGGCGGCCCGTCATGCAGCGGATACGGATCGCCTGACCTGGGCGGTTCTCGCCGCCGCCGCCGTGGTGCCGGATTCCACGTGTTTAGTTCGTGCCCTGGCGGCGCAGCGCCTCTTCGCCCGTCACGGGCACGCCTCCAATCTCCATATCGGCGTGGCCCCATCGGTTGAAGAGGGTCTGGCGGCCCATGCCTGGCTCGAATGCCGCGGCGCCATCCTGGTTGGCGGTTCGAATACCCGGTACGTTCCGCTGCTGGCCAGGAGCTCCGGAATATGAGCGGCATTGCCGGTATCATTCATTTTGACGGCAGGCCGGCGGATCGCGGCCTCATCGAATCCATGACGGCCTCGCTCGCCTTCCGCGGCCCGGATGGCCGGCACGTCTGGACTGGCGGATCCGCGGCTTTGGGACATGCCCTGCACAAGACCACTTTCGAAGCCGAATCCGAGCGCCAGCCCGCTTCCCTGAATGGGCAGGGCGTGGATGCGCAGGTATGGATCACCGCGGACGCCCGCATCGACGCCCGCGAAGATCTGGCCCGCGAGTTGGGACTGGCGCCGTCGGCCCTGGCGCGCCCCGATTGCGAACTCATCCTCCATGCCTATGCGCGCTGGGGTGAAGCCTGTGTCGACCATCTTCTTGGCGATTTCGCCTTCGCCATCTGGGACGCGCGCTCCCGCAAGCTCTTCTGCGCCCGCGACCATTTCGGCATTAAACCGTTCTACTACGCCCACATCGCCGGCACTTTCATATTCAGCAACACTCTGAACTGCATCCGGTTGCACCCCGCCGTCTCCGGCCAGTTGAATGAACTCGCCATCGCCGATTTCCTGCTGTTTGATTTCAATCAGGACATGGCGACCACCACGTTTGCCGATATCCACCGTTTGCCGCCGGCCCATACCCTGGTCGCAACGGTTGACGGGGTCTCGGT
>Ga0210402_10003176_pt1 | contig 15558 bp, 8 predicted proteins | sample IncBWC7MmetaG_FD_161055 | JGI IMG/M metagenome (GOLD analysis project Ga0210402, IMG submission 161055) | Forest soil microbial communities from Barre Woods Harvard Forest LTER site, Petersham, Massachusetts, United States - Inc-BW-C-7-M | ecosystem: Environmental > Terrestrial > Soil >...
TCAACTTCGTCCATGAAGGTTGTTCCATAGTCGCGCTTGGCATCGGAGAGCGCGTAGGCTTGACGCTTGTAGTTCCAGCTCTTGGGATTCAGCTGCTGCGCATTCTTGAAATGAAGAATGGCTTCGTTCAAATGTCCGGCTTTGTAGAGATGCTCGCCAAGTCCGAACTCAGCCGTTGCTAAAATGATGTTGGGATCGTTGACCGAGAGCTTCTCGCGAAGGTGCTCTTCGCTCATCGCGTAGATGCTCTTGTCACCTCTTTCGATCCAATCCTTCAGGGCGTTCAGATAAGGAGCGGAATCCAAGCCGCTGAAGTTCTTGAACCGGTCGTCGACAAACGCGACCTCGTTAGGCCGGACAATTTTGCCGTGTTCGTCGATCCATACTCCGGTGGGAACATTGATCATGTTGTAGAGCTTGGAAACGAGATGCTTCTCATCGATTAAGGCGGTGTAGGCCGGATTTGCGGCGGTAATCCAGGGACCGGCATCCTTGATGCCGTTCGTATCTTGCGCTACAGAGACGATCTCGAAATTCTTATCCTTGAGCTGCTGATAAATTGCTTGCCAGCCTGGCAAGTCTAGACGGCACCCTCACCACGAAGCCCAGGTGAGCAGCAAAACCTTCTTCCCCCGAAAATTTGACAGCGAGTAAATCTTGCCGTTCATGTCCGGAAGTGTGAAATCCGGAGCCTCAAGGGAAGACAAACCTTGTCTCTGGTCGGAACGCAGTCCGAAGTACCACACGGCGAGAGCTTCATCATGGGCAACCGGCTGATGTACGAGCCGTGCGAAGGCCACTAGATTGAACCAAGCCTTCCCCGAGATCTTGCGCACGAATTCCTTCTCTCGCGACTTGGGCAGCGGAAAACATAGCTCATTCCGGCAGACACCTTGTGGCTTTAACTCAAAGCGCGTGGCACGTGCAAGGTCGACAGTCGTGATCCATAGCTGGCCCGCATCTACGTTAGCAGTACTGATCTCGGTTGCGAGATCGTCGTAAATGATGGTCGCATGTGTTTCTTCGCCGCGAACTGAAACACACGCCACCAGAAGAAAAAGCGACAAAACACAGGTGAAAATCCTCGACTTCATGATTGCCTCCCGATCCCTCGAGCCTGGCTGGAGTTCAGCCGAATCCATTAGACTCCAAATGTCCGCCCGTTATTCCCGGCCATCTCCCTAGAAGCAAAAGGTGCGCCCGCTGTGGCAAGCTCAGCGCTTCATCCATTCCGTAGATTGCTCAAAGGCTCTGGCGGCTCGGAGCAGAGTTGGCTCGTCGAAATGCTTGCCGACCAACATCATACCAACTGGCAAGCCGTCAATTCTGGCGCAAGGAATCGTGAATCCGGGGTGGCCCGATACGTCGAAGGGGCAAGTGTTTTGTTGCATGTTGAGGGCTGCGTCGACGTAGACCTCGCGCGGGGCATCCGGCGGCGGGATACGGGTAGCTGGGAAAGGAATCGTCGGCATCGCCATTAGGTCGTAGTCCCCCAACACGGTGTCGTATGCTTCACGCAGCAACACGCGAAGATTTTGCGCTTTGGCATGGTAGCGATTGTGATAGTTGCGGTGCATGTATTCGCCAAGAAGAAGTACGAGCTTCACAGTCTCAGAAACGTCATCTGGCTGAGCTTTCCAGCCGCGGGCGAAAGCCTCTTGCAACGAAGTTGTGTAGTACCCCATCCAATTGTTCCCCATGGCGAAGCCCTTGATCATCATTTCGGCAGCGCCTTCCAAAATCACGCCGGTCCAGATGTGCGGAGCATCATAGTGCATGGGCACAGACACTTCATCGACCGACGCGCCCAGCGCTCTAAACTCGCCGATGGCTTCACGAACTTTGGCGTCGGTTGCGTGTGAGCGGGAATCTCCAGTGGGGTGGCCGAAGCCTTCGCGAAGAACGGCAACCTTCAGCCCTTTAGCGCTTTGCCTAAGGGATGCCATGTAATCACCAGAACGCGCGTTGATTGTGCGGGGGTCGTGACTATCATACCCAGCGATGGCCGTAAGGAGCCGCGCCACATTTTCGACGCTGTTGCAGATTGGGCCGCAATGGTCAACGGAGTAAGAAATGGGCATGCCGCCAGTCATCGGCACGAGGCCCCACGTCGGTTTTAATCCGTACACGCCACACCATGCCGAAGGCGTACGAATGGAACCGCCTTGGTCTCCACCAAGAGCCATCTCCACCTCGCCAGCGGCCACCAACGCTGCGCTACCTCCCGAAGATCCGCCCGTGCTGAACTCCGGATTGTGAGGATTGCGAATAGGACCGGTAGCACAAGTGTGACTTCCGGCGGAAAAGCACAAGTCTTCGCAGGAAGCCTTTCCGGCCACTTCGCCACCGTTTTCCAGGACGCGTGTCACCACCGTCGCATCCACGTCCGGCACATAGCCTTCGAGCCAGCGAGAGCCGTTCATCATCGGAACGCCTGCAACGCAGATGTTGTCTTTCACTGCGACCTTTTTCCCCGAGAGGATGCCATTTGCAGAGCCAGTTATCTTGGTCTTCCAGTACCATGCGTTAAAGCGATTCTCCTCGGGACCCGGCCGATAGCCCGGTGTGCGCGGATATTTCACAGGGAGCCTCGGCTCCGGCAGTTGGTCGAGACGGTTGTACGAAGCGATCGAGCCAGCCATGAGGCCGCGAAAAGACTCTGCATCTTTCGCGTCGAGTCTCATGCCAAAAGACTCGGCGATTTCCAGGAGTTGGTCTGTGGAGGGCATTCGTACGGGCATATTTCTCCTTTCTTGCTGAAAGAGGACGGGAATCAAGCCGTTTCTGTCTTGGTAGCTTGCTGCAGTCCGAACTCCTGAATCGAAATTTCACGCATCTTGAACTTTTGAATTTTACCGGACACAGTCATGGGGAACTCGTTGGTCACTTTGAGATAGCGGGGAATCTTGTACTCGGCGATCTTGCCTTTGCAGAATTGTTTCAGATCTTCGAGAGTGAGAGCCGCGCCTGGCTTGAGTTTTACCCAGGCAGCAACCACTTCGCCGTACTTGAGGTCCGGAACGCCCACGATCTGAACGTCGAGTATCTTTGGGCAGGAGAAGAGAAACTCCTCGATCTCTCGGGGATAGATATTCTCTCCGCCGCGGATGACCATGTCCTTGGAACGGCCGACAATCTTGAAATAGTCGCGATCATCGAGCACCGCCAAATCGCCCGTGCGTAACCAGCCGTCATCGTCAATCGCTTTGCGAGTGGCCTCCGGATTTCTGTAATACCCCTTCATCACGAGGTACCCGCGCGTACACAGTTCGCCAGCCGTGCCGCGGGGAACGATTTTGCCCGTCAGCGGATCGATGATCTTTACTTCGGTGTGAGGCATCGCTTTGCCGACGGTTGTAACGCGAACATCGATGGGATCTGCGGTCGTCGTTTGGGTGATGACGGGTGACGCCTCGGTCTGCCCATACGCGATGGTCAGCTCCTGGCAATTCATCTCTTTGACAACCCGGCGCATAACCCCTATAGGACAAGGCGATCCTGACATGATCCCAGTTCGCAGCGAGCTGAGATCGAAATCTTTGAAGTTCGGGCAACTCAGTTCAGCGATGAACATCGTAGGCACGCCATGCAACGCCGTGCATTTTTCATCGTGAATCGCTCGCAAGGTCGCTTCGGGGTCAAAGTAGGCCGCAGGAACGACCATAGTGGCGCCGCTGACCACACACGCCATATTCCCGAGCACCATGCCAAAGCAATGATAGAAAGGCACAGGAATACAAAGACGATCTTGTGGCGACAAGCGGAGAGCATTCGCGATGAATTGCGCGTTGTTGACGATGTTGTGGTGTGAAAGCATCGCACCTTTCGGCAACCCAGTGGTCCCGGATGTGTATTGAATATTGATGGGGTCGCCGAACTCCAACTCGGATTCGCGCTGGCGTAGCTCATCAAGCGACGTTCTCTGCCCCCGGCGAAGCAGTTCCTCCCAGGCGAACATTCCGGTCGGAACAGCTCCTCCAATGAAAATAATCGCTCGCAGATTTGGCAGATTTTCCGACCGGAGGTCGCCCGGAGCAGACGAGTCTATTTCCGGGCAGATTTCGCGAAGAATGGAAACATAGTTAGCGTCGCGGAAACCGGCGATTAGCAGCAAAGTCTGACATTCGGACTGCCGAAGTACATGTTTTAACTCAAATGCGCGGTTCAGAGGATTTATGTTGACGAGGATTGCGCCGATCTTCGCGCTGGCAAATTGCGTTATGACCCACTCTGATGAATTCGTTGACCAGATACCGATGCGATCACCCTTCTTGATCCCCAGGCTGAGAAAACTTCGCGCGGCAAGTTCAATTTCTGTTTTTAGCTGCCGATAGGTGAAGCGGCGGTTCTCATGTTTGACGACGAGCGCGTCTCGCTCGGGATAGTGATCAGCAGTATCGTCCAGGATTTGCCCAATGCAGCGCCCGATCAATGTGGAGGTCGACTCGCCACAGACATAGCTCGTTTGCGGGTGAGTGGCTTCTGTCGTCATTTCGTTCGCAGAGGTAGGATGCTACCCGATAGCGAAACTGCGTGACAAGTCTCTGGCGTTTCAGTCTTATGCTTACCGCGCCGCTACCACCCTTTCTCTGCTGCGCATCCGATTTCGCGAACATAGAGCGAATAACTTCGAAAAAGCCCACGTCATCTCTGATAGCGAGCGCCTTTTCGTGCGGTTCCACCCTCCGCGAAGCGAACGGGGCGATTTCCGGGCGAAGCGATGAAACTGAGAGAAAGGAGACTTTCACCTGAAATGGCTTAACCAGCGTGTTTTACGTTCCTTAGGTTGGTGGGCCCGCCAGGATTTGAACCTGGGACCAACGGATTATGAGTCCGCTGCTCTAACCGCTGAGCTACGGGCCCCGCCTCAGTTCAACATCGTACCTCGAAAAGCTCTACGGCGCAGCACCCGCCTCAAGGGAGTTCTGGCAAGCGTTTGCGGTGTCGGCGGCAGAGGACCTCCAAGAGTGAAGAACGAGGACACGATTTTTTATTTGGCGGTCTGTATCTCCCGAAGCTTTGCAACTGGCATAAATCGGCTGCCTGCGTCGTGAAGATTCGAGCGCCGTAAAGGCTCCCAAAAGATGCGCGTGAGAAGGCCAAATCCCTGCCAAATTTCGCTTTGCGAAAGCCTGCGCAGCACGCCTGGCGTTCTAGAGATTGAGCAGTGGAACGCTTGCCCATTCCCCTCGTAATCTATACAATAGACAGCACTTAGTTGATTTTAAGCTGAGGGCTAATAGGGCGGTCCAATCCCTTTTTTGGCCTACCAGAATGATTGCTACCAAGGGTGTACTCGCCTATGCTGCTGATGCCGCAACTGGTATCGCCGAGAGTGCTGATCTCATGCAAAAACTGAAGAAGTTTTATGCTTGCCTGCTCTGCGTTCTGCTGTTGAGCGCTGTTCCCTCCTCTGCCGGAAACGGTTCGAAATCAGAAGGACGGTCTCTCGACCAAATCCGCACTTATATCTCGACGAGTTGGGATTCACTCACTCGCTCGCTCACGGATTGCGCCACTGTCGTGGACACGAAACTCTCTTCCGCATCCGTTCTTTATCTTCCCGCAGATTTTGCAGTACCCCCGTCGGTACAGCAGCTTCAGAAACAGTGCAATGTGCAGGCCCAACATTTGCCCGGAGTGATTCATCGCATCGGTGAAATGGACCCCGGAAAAATCGATCCCGCCGGACTGCTCTACCTCAAGAATAGCTACGTCGTGCCGGGTGGAAGATTCAATGAAATGTATGGTTGGGACAGCTATTTCATCATTCGTGGATTGGTTCGCGACGGCAGAATCGATCTCGCAAAAGGTATGGTTGAGAATTTCTTTTTTGAAATCGAACACTACGGAGGAGTGCTGAACGCGAACCGAACCTATTATTTGACGCGCTCTCAGCCTCCGTTCCTTACCTCCATGATCCTTGCGGTCTACGATGCGCAGAAAGCCAGCGGGCACGAGAACAACGAGTGGCTCGCGAAAGCGTACGACTATGCGGTCAAAGATCATGAATTGTGGACGAGTGAACCGCATCTTGCGGGATCAACTGGCCTCTCTCGCTACTTCGATTTCGGCAACGGCCCGGCGGCAGAGAGTGTGAAAGATGAAACCGGCCATTACCGGCAGGTGGCGGCATATTTCCTGGGCCAAGCTGATCTCGGCCGGAACTACCTCATTCAATCAAGCTCATCCAAGCCCTCTACGCTAGCAGCCGGGCCGCTCTTCGCGCTCCAGATTTGTGATGTTGCGAAAACCATGGGGCAGCCAGCCTGCGATCCGGCGGGAACAATCGCATTAAGCGCTGACTACTACAAAGGTGACCGCGCTATGCGCGAGTCCGGATTCGACATCTCCTTCCGCTTCGGTCCCTACGGGGCTGCAACACATCACTACGCTCCGGTGTGCCTCAACAGCCTGCTCTACAAAACCGAGAAGGACCTCGAACTAATGAGCGTTGCGCTGGGCCGCAAAGAAGAATCGGAAAAGTGGCATCGGCAAGCCGAACAACGAAAGGCAAGTATTCAAAAATACCTCTGGGACAGCGAGCGAGGCCTCTTTTTCGACTACGATTTCCAGAAGCAAGCTCGCTCCACGTATGAGTACGTCACCACATTTTATCCGCTTTGGGCCGGCATTTCGACGCCCGAACAAGCGCGGGCAGTAATGCAGCACGTAGGTAAATTTGAGCAACCCGGCGGCCTAGTGATGAGTCCATACGAAACCGGCGGGCAGTGGGACTTTCCGTATGCTTGGGCCCCGAACCAATTGATGGCCATCGAAGGCATGCGCCGCAGCGGCTTCGATGAAGATGCGAACCGTCTTTCCTACAAATTCCTCTCCATGGTCATGGAGAATTTTCGGCGCGACGGCACGATCCGCGAGAAATACGACGCGGTGAAGCGCTCCTCTGAAACGCAAGTGACCGCCGGCTATCACATGAACATCGTCGGTTTTGGCTGGACCAACGGCGTCTTTTTGGCGCTGCTGCATGAACTTCCGCAAAGTGAGGTTGCGCGGCTAGCCAAGGAACAGGATCAAGCCCCCGGCTCATCGCATTAGAGCTTCCTTCTCGCTCCGCTTACTCACCGGCTGAACGGATTGATTCGAGCCGCGTCTCGTCTCGTGCGGGAGTAGCGCCCGTCTGGCTCGCCACCCATGATCCCATTCGATTTGCCGCCTCATTCATAGTTGCGAGCGAACCCCGCCGCAGATAGTGATAAACAAGAGCCGCCGTGAATGCATCGCCCGAACCCACGGTGTCAGCCACGTGCACTCGAATGCCGGGATGCTCGTGTTTGGCGTACTCGCTTACCAGTAGACTTCCTCCCGCGCCCCGCGTGATACACACAAGCTTTGTATGAAATGTGTGCCGCAGCCACTGCGCCGCGGACTCCTCGTCGTGAAACGGAAAACCCAGTAGTTGCACGACTGTTGGAAGCTCGTCGTGGTTTAACTTGATGATGTCCGCCAGCTTCGCGGATTCGGCAAGAATCTGCGCGGAATAGAAGGACTGCCGAAGATTGACGTCGAAGACGCGCGTGGTCTGAGGTCGAATTGTTTTCAGAAAGTAATAGATGGTCTGGCGGGACTGCGGAGACCGCTGCGCTAGAGAACCGAAGCACACCGCGTCAGCATTTAGTGCCAGTGCGTGCCAAGCAGGCGTCCATTCGAAAGAATCCCACGCGGCTGGCTCCGCGATTTGAAAGGTCGGCTGGCCTTTCGCATCGACCTCGACTTGCACAACGCCCGTGCCATACGTTGGATCGAGCTGAATGCTCGATGTGCTGAGCCCAAGACTCTCCAGGCGGTGCTTGGCTTCTTCTCCGAGTTCATCGCTGCCCACCCGGCTGGCCACGACGCCTTCATCGCCCAGCAAACTCGTCATGTAGGCAAAATTTGCGGGCGCGCCACCAAGCTGCCTGCCCTCCGGAAAAATATCCCACAGCAATTCGCCCAGTCCGATAGTTGTAAACTTTTTCATGGACGACCCGCGTTCCCCCGCCAATTTGGTGCGCTTGAGCGGCACTCCATGGCGCCCTGTGTTATTCCTTAACGCCGAACGCGTCGACGCATAACAGCCAAGCGAAACACGGTTTTCAGATCAACCTTGACCGGCTCCAATACATATATGCGCCGAAAAATCTAATGGCGCTCTTGACGGTTTGAAGCATCACCTTTACGGCTTCGCATTCTGGTTTTGTTCCAATTGACCGGCCACCTTGAGTTCGCGATCCGCCTCTTCGTTCTTCCCCAAGTCGCGGTAAGCCTGCCCTAAAAGGTGATGCGGAATCGGATTGTTGGGATCCATGGCAATCGCCCGCTGTAGTGCACGCACGGCTAGCTCCGTTTCGCCTTTCTTCTCCAGAACTTTTCCAAGCAGTATGTAAGGCCCTGTCGAAGTGGAGTCCAGCCAAATCGACCGTTGCAGGAGCCGCTCTGCCTCATCAAACTTCTGCACGCGCGAATAGCCATCCGCTAGTTTGTAATAGGCCGCGGCGTTTCCCGGATTAATCTCCAGCTCTTTCCTGAACTCCGCAATGGCCTCTTCTATTTGCGAATGATAAAGGTAAAGTTCTCCAAGAAGTTGGTGTGCCAGGGGCAGTTTGGGATCGAGTGCCACAGCTTTGTGCGCATACTCCTCGGCCACGGGTCCGAAATCCTGCCGCAGCAGCATGCGCGCCGTGAACAGGTAACTCGCTGCCGACTCCGCAGGCACATCGAACATTTTTGCAAACGCCTTTCGTGCGCTGGGATAGTCTTTCGTCTGGATGTAGCAAATCCCCAGGATGTATGCCGCATCGACATTCGCGCTGGCATACCACGTCTGCACCTTTTCCAGCTCTGGAATCGCCTCCGCAGGCCGTTGCGACAAGTAATACGACAATCCCAGCAATTGCTCCGCTTCCGAGTCCTTCGGATTTTCTTCTAGCGCTTTCTTCAAGGAAGCGATGGCGTTCACATAATCGCTTTTCTTGTAATACGCGGTTCCCAGTTCATGGGAAATGCCCTTCATGCCCGGATGTGCTGACTCCTGTTGATGCAGCCGCACGATCGCCTCGTCAAACTTGCCTTGCTGCAAGAGCCGCCTCGCCTCCTCGAACTCCACTCCAGACACCTGAACTGGAGCAGAGCTCTGAGACTGGGTAGCCAGAGAAGTCTGCGCCGCATGTCCACGCGGGGCCCCGAACGCCGGCGCGCTCCAGAACAGGCTTCCCACAAGCATCGCGCAAATCCAATGGACTTTAGACATTTCGACCATTTCTAAACAACAAAAGCAAATTAGAGCATAAAAAACGGGGAGCCCGTAAGGGCTCCCCGCTCGGTTTTGGGGTGTTTGTGTTGTTTGTTGTTAGAACGTAAACCGGAAACCGAACTGCAGTTGCCGCATGCCAATGGGGGCACCCGGCGCAGAGTCGGCCTCTATGTCGCTGATCTGGCCACCGTTTGAGCAATCTACGCAACCGTTGGGGAGGGCCAGGACGGGATGGTTGAACAAGTTATAAGCGTCGAAGCGGAACTGCGCCTTGTAGCGCTCCGTAATGTTGAACGTCTTCGACAATGCCATGTCGTCGTAGAACGCGTGCGGACCGCGGAACGTATCAAAACCGGCATTGCCGATCTGCCCGCAAGCTGGCATCGCGAACGAACCGGCTTTCGGACGAGCCGCTCCGCAGGAGTCGTTCTGGCCAGAGATATTAGTCGGTGAATTCTTGATCTCCGGAAGGTTTTGACTTAGAGTCCCGATCGGTGTGAACCAGAACGTACCGTTTGCGTTTTTGGTCACTCCGGTCTGGAGCCCCCCGTTTCCTACGATGTTGGGCCGGCACGGTCCGGCATCAGACACTTGACCGCAATTCGAGAGACTCGCAGTCCACGGAAGGCCTGTGCCATAAGTGACAGTATTCGTGATTTGCCATCCCCCGATGAGGAGATCGGTAAGGCGGCCAGCGTCACCCATGAACTTCTTGCCTTTGCCTATCGGCAACTCGTAAATAACATTCCCCACAAATACTTGGTTGCGATTGAACGGGTTAGGTCCCCAAGCCACCGCCTTATTTACGTCAAAGTAATTATTGTCGTAGTCATACGCGTGTGAGAAGGTGTAGTGCGCAATGAACTGAAGCCCGTAACTGGTGCGCTTTTCGGCTTTGATTTGCAGCGCGTTGTACTTGTTATCGGCGTCGTTACCGAAGTAGCCCGTATCGACCGCGCAGCATGTAAGAGGCGCTCCGGTCGGTGTGAAGAAGCCCGGATAAGTGAATGCAGGAACGCCGTTCAAGAAATACTTGCGGCGAAAAGATTGCGACACGGAAGGCACGAACGACTGCACGCAATCAAATGTCGTTGCCGGCAACGGGTTAGGCGTGCACTTATAGGCATCCGTTCCCGTACCGATCGCGGGTTCATTGTTGTTGTAGGAGGGCCCTTGACCGGCGAATACGTGCGTGCCCTTGTTGCCGATATAGCTTACCGTCAGGTTTATCGTCGGGGTAAGTTGCCGCTGGATTGTAGCATTCCACTGATCGATGGTAGGCAGCCGCTGCACCGACGGACGGATTCTGGGCGCCACGGTGCCGTCTGGCCCGTACAAGGGCAGAGTGCCGCCAGACGAAATCGCACCAAGAATGTTGGCAAAAGAGAAGGGCGCCGGCCCCTGGCTAAGAGTAAAGACCGGATACCGGTTGTTCGTCGTGCCCGCACCACAGGTTGGTTGCTGCAAGCAGTTTGTGTCCTGGAGCGACTGCTGCGCGAGCACCGGGAGGTTCTGCGTCACCACGTGGCCGAAGTTTGATCCGAACACGCCTATATCGAATCCACGCCCATAACCGAAGCGTACGACGGTCTTAGAATCGAACTGGTAAGCAAAGCTGAGGCGCGGTGCAAATGCCTTATATGTGTTGTCAATGTTGCCGTTCAAGCCGATCGGGCCATTGCCTGCGACGCGAATCAGACCCTGATCCAGGTTGGCGAAACCGCCGTTATTTTTGCCGTTGACGCTCTCCGGGAAATAGATTTCCCAGCGGAGGCCGTAGGTCATCGTGAATTTTGGACTGATGCGCCAGGAGTCCTGCCCGTAGAAGAACCAGCGTTTCTGGCGCTCGGCCGCGTTTAAGCTGGTGCTCACAAAGCGTTGAAAGGAAGTCACGTCCCCCAGCAAGAAGGTGGCGATAGCTACCCCGCCAGCGCCTCCGTTGGAAGTACCGCCTGAATCAAAGTTCAAGAGTCCAGTCCGGCTAGCGTCGCTGGGCACTCGCAAATTCATCGCGTACCGGATGTCGGCGCCAAACTTGATGGTGTGGTTGCCCTGAGTACGCGTCCAGTTGTTTACAAACTGGAACTGTTGTTCGCTTTCGGTCAACGGACAATTGCAGCGACCGACGTTCAGGCCGTCTCCGAAGCCATTCGAGCCGTTGGAGCCAGAGATGCTGCCAGCTCCACTGAAGATGAACCCAGAGAGACCGCCGGTTATCGGCGGACCCTGAATGCCAGTCCCTGAGTTGAGTCCAGGAATCCCGAATTTATCCATAGGCGATTGACTCGCGTCGGAATACGCTGTTTGCGGGTTGTACTTGAAGTATCCGAAGCGAAAGTCGGTCAGCCAACGCGTTCCAATGGCTTTGGTAAAACCAGAAGCCAAACTGTAGTTATGCACCGTCGAACTTCCGTTCAACCCGCCTGGACCAAAACCTGCGCCGCCAAGAGCACCAAGGCCGCCCGCGCCGGACAAGTTGAAGTAGTCAAGGCTGAAACGCCCGAAAACCTGATAGTTGTGCGGGGCGCTGTAGTCAATGCGAGTGTCGAACGAATACTGATTAAAGGGACCGGAGCCGGTCGAAACGAAGTTGTTGTTTATGCAGGCGGAAGTGGCCGGCGTGGTGCAAGCCACGGTTGGCGTTGGGAACAAAGCAAGGATGTTACCCACGTTTTGTTTAATGTCCCCTATGGGAATCATATTGCCCGCAAAGGCTGCGCGGCCGGAACCGTCAGGTGTATTGTTCGAAGTAGGGTCATAAACCTGGCCGACGCGAGGCTGGCCCGCCGGAGGTGGAGTCCCGCCCAGATCAATATAGTCGCTCAGGTTGCAAAAGCCCGGAGTAGAACTCGTCGCGTTGGTTGCCGGGTTGCAACTCTTTATCACGTTCGCGGTCGGAATCGTATAAAGATTCGTGATGCCCTGAATCTGCTTCGTCTGCTGATAATCGCCGAAGAAAAATAGCTTGTCTTTGATGATCGGACCACCGACCGAACCGCCAAACTGTTTCCATGTGGCTGCGGCAAGTGGAACGCCAGGTTTGTTGGTAAATGGATCGCGGGCTTGCTGGTCGCTGTTGCGATAGTAATAAAAGCCACTGCCGTGAAATTCGTTCGATCCAGACTTGGTTTGCACTCTGATGATTCCAGAGGTTGCCTTCCCGGATTCTGCATCGTAATCCTGAAGCGCTATCTTCGCTTCACCGATGGCGTCAAGGTTCGGGTTCACAACGATAATGCCAAGGATAGGATCCTGATTGTCCGTGCCGTCGAGTTCGAAGTTGGTCCCTGAGAAATGTTGCCCGTTCACCTCAATCTGACCGCCGCCTTGCGGATTCTCCGTCGCAGCGTGGTTGAACCCGGGGAGCTTTTGAGTGCCCGGCGAGAGCAATTCGAAGCTGGTAAAATTACGGTTCAGGACTGGCAAATCCTGGACGTACTGCTGGCTGAACTGGACGTCCACATCGGCGCGGTCCGTCTGGAGTTGTGGAACTTCTCCTGTAACTTCAACGGTTTGCGTCACAGCGCCAACCTGCATGGCCGCATCAATGCTCGTGGACTTATCTGCGGAAACCGAAACACTCGGAACATCGTAGGCCTTGAACCCAGTGGCCTCTACGTGTACTTTATACGTATCCGGAATCAAGTGACTGACAGCATAGTTGCCACTTTCATTGCTCGTGGTCTCGAACACTGTGTTCTTGGTGACCGAAGTGACCGTCACCTTGGCTCCCACAACGGCATTGCCTTGCGGATCCGTCACCGTTCCGATAATGCTTCCAAAAACTGCCTGCCCCGACACCTTGGGAGCATTTAACAAAAGCATGCAAAATAGAACCGCCAAACCTAGAACTACGAGTCGTTTTGCCATCCCACCCCTCCTAGCAGATCCATTCCCCAGCTCTTAAAAACCATTCCAACCCCAATCGTTGAAAAACTCAGCCCTTATCAAAAGCAAAGAAAAAATTGCTGAGCCTTCTTGCACTCCCGATTTGGTTGAAATTTGCGTACTAAGGAAGGCTGAACCGAACCCCCAAATTAATGAGCTGGCTCAACCTCTTAAGGCACCCCCACAGCGTAATCAAGCGCCCTCGACCTGCGCCTCGCACTAAAGCACCCAGCCTAAAAAGGCCTCCGCATTCCCGCCTCTAACGCCATATACACGTCGGCACCAATACCCAAGCGGTTCGTGCGGCAATATTGATTCGTACTATTCGTTTTTTGGCTTTCTGTTAGAAGTCTCAATGCGTTTGATACGGTTACAGCGAATAACTCTCCGTCTTGCAGAGAGATGCGCGGCTTGTTACACTCGTGTTACTTCAACGTATCAAGGAACATCGTGAACGAACGGGAGCATTTTCTCGAGCAGATTAACCGGCTCGTCGCCAGCCATGCTCTGCATGGTTCGGAGTCCCTCTGTAAATTGCTCCGCTATTTGGCTAAGCATGCCGTGGATCACCCCGGCGCCCCCATCAAAGAATTCCAAATCGCCACCGAAGTCTTCGGGCGCTCCGCCGATTTCGATCCTCAACTTGATTCCATGGTCCGCGTCCAAGCCGGACGCCTGCGCTCCAAGCTCACCGAATACTACAGCTCGGACGGACTCGAAGATCCTATCGTTGTGGAACTCCCTAAGGGCACCTACGTCCTTTCTTTTCATCATCGCAATGCATCAACCTCGAAATCTCCTTCTACCAGCGTCAACGGTGTCGTAAATAAAGAAGCCCTGGAGAAGAGCACCGAACGCAGATGGGGTACCGAGGTCATTTCGCTTTCCATCTTCCTCGCGGCAGCCATCCTGATGATTGTGTGGCTGATGGCTACTCGCAATTCGAGTCCAGTGGGGCTCGCAAGCGAAAGCGAACCCGTGCCCGCGGCTTTTCGCGTCTTCTGGAGAGGCTTCACGTCCGGGCCGGAAGAGCCGTGGGTGGTCTTCAGCAACGCGGCTTTTGTCGGCCGCCCCGAGACGGGCATGCGTTACCGCGATGCCACGCGTGACGCTGGGGCGTACATTCTGGACCACTACACCGGCGTCGGCGAAGTCTTGGCCGTTCACGAACTCGATCGGGTGTTCGGCCTCCTCCACCGCCGCATACGCGTCAAGCGCGGAAGCCTCTTTTCTCTCGACGACGCCAAAAACAACAATTTGATTTTCATCGGTTCGCCGGTTGAAAACCTTTCGCTGCTGGAGATTCCCGGCACGCAGGAATTCGTTTTCGAGCAGCTTACCTCCGGCCCCCGTAAAGGTGACCATGCCATTATCAACAGGCACCCGCTACCCGACGAAGGAAAGGAATTCTTCGCCACTCCTTCTGGAGTACCGCTCACCGAGGACTACGCTCTTCTCGGCCTCGTAAAAGGAATAAATCAGGGTCAATCCGTGCTAATCCTTGCGGGAAACACCACCATCGGCACACAAGCCGCCGTTGAGTACGTTTGCAAGCAAAGCTCCGTGGAAGAGCTGCTCTTGCGCCTTTCCGTCTCGCAAAATGGCGAGCTCAAACCTTTTGAAGCCGTCATTCGTGCGAAAGTCGCTCGCGGCGTGCCGGTTGAAACCGAGCTAGTGGCGATTCGCAAGACCGCGTTTTAGCTCGCCAGGACCTTCACTTTGTCTTCCGCCTATTGGCTAGGCGGTTTGAGATGTGGGTCAATCTCGGCAGCTCTCTGAAATTCTTTCGACGCTTCTTCCTTGTTCCCCTTCCGTTGTACCGCCGTTGCCAATTGATAGTGCGCCGGAGCATACCCCGGCAGCGACTGAATCGCCGAGCGGAATTGCGAAATCGCCCCATCAAGATCCCCTGCGTTCAAAAGTCTGCGCCCCGAGTTTGTAGCGAACGCCGCCGCTTGCTCGCTCGACCGTCGCTTCAACAGCTCCATGCCCTCACGGCTCTCCGCGGCGGCTCCGGCCGCGTCCCCCAACTGCCGCAGCACGGCCCCCAGGTTCGTGTGCGCGCCCGCAAAATCCGGCTGCAAGCGAATGGCCTCCCTCAGCGCATCCGCCGCGGGCTGCAATTCACCCTTTTGTTTCAGCACTGACCCAAGCGTGTAGTAGGCCTCCGCATAGTCCGGTTTTGCCCCGATCGCCGCGCGCAGTTCTTCAGCCGCTCCCGGAAGGTCTCCCTGCTGCCAAAGTGTCACGCCGAGTGTGTAGTGAGCATCAGCCAGCCCTGGGTTCAACTTGATTGCTCTTCTAAATTCCACGATCGCCTCGGGCAATCGATCTTTCATTTTGAGCGCCAACGCCAGATCGTAATGAAAAGTTGCGTCCTCGGGCGCAAGTTTCACCGCCACTTGAAAGCTCGTGAT
>Ga0210402_10003177_pt1 | contig 15556 bp, 16 predicted proteins | sample IncBWC7MmetaG_FD_161055 | JGI IMG/M metagenome (GOLD analysis project Ga0210402, IMG submission 161055) | Forest soil microbial communities from Barre Woods Harvard Forest LTER site, Petersham, Massachusetts, United States - Inc-BW-C-7-M | ecosystem: Environmental > Terrestrial > Soil >...
TAGTAGGTGTGGTAGAACTTTTGCAGTCGCTCGATGGGCACGCCTTCTATATCCGCCCGCGCGCCGATGGTCGGATGACCGTAGTTGTGCCACAGGTAGGCCGTTTCCAGGACGCGCTCGTGCAGCACGCGGGCGGGATTGTTTTCGCCGGCTTCGAATTCGTTGCGCACCACGGTCATTTCGGTGTCGAGATCTTTCTTGGCAATCAGCGAATGGGTCATGCGATCGGCCTCCATGCCCAATGCCCATTCCAGATTCGCGGTGGTCGCGGGAAGCGTCTCGAAATAATTGGTCCGGTCATAGGCCGTCGTCGCGTTGGCGTGCGCCCCCCGACTGCTCAATTCATCCATGATCTTCGGGTGCGATGGGGTGCCCTTGAAATTCATGTGTTCCAGCAGGTGCGCCATGCCGGTCTCGCCGTAGCTTTCGTGCCGGGAACCCACTTTGTACGTGACGTTGACGCTGACCGTGCTGCCGGCTGCGTCCGGGTACAGCAGAACCTGCAGGCCGTTCGGCAAGCGGTATTCCGTGACTCCCTCGATGCTGCGGATTTGTTGCGCACTTGCCGGGGGGGTCTTGGGTGCGGCGGCGAAGGCCGCTGCACTGGCCAATCCCGACACGACCAGAATCAGGGTAGGCGAGAAGCGGGAAGCAGAATGAGTCATTCAAGTCTCCAGAGACGGGATCAAAAGCGGCAACGGCAGGCGGGCGCGCCCAGGGCAGCAAAAGGACCGACAATTCGGGCCTAAAGTTCCACTGATTGGCGGGGGCAAGCCGCCATCGCGCAATCGTTAGCTACTGGTCGCATCAGGCGCACGCCAGGCCCGCTCGAAGGGCAGCCTCCATGCAAAGGGAGCGATGAGCTGATGAATCGCATTAGGTCCCCATGATCCCGGGGGATAGCTACGCACCGGCGGCGGCGCGTCGAGCAACGCCGAAGAGACATCCCAGAGCCGTTCGATGCCATCGGCTGTCGTGAAGAGGGTCCGATCGCCGCGCATGGCATCGAGGACCAAGCGTTCATAGGCTTCCAGCACATCGCCGATGTGGGTGGTGTCATGCATGGCGAACTGCAGGCTGAGTTTGTCCAACCGCATGCCGGGGCCCGGACGCTTGCCGTAGAAGGACAGCGACAGCTTCGCCGCATCGGCCAAATCGAAGGTCAAATGGTCAGGGCCCGCCTCGCCGATCCCCGAGCCGGCGGGGAACATGCTCTTGGGCGGTTCGCGAAAGGCGATCGAAATGATTCGCTGCCCCTCCGCCAGGCGTTTGCCGGTGCGCAGAAAAAATGGCACACCGGCCCAGCGCCAGTTGTCGATGGTGCATTTCAAGGCAATGAAGGTCTCGGTATCCGAGTCTGAAGCAACCCCTTCCTCCGACTTGTAGCCGATGTACTGACCACGAACCACATCTTCCGGCTTGATCGGCAGCATGCTGCGAAACACTTTGTTCTTCTCTTCGCTGATGGCCGCCGGCTCCAATGCGGTCGGCGGCTCCATGGCCATGAAACCCAAGATCTGGAACAAGTGCGTGACGATCATGTCCCGATAGGCGCCGGTCGCTTCGTAAAAGCCGGAGCGCTTCCCCAACCCTAAGGTTTCAGGGACGTCGATTTGCACGTGGGAGACGAAATTCCGATTCCAGATCGGCTCGAACAAGCCGTTGGCAAAACGGAAGGCCAGAATATTCTGCGCCGGCTCCTTGCCGAGAAAGTGATCGATCCGGAATATCTGATCCTCGCGAAACACCTCATGCAGCTTCGCATTGAGCACCACCGCACTGGCGAGATCCGTGCCGAACGGCTTCTCCATAATGACGCGCGATCGATCGACAATCTCGGCCTCGCTCAGCAGCCGAACCGCCGCGAGGGCCGCGCTTGGCGGAATGCTCAAGTAGTGGAGTCGATGGCTCTCTTCACCCAGCGAGCGCTCCGCTTCCAGGACGGCCGCCTTGAGAGCCGCAGGACCCGCCGTCAGCGGCACGTAGCTGAGCTTTTGTGCAAACGTATTCCAATCCGCCTCGTCTACCTTTCGAGTTGAGAATTCGGCGATGGCGCGCCGCGCTTCCTCGCGAAACGCGTTGGTATCCAAATTCTCGAGCGATACGCCAATAATCCGGCAATCGGGGATGAATCCCGCGCTCGACAAATGAAACAGTCCCGGCAACAGCTTACGCCGCGACAGATCGCCGGTCGCACCCATGAGGGTCACCACTTGGGGATGACTCGGACCGACTCCGCGAAGTACCTTGACCATGATTTGCGCGGGCTGATCAGCGCTCGAGCGGCCCGAGCCGCTCGAGCAGTGCATCGCGCGTCTGCGCATCGTCGAATTCGATCACGATCTTGCCCGTGCCGTTCGCGCGCTGGTGAAGTTCGACGCGCATCCCGGGGGTGCGCATCACTTCACTGATGACTTCGAGAAGAGGAGGCGCCGCGGGCGCACGCCCGCCGCGCGCCTGCGTCGCCTTGCGAACATGCGACTCGGTCTCGCGCACGCTCCAGTGACGCGTCGCGATCATCTGCGCGAGCCGCACGCGCTCGGCATCGTCCTCGAGACTGAGCAAAGCGCGTGCGTGTCCCATGCTGATCGCGCGGGATTCAATCATCGTGGTGACCTCGGCGGGCAGGTCGAGAAGCCTAAGCAGGTTGGTGACCGCCGCGCGTGAGCGGCCGATCGCCTGCGCGACCTGCTCATGCGTGAGGGCGAATTCCTCGATCAGCCTCTTGAGCGCGCGCGCCTCGTCCGCGGGACTCAGCTCCTCGCGCTGAATGTTCTCGATCAGCGAAACCGCGAGCGCTTCCTGATCGTTGAACTCGCGAATGATCGCCGGGATGTCGGCGAGTCCCGCGAGCTGGGCAGCTCTCAAGCGGCGCTCGCCGGCGACGACCTCGAACTGATGCGGGAAGCCGGGCACCGGCCGCACAATGAGAGGCTGGATGAGACCGGTGGCCTTGATCGATGCGACGAGTTCCTCGAGGAGCTCGGGCCGAGGCTCGCTGCGCGTCGGCTTAAGAGCGGCGCGAATCGCCTTAACGGGGATGGAGCCCGCCGCACCTTGTCTATAGAGGCGACGGGGATGGACGTTCAGGAACGCCTGCAGCTCGCTCACCCCGCCTGAGTTTGCACCCATGGCGCAAGACTACCAGAGTAAGGCGCTTCTTTGTATCCAGAGCCTTTATAATCACAAGCTTGCATGCTCAAGGCTTCGACGAACACCTTGCTGAGCGATGAGGCGCGGATTGCCGGCGGCCTCCGTAAGCTGGTCGCGACACTCGTCCCGGGCGCCGCCGTTGACGGCCTGCAACGGCTCTCTGGCGGTGCGACTCAGGAGACCTGGCGCTTCGAGGCCGTATCTTCGGCGGGGAGTACCACCCTGATTCTTCGCCGCGCACCCAGCGGCGATCACCTATCCCAAGAGTCGGTGGGACTGGACATCGAAGCGCGCCTCATCTCCGCCGCCCGCGATCGCGATGTGCCCGTGCCTCTCGTAAAACATGTGCTCACACCCGCCGACGGCCTGGGATCGGGATTTATCATGGATTTTGTCGAGGGGGAAACCCTGGGTGGACGGATCGTCAAATCCGAGACCTTCGCCGCGGCGCGGCAGACGCTGAGCCGTCGATGCGGCGAGATCTTGGCCAAGGTGCATTCCATCGATCCGGCTCAATTCCCCTCGCTGCGCTCCTCCGCGCCGAGCGAGCTGCTGCAACACTGGGAAGATCAATATCGGTCCACCCAATGGCCGCGGCCGGTATTCGTCTGTGCCTTTCGTTGGCTAAGGCAGACATGCCCTGCGCCGCCCGCGCGGCCATGCGTCCTGCACGGTGATTTTCGCAATGGCAATTTGATCCTTGGCTCCGACGGCATCCGCGCCGTGCTGGATTGGGAACTTGCGCACATTGGTGATCCGATGGAAGACATCGGCTGGCTCTGTGTCAATTCCTGGCGCTTCGGCCGGATGGACAAAGTCGTCGGAGGTTTTGGCGATCTCGCCGACCTGGTCGCCGGATACAGCCAAGCCGGCGGTGCGTCGATCCGAATCGAATCATGCAAATGGTGGGAGGTATTCGGAACCCTGCGGTGGGGCGTGATGTGCGCCACCATGACTCGCACATTCCGCACCACAGACGCCACCGTGGAGCGCGCCGCGATTGCGCGGCGCGCATCGGAAACCGAGATCGACCTACTGCGGCTTTTGACAGGTTAAGTACATGCAAGATCAACCCACACCCGGCGAAATGCTCAAGACCGTGGCGGAATTCCTGCGCAGCGCGGGACCCAAGGAGGCGCAACCGCATGTCGCCTATCAGGTTCGTGTCGCGGCGAATGTGCTCGACCTCATAGCCCGTGAACTAGCCATCGCGCCGATGGAAAATACGCTCGAGGCCGAGCGGCTTCGCGCACTCTTAGGACGCGACGGATCCTTGGAAGAACTCAATGCGGCCTTCGCGGAGGCGCTCGACCGGGGCACGCTCTCCATCTTGTCTCCCGAAGTTCGGGATCAACTGTGGGCAACCACCTTGGCCAAACTGAGCATCGATCAACCCAACTATTCCGGATACCGTGCGGCGCTCGCCGACCGCGATCGACCTGCCAATCCTTGAGGATGCGTAAAATGGATTTTGAGTTACCAAAAGCACTCGTTGAATATCTTGCCGAACTCGATCGCTTCATCGACGCCGAGATCAAACCGCTGCAAGCCCAAGACGACAACGAGCGATTCTTCGATCATCGGCGTGAGCATGCGCGCACCGACTGGGACCATGAGGGTCTGCCGCGGAAGGATTGGGAGGCCTTGCTCGCGGCGGCGCGCGAGCGAGCCGATGCCGCCGGTCACTTGAGGTTCGCGTGGCCCAAGGAATACGGCGGCCGTGGCGGCTCGAATCTGTGGATGGCGGTCATTCGCGAGCATCTGGCTGCCAAGGGCCTAGGTTTACACAACGACCTGCAGAACGAACACTCTATTGTCGGCAACAATCCCTTTGTAATGCTGTTCAAGGCCTTCGCGACGCCGGAGCAATATGAGATCTATCAATGGCGACTGACCACCGGAGAAATGCGGACTGCCTTCGGCCTGACCGAGCCGAACCACGGGTCCGATGCCACCTTCATGGAAACGCGCGCCATCCGGCAAGAACACGACGGACAGCGGGGCTGGCTCATCAACGGCGAAAAGATGTGGACCACGGGCATGCATGCCGCCACGCATGTGATGACGTTTGCACGCACATCGGGCGCCGATGGGGACGCAAAGGGCATCACCTGCTTTGTGGTCCCGACCCACACCGCCGGCGTGAAAATCGAAGAGTGGTTGTGGACGTTCAACATGCCGACCGATCATCCTCGCGTCAGCTTTACGAATGTCTGGGTACCCGAGGACAGCTATTGGGGCGAAGTGGATCGAGGCTTAAGCGTCGGCCAGAGCTTCGTACATCAAAATAGGATTCGGCAGGCTGCCTCCTCGCTCGGTGCGGCGGTGTACTGCATCGAAGAGAGCGTGAAGTACGCGAAGGAGCGGAAGATATTCGGCAAGCCGCTGGCCGACAACCAGGCCATTCAGTGGCCCCTGGTTGAGCTCTCGACGCAAGCGCAGATGTTGCGACTGCTCATCCAAAAGACTGCCTGGGAAATGGATCGGATGGACCACAAGGCCATTGAGCATGAAATCTCCGACAAGGTGTCGATGTGTAACTATTGGGCCAATCGGCTCGTGTGCGAAGCGGCCGATCGTGCGATGCAGATTCATGGTGGCCTGGGTTATTCGAGGCACAAGCCCTTCGAACACATCTATCGCCACCACCGCCGATACCGAATCACTGAAGGCTCCGAGGAGATTCAGATCCGCAAAGTGGCGGCCTTCCTATTTGGGTACATGGGGCCGAAAAGAGCACACGAGGGCCGGCCTCAATTCGACGCTGCCGCCCAATGATTTGGAGCGTTTGATCCATACCGCCGCCGATTGGCGCGCCAGCGGCGCACACTGACGTCGTAAAAATTCCTGCCAGCGACTGAAGCGCGCGGTGGACCAATCGTACGGTGTTCGCATGTTGCCCTCGGTGCCGATCGCCGTCAGGCACGTACGTACCTAACGGACGTCGGCCATGTCCCAATTCAGATCAGTCGCGCTCACCGAAGGTGCGCACCGCACCCGTGCCGAGCCAGCGACCGGCGGCCGCGGGCAAGCTGGGTCCGATGCGGACCAGAAACAGCGGGCTGGCGCACGTGCCCGGCAAACCGTCGAGCTGTCCGCGAAAGTGAGCATTGCCTTCGGAACTGAGTTTGACTTCCGCGGTGTCGATGACTTCCTGGTTGCCCGTGCCGGCATTGCACACCAACGTGCCATTGAGTGTGGTCACCGGGCCCGGGGTCCCGCTCGAATTGCCGCCCACGAGCACCAAACCCTCCACGTCAAAGCTCGCGCGACCCGTCAGAAGATCGATGCGCGCGTGGCCGTCATGGGCAGTCCAAGGACCTGCTCCAGCCTTGATACCGGCAACCGGGTTGTCGACATTCGGCGCGGTAATGACGCCTACGATCCGTTGCCACTGCACGACTGAGTCATCGGCCTGCTGCGCAAACAAGGCGGCAGGCGCCATCAGCAATGCCAATGTCAAAAACTTATTCATCGAACTCTCCTTCCAAGCGTATGGGGTGTTAAGTCGGATCTCGCTGAAGCGAATTTCCGACCACCCTGAGTGATCCCCATGATTGGTTCGGTTCGACGCCCTATGGAAATCTATCCGAGCTCTTCCGATGTCGGTTGCTCGAGAGAGGCGGCGCTTGCCGTTCCCGCGAGCCTCGGCAGGATCGTGCGCAGCTTGTTGCGCGCCTGAAACATTCGGGACTTTACGGTGTTCACGGGGCAATCCATGATCCGTGCAATTTCCTCGCAGGAATGGCCCTGCCCGTAGGCCAATTCCAGCGTGAGCTGTTGGTCGGTGGGCAGCTGCTGCATCGCCAGCGCAACCCATTCGCCCGTCTCCGCGGCATCCAGCTCGTCCGGTGCCGGCAAGAACTCGTTCTCAATCGGCACGGCGTTCAACAACCGTTTACCGCGGCTGCGCAGTGTCCGGAGCGCGCAGCGGTACGCGATCCCCATGATCCAAGTCGACAGCCGCGAGTCGCCACGGAACTCGCTTGCCTTGCGCCACACGACCCACAAGGTATCGTTGATAATCTCCTCGATCAGATCATGCCGCCGGGTGAACCGCGTGAGAAAACGGGCGAGGCGCCGGTGATAGATCAGGTAGAGTTCTCGCAGGGCCTCGCGATCACCCGCCGCGACTTTGTCCAAAACGTCGCGATCGACCTCCCCGCTGACCTGGGCGTTCAATCACCCCTCCAGCCGGTCAAAATCGGCAATCGATTTCCGTTCATGTTTCATCCCGAATGAATTACGAGTTCTGGCGATTGGTTGAGCGATTCAGGCGATCGACGATAGCTGGATGGACCGAATCTGAAATCGGCCGAGATCCCCATATTTTCTTGAGCGAGTCCCTAGATTGGGCGGTTCCGCGAGGAGCGCACCGCAGCAAACTTTGCGCTGCCTAGTTGAACGATCGTTTCCCGACTGCTTTCAGGTGCCGGTCGACGCCTCCGGCGTGCGTGCCTGCCTTGCCATATTGGAGTGCAGCCTTCAGGAACGGGTACGCCAAAGAATCGCGCCCTCGTTGCGGTTGGCCGCAAGGAGGGCGCGTAACAGGCGCGTTTCGTTTCAGCTTTAAGCGCGTTAGTTGTTCGGAGCGCCGCTCGAAATCCATGACTTGATCTGATCGATCGTCGCTTGGTCGAGGAACGGTCCGCCCAGCGGCATCCGCGATCCGCTGATGCCCGCCGCGCCCTCGAGCTTCTGGATGAGATAGCTGTTGTCAGGATCCCCTGCCTTCACGCGCCGCAGCGCCGGCTGCTCGAGGCTCGCCACGCCGACGAGTGCGGCGAACGTGTTGCCGGCGGTGAGATTCTGCGAGCCCGGCAACGCGCCGCCCGGCGGATTGCTGCCGTTGTGACAACCCGAGCAGATCGGCGTGAACACTGAGGCCTGAATCTGCGAGAGCGTGACCGGCGGCGCACCGTTGCTCACCGTGACATCGGCCGCGACGACGCCGATGTTGCCATCGACGTCGGTCGCCTTGGCATTGAGCGCGACCGCGCCATTGGCGACCGTGGTCGTATCCCAACTCGTGGTGTACGGCGCAACCGTCACGGCACCGAGCGATATGCCTGCGGCGAAGAATTCCACTTTTGCTATGGCGACGCTGCTCTGCACGGTCGCCGAGACATTGACCGTTCCGGACACGGTTCCGGTGGGTGCGGTCAGCGTTACAACGGGGGAGGCGTTGAGAACGGGCGCCGCACCCGCATCGATGCGACCGAACTCACCGTTTGCCTGGTCATTGACGCCGGCGGAGAAGAACAGCGTGTTGTGCGGCTGGTTGCCCGTGTCATTGCCAAATGCGATGCCCCAGAGACCTGGCTGCGCGAATGCCGCGCCATTGGAGTCGGCGACTGCGCCGACGAAGGCACCCGTGCCGGTCGCAAACGCGTTGATCTTGCCGTCGCCGAAATTGCCGATCAGCACGGCATTGCTCAGGGTCCCGAAATCGGCCGGCGCCAGCGCGACGCCCCAGGGTGCGTTCCGCAGCGCGCCGGTGGTGACCAAGCGACTGACGAATACGCCGTTGGTGTCAAAGATGTCGACTAAACCTAAGCCTGTGCCGTTGGTCTGATCATGGTTGTCCGTTCCGTTTTGCTGGGCGTAAGTCACATAGATCTGCGTCGCGCCGGCGGCACCTGTGTTGAGTGCCTGGATGCCGAAGGGCGCGTATCCGGCCGGCAGCGCCGGGTCCACGAACGCAAACACCGTTGCCGAGGTTGTCTGCTTGGTGAAATGCGTATCGAACACATCCACCTTGTTGCCGTGAAAGTCGGTGGCGTACAGGAAATTGCCGGCGCCATTGTTCGCAATCGCCAGCCCCTTGTACACCGCGCCGTCCGCCGCTGTGAAGGCCGTGATGGCATGCGTGCGATCCACACCCGGAGACCAGCCTGCGATCATCCCGCCTTCGCCGACGAAGATGAAATGTGACGCGCCCGACGCCGTCGCGCTCACCACGAAATCACTCGAGGCATTGAAGACGATGCCGGTCGGATTGAATGCCGCACCGGCCGCACTGGGCGCGAAATTGACCACGAGCGGCGTGGCCGTAGGCTGCGCTTTGCCGTTGCCGTCGTATTGCGTTGCCGTCGCAGTGCGGTTGTTGGCCACCCATATCGCCGTTGTCGGCCCGAAGGCGATCCCCCAGGGATTGACGAGATGCGCATCGGTGGTGAGCGCCGCCGTGCCTGCGGTATCGGCCACGAGGCTCGTGACCGTGAAGGCGGTTGGCGCCGTGACGCTCAAGGTGGTTGATTTGGCGGTGCTGCCGGCGCTTGCGCCATTGCAGGTCAAGGTAAAAGTGACTGACCCGGCGCTGGTCGGTGTCACGACACTGCTGCCGGCCGTCGCTTCGGCGCCGCTGAAGCCGCCGCTCGCCGTGCAGTTGCTGCTGTTCGTCGAGGTCCAGGTCAACGTTGCGCTCTGCCCGAGCACAATGCTCGTTGGGGCAACCGACAATGAAACGGTGGGCACCGGAGTGGCGCCGCCGTTATAGCTGCCAGCGCCGCCGTAGCCGCCGCAACCGGCGAGCAGCAATGCGAACAAGCATGCTCCGGCCGCTAGGCGCGCCTTGATTGAAGTCAGCACAAACGTCTGCGACATGATCGGATCCTCATCAAAGTAACTGCACGCCGAAGAGCGCGCTTGCGGGGAATGAGTAACTAGATGAGTCGCTGAAGTTTCGGCGTGGAGGACAAAGAAAAAATGCAGGCGCGTCGAACCCAAGTGCGCTTTCGGGACACGTGCATGCCGGAGGAGAAGAAGCGCTGCATGACGCAGCGCCGAATCAGCTCAATGCGGGCGACGTGCAACCAGCCGCCCGATCAATGCAACGATTTTGTGCCAGGTTTCGCCGACTACGATTGACTCGCAGTCCTCGACCTCGTGCGCTTTCAAATCCAGAGCTTCTGAAGCCCCATGCACAACTATCATGAGTCTGGCAATGCCGGGCGGCGTTTCGGTGCCCCCGGAAACACAGCGAATCGATTGGGCCACAATGCCCGCGCGATCCAGTTCCTCACGCACGTGACCAATAATCTTAAGCTTGCCCAGCTCGAATGAAGTGAGTGCCAATTATTCTCCGTCTGGCCGGGTTGTTCGGCCGCGACGATCTGGCTCCCTCATCACAACAGCGCCTTGACAGCCTGTGGTAGATCGAAAACGGAATCGGCGAGCGGCGCATAGCTCACAGTCTTGTAGGTAAATGTCCGCCGATGGTCACCGCTGCGGGAAGTGATCTTTGTTGCTACCAACGGTCCCCCAAAGCTCTTGTAATTCTCAAACAGCACGACCACGATCGTTCCGGACGAATCATCCGCTTGAAAACGATACCCATTCAGCAACCCAGTTCGGACATCGTAGAACTGATTGTTGTCCTTGCCCCAATGTGTGGTGCCGTGAAGCCAATAGCAGGAACGGCCTTCAAAATCGGTCACTCCGCTAAACTCGAGCTTATTGAAATATGCCGGTTGATGAAGCGCGTACTGTAAATCGGCATCCCGGCGCACCGCTTCAATGGCAGTATCCTTGTCGATACTCGCTCCTTTGGCATCAACCGACCACGAAACGCTGCCATCAAATCCCGCCGCGACCTTGCTACCGTCCGCGCGTATGATCTTAATGAGTGACTTGAACGGTTTGGCGAAAGACACAAAGTCTGATTTCGCGGTCATACCCGTCCCATCAATTTCCCCGTAGACGGTTTCCGATTGCACTTTTGCGATGGAATCCGCACCGCCGAGCGCCTGCTTATATCGGTCCAATACGGCGTCGACACTTTTGAGCGGCGCGCCATGCGTCCAATTCGGGCCAAGAGAAAGAATGGCAACGGCCAGTGTCAATACGCTGATCACATTTGATCGAATCATGAGCAGCTCCTTACTTGGAAACGCTAACCGCGACGCTTATGCACTCTGCGTCGCTGGGGTCCCGCACGGCCGCATCGTAACCTGACGGGCGCTTGCTGCCCACCGGCATCGGCGAGTTAGACGCGCGACTCTAACTCGCCTCACGGATTCCATCCGTTGCCACGTCCGTGCGGCAATTAGCGCTACTTCCCTGTCTTTTGCGGACCCTTCGTTAGATAGTACCCGCCAACTACCACGAGCAAAACCGCAAACACGAGCGCCGCCGTCTGCCCCGCGGCATACGATCCAGAACCTTGCGGTCCGCCGCGAATGAACGCGCTCAACAGCATCAGGCCGCCCCAAACCACTCCAATCCCGCCGAATATTCGATTGCGCATGAGATCACTCCTTGGCCTTAAATCCTTTTCAATGCATCGACAACCAACGACTCGCTTCGTCATCTCCGCCTTCCGCAGCCTTCAGCATCAACTCCCGCGCTTTGGCGGCATCGCGCGGGACGCCGTGACCGCGGTCATACAAATTGCCTAGATGAAATTGCGCGCGAGCGTAGCCGGTCGCCGCGGCCTTCTGGTACCACGAGGCGGCTTGGCTGTAATCCTGTGGGACACCGAACCCGTTCTCGTACAAATAGGCGATGTTATTTTCCGCCGTCTGATCATTTTGATCCGCTGCTTTCGTATACCATCTCATCGCGAGCTGATAGTCGATCGGTTCAACGTGGGCATACATCCAACCCAGTTGCGACTCTCCAGTTGAATCGCCGAGTTCGGCGCTCCGTTGATATCGGCGTCTAGCCTCAGCCGTGTCGACGGGCACTCCCATCCCTGTCCGGTACTGCCAGCCTAATTGATTCATGGCCATTGGCACGTCGCCTTCCGCGCCCTTTTTCGCCCAAATCAGCGCCTCTGTCAGATTGCGCCCGGTGCCGACACCGAAGAAGAGGCTGTTGGCGAGGTTCGCCTGACCATAGGGATTTTCAAGGATTGCCGACTTCTGATAGAGGTCGAAGGAACGCTTGTAGTCTCTTCCGACGCCAAGACCCCGCTCGTAGAGTTCGCCCATTCGATTGAGCGCGGACGCTTGAATCTTTTCGTTGACGTCTTTCGATGCTTCTTCGTAGCGCTTGAGCGCGACCGAATAATCCTTTTCTGCCAAGGCCTTGTCGCCCTGTGAGACGACTTCATTGGGCGGGGCGTCGAATACGAAGGCGGTTTTATAGGTCGCCTCTGCGTGAGAACCCCTATTGCTTGATGTGGTCGGCCCGGACTGCGGAGTGCAGGCTGAAATCAACGAATAACCGAGCACGATGCCGACAATCGCTCCGCGTCTCCTTCGCAACGTACTCATTCGTGGGTCTCCTTGAATCGCCAGCGTTTCCCTGCATCGCGAACGAATGCTGTCCGATCCTTTATAGCAGCTTGGCTTTCCCGCGGAATGCGAAATAGGCCCCAATATTTCCGCTTTCCCCTTCGAGTCCCGCTGGGCGACACTGAGTTCCATAGTGGTACGATCCTGAAGCAAGGGGAGACGCGTATGATTGTGGTTGGGCGCGTACGAATTCTGTTGATCGCGATCTCCACTCTCGTGGCCGGTTGCATGCATCCTCGGCCGCTGCAAACGCCTGAGAGCGTGCGGCTCACCCCATTGACCACAATCCCGACGATCGAAGCGCGGGTCATGTTGGCTCTTGCAGGAGTCCGGGGTATTTCCGTCAGCAACGCGGTGGACTGTTATCGAATGCAGTATTCGATTCAAGCCAACGGCAAAGCAATTCCGCTCAGTGGATTGTTGGCGCTGCCGCGCGGTGTCGCGCCGCGCCGATTGGTGAGCTTTCAGCATGGGACGACGACGACGCGAACTGCCGTGCCCTCGCAGCCCGATGGCACGGGCATTGCGGTCGCCATTGCATTCGCCGGCAATGGTTATGCCTTGGTGGTGCCGGACTATCCGGGCCTCGGCGAATCTGAAGGCCGGCATCCTTATTACGTAGCAGACGCAATAGGACCGGCCGTTGCCGGCATGATCGAAGCTGCGCAACGACTGGATGCTGTGCCCAACGCGCCGGTGTTTCTGTCAGGTTTCTCCGAAGGTGGATGGGCGAGCCTCGCGGCGCTTCGCATCATGGAAACCGACGGCAAACAAGTCCTGGGCTCTGCCCAAGTTGCGGGGGCGTACGATCTTCGGCACGGGTCATTGTCGGCGGCCCTGAAAGGCGGTGCGCCATCGGATTCGCTGTATCTCGCCTACGCAGCGTGGGGACAATCGGCTTACTACAGCCATCCGCTCGACAGCGTGCTGACGCCAGAATACGCTGCGCTCGTCGAAAGATTGTTCGCGGGCGCGAAGCCGCAAGAAATTCTCAAAGCACTGCCCGCGAACCCACGGACGATGTTCAACGCGCACTTCCTCGATGCGTTCGATCATGACAAGTCTCACTGGTACCTAGACGCATTCACCGCCAACAGTCTTGTCGATGTGATTCCACGCGCACCGCTGCGACTCTACTATGGATCGATGGATAGAGATGTGCTGCCAGACGAAGCATTGAATGCATCACGAATAATGCAAGCGCGGGGAGCCGATGTAGCCGCCATCGACGTTGGGCCGGTAGGGCACGACGCATCGATGTTGGCCGCGGCGCCGCGTATTCTGGCGTGGTTGCGCCAGCTCGAGGCTGCGGCGGCAAAGCCGCCGTAATCCTTTCCGATAACCACGCATCCGCTTGTCAAAGAACGCTTCGCTGTTGGCCGCCGGGACAGTTTCGTCTCTGTGAGGGACGAACTCGATGCATCCGGCCACAACCTCGACGTTTCAAACGGTACTAATAGGCGTCATCCCGTCAGGGAGATGGCGCCTGTCGATTGGCGCCGGGTTTTCGGGTATGGAGATCGCTGGCGATGAAAGTATTGAAGCACGACGAGATGGCTGTCGCCTGCGCAGCGAGCGTGGCGCTCGCGTCTCTCACGCTGTTTCTTTGCAGCGTTTGGTTGTCGAGCAGTGCGACACTCGTAGAATCGCTGGCGTTGACCGCCATGAGCGTGTGGGGATCGGGGGTCATCGCGTTAATGGAGTTCAGATCCTCATCAACAACGACGCCGTGCTCAGCGAGAACCCTCAAAGCTGACGCAATATTCCCGGCCGACAGGACAGCAGTCTGAACTCGAGGTCAGCCGGGACCTGAAGCTCACCGAACCTCGTTCGGCCATCGTTGTTCCGCGGCTCCGCTGCTGTACGCTCTCTTCTGCACCCCCTCGGTTTTATGCTCGAAATTCGCGTGGATGAAAGGCATGCAATAATGGGGGCACTGAACGCAATGGTGACTTACCAGTTGAGCGGGTGCTCGAAAACGGCGAGCCTCTAGTGGTCGTACGCGACGCACACCGCCTTACTCGACAGGTAGCCTATGACCAAACCTACAGTCCGACGACTACCGGTTCTTTTCATTTCGCACGGCGGGGGTCCCTGGCCCTATGTCGACACGCTCAAGCAGATGTACGTGCGAACGGAGAGAGAATTGCGGCGACTGCCCGAACGGCTTCCGGCTCGGCCCAAGGCGGTCCTGGTCATCTCCGGTCACTGGGAGGCGCCGCAATTCTCCGTTTCCACCAATGCGCGGCCCCCGATGGAGTACGACTACAGCGGCTTTCCGCCGCACACCTACCAGATCCGCTATCAAGCGCCGGGCGACCCCGAGTTGGCCGGGCGCACACGCAAACTGCTCGCCGCGGCCGGCATCGAAACCACACCAGACGGAGGCAGAGGCTTCGACCACGGCGTCTTTGTTCCGTTGGGACTCATGTATCCGAACGCGGACATGCCCATTGTGATGGTTTCGATAAAGTCGAGCTATGACCCGGCGGAGCACTTAGCGTTGGGTCAGGCACTTGCGCCCTTGCGAGACGAGGGCGTGCTCATCATCGGCAGTGGTCTTACGTATCACAACATGCAGGGTTTCGGGCGCGACAGTTCCACGCCAGATGCCGAATCGTTCACGCGCTACTTGAATGAGGCAATCGCACTCAAGGACGGCAAGGCGCGCGACGAGAAATTGCTCCACTGGGAGAGCGCACCGCGCGCGCGGCTCGCACACCCTCGTGAAGATCACCTCCTGCCGCTCCTGGCGGTCGGGGGTGCCGCCGGCAGCGATTCCGGGCGAGTTCTTTTCGCCGAAAGCGTGATGAAGATTCCGATGACCTCATACGCTTTTGGCAAAATCGATATCGACTAGTCTTGCAAGCGATGGCGGCGCCCGAGCGAGAAGGCATTGCGCCGCAGGCCGCGTTTCTTACGGAGAAAGCCCAAGGCCACATCGCTTCCAAGGATCGATTGACATGCAAGTAATTACTTGCATATTATAAAGATATGGTGCGATCGACTTGAGTGTTGTCAGGCTGCGCTTTCAGACACCGCTACTCGGAGTTTTTAGCAGTGACCGATGCTGACAATGTGTTTAAGGCTCTCGCCGATCCAAGTCGACGAAAACTGCTCGATGTGCTCAATGCACACGATGCGCAGTCGTTAAGTGAGCTTTG
>Ga0210402_10003178_pt1 | contig 15551 bp, 10 predicted proteins | sample IncBWC7MmetaG_FD_161055 | JGI IMG/M metagenome (GOLD analysis project Ga0210402, IMG submission 161055) | Forest soil microbial communities from Barre Woods Harvard Forest LTER site, Petersham, Massachusetts, United States - Inc-BW-C-7-M | ecosystem: Environmental > Terrestrial > Soil >...
TGGCCCGCCAACCCGATGAAAATCATCACCATCCCGAGGTGTACGATGTAGCCGCCATAGCGCCGGGTATTGCGCAGCGTCAAATCCACGCACGACGCCAGCCACGACGCGCCGGACCGAGCTCTAACCACTCGCGCGCCGCGGTAAAACTCCTGCACGATGGTCGCAGTCACAAACACACACAAGACAAAGCAAATTAGCGCGAACATTTCGCGTACGCCTAGCACAAATGAAACCACTCCGCCCAAAAATCCCGCGATCACCGGCCCGCGGAAATTGCGCTTCATGCTTTCAGTCGAAGTCTTCCGCCACGCCAGCAGCGGTCCGACGCCGGTCAAAAACATCAGCATCAATCCCAGTGGAATGTTCACCTTGTTGAAAAACGGCGCGCCCACACTGATGCGCGAGCCCGTGAACCACTCCGAAAACACCGGGAACAGCGTGCCAGACAATACCGCGATGCACGCCACCAACAGCACCAAATTGTTAAATAAAAAGCTCGACTCGCGCGACACCATCGAATCCAGCTGATTCTCGCTCTTCAAATAATCCTTGTTCTTGAAGTATGCGAACAGGCAGACGCCAATCACGATGCACAGAAATCCCACGAACCAATTGCCGATGCTCGATTGCGCGAACGCATGCACGGAGCTCACGACACCACTGCGCGTCAGCAGCGTCCCAAGAATGCACAGCATGAACGTGATAAACACCAGCCACACGTTCCACACCTTCATCATGCCGCGCTTTTCCTGCATCATCACTGAATGCAGAAATGCCGTGCCGGTCAGCCACGGCAGCAGCGAAGCATTTTCCACCGGGTCCCAGCCCCAGTAGCCGCCCCAGCCCAGCACTGCGTAAGCCCAATGCGCGCCGAGCAGAATCCCCATGGTCTGGAAGCACCACGCAATCATCGTCCATTTGCGTGTCAGGTGAATCCACTTCTCGCCTGGATACCGCGCCAGCAGCGCCGCCAGCGCAAACGCAAACGGAATCGTGAATCCGGTATACCCCGAATAAAGATTCGGCGGATGGATCACCATCTCCGGATATTGCAGCACCGGATTCAGTCCGTTGCCGTCGGCACGCGCAACCAGATCAAAACTGCCCGCAGCGTTCGCCACTCCCAGCGCCTTGAACGGGCTCGCCACAAAATTGCTGATGGTCAGAAAAAATAATTGCACGCCGGCCAGAATCACGCCGACATACGGCATCAACTCTGGGTTCTTGTTGCGATAAGTCAGCAGCACCGAAACGACATAGATCGCCAGCAGAAAGCTCCAGAACAGCAGCGAACCTTCCTGCCCGGACCACAACGCGGCAACTTTAAAAAATGTGGATAGATCGCGGTTGGAATGAGAAACGACGTAGGCTACAGAGTAGTTGTCACTGAAGAAAAGATAAACTAGGCTCAGCGTCGCGGTAAAAATCAGCGCACAGACCGCAATTCCTGCCTGCCGCGCGCTCTTTATCAGCAGCGGATGCCGCGTAATGATCGCAGCAATTCCGCCCACAAACGCATACACCGCGCACACAAACGCAAGAATCAGTGCGAAGGAGCCAAATACATCCATGCAGCAGTCCCCGCCTCTCCCCAGTCAGATTACATCGAGCTGTTTTGCGTCTTACCAGTCGGCACTGTTTGTTGCGAACTGCTCGAAGCATTTCCCGGCGCGGCCTTTCCTCCGCCAGGCGCTTCTTCGTACTTGGACGCGCATTTTGCCTGCACGTGGTCCGCAACAAACCGTCCTTCGACGGTCGGCTTGCCTTCAATCAGCGCCTGCGATTTGTCCACAAAAGTGTCCGGCAACGGATCGCTCCCCACATAACTCACCGGCAGCGCTTTGCCTTCGCCTTCCAGCACAAAATCCACTCGCCCGGTCATCCGGTGAATGCTTCCGGCCTGCACGTTGCCGCCAACCCGCATGTGCTGGTTGCGTTCCGAGCCCTTCAACGTATCCAGCTCCGCCAGCGTGTGGTAGTAGGTCTTGCTCTCGCCATAGCCCAGCCACGCCAGGCTCGCCATGGACACCACGATGATTCCGATCCCGATCCCAAATTTCGCCTTCTTCTGCATACCTAACTTCTCCCTAACCGTTCTCTTTTGTTCATGCTATCACATGGCTCCAAGCGGCGCGGCCGCTTCTTTGGCCAGTAAATCCGGGCTAACGTCTGCCCATTCGAACGGCTGCCCGTTGTGCAAAACTACCAGCGCATCCAAATCCGCGCCTGTGATTTGTGTCACGTATGCGGAAAGCTCCGCGCCTACCAGTACCACCCGCTTCGGCTTGTACGATCGCCGAATCCGCGCCAGCGTCGCCGGCAAACGCCCTTGCAACGCTTCCCTTCGCGCCGCAGCATCCGTCACCGGACAGTCCAGCACGTGCGTCAGCAGAATTCCCATGCGCTGCAAGCTCGCCAGCGTCTCCGCCACGCTTCGCCCAGCCTGCTCGACGCCCAGCGCCCGCAAAGCTTCCGTTCCCTCGCCATGAAAAGTTTCTACCGCAGAATATAGATGATCGCGATCCTCCGCCGGACTCATCGCCCCCAAAAACAGCGCCTGCACATGAATCGGCCGGTACCGCGTCATATTTTCCAGCCGCTTCAACCGCCGCGCAATATGCTCCGCCGAAGCAATCTGCCCGCACCCGTCGCACCGTATCTCCGATGTACTTGCCATTTAGCAATCGTAGGCCAGCCGCACCGCGAACGCAATTTCGCGCGCACAAGACAAACGTCACATTCACTTGGAGGGAAACGCCGGCAGCACTCTCTGCGGACTACGACCGGTTCACGGTCTCGTCTGCCGGCAGTTTGGCGCGCAGGCACCACTTCAGTTCCTGGCTGAGCTCGGTGATTTCCATTCCTGGCATCACGATGAACTTGCACGCCAGCATTTCCCGCGTGTCATCGTCGTCAGGCAATTGGCAGCTCACACGGCAATACTGGCAATCCTGATTCCAGCAGAAGCGCCCGTACGGAATCGTCTCCGGGCTGATAAATTGAAAGCACCGCAACAGCGAATTCCGCTCAGGAACCTGAAACTTCTTCCCCAGCAGCGTGATCTCGACAAGTTTTTCGTACGGACGAAAGGGTTCCGACATGACTGGTCCAGTTTCCGCGGGCCCGATTCGTTGCTGGGCACAACTCCCACTCTACCCGCATGTTTGCTTTACCCAATCAGGCTAGCCTGCCGCGTCGCAGCCGCACACAATTTCCTGCCGCGACGTTCCCTAAATGCCACTGGGAAGTACTCCAACTGTCCGTTAATTGATTCGCTGTATTCTTGCCAAGACCTTCAACGAAATACTTTACGCGCCGTTCGCGATTCCCTACGCCTGCAAATCGAAGAACTGCCCCATCTTGCGGAACTTTTCGTAGCGCGATGCCAGCAGCGACTTCGCCGACTCACTGCTCAGCGCCGCCAGCTGCCGCTCCAGCACCTCTTCCAGAAAGCGCGCCGCAGCTTCGTAATCGGTATGCGCGCCGCCTTCCGGTTCTTTCACAATTTCGTCCACGATGCCCAGCTCTTTCAAATCGTTCGCGGTAATCTTCATCGCCTCGGCCGCGGTTTCCGCTTTGCTGGAATCGCGCCAGATAATGCTGGCGCAGCCTTCCGGAGAGATCACCGAGTAGAATCCATTTTCCAAAATGTTCACGCGGTCGCCCACGGCAATCGCCAGCGCTCCACCCGACCCGCCTTCGCCCGTAACAGTAACAATCACCGGCACCGGCAGCCGCGCCATCTCGCGCAAGTTGCGCGCAATCGCTTCGCCCTGTCCCCGCTCTTCTGCGTCGATTCCAGGATATGCGCCCGGAGTATCTACAAACGTCAAAATCGGCCGGCCAAACTTTGCCGCCAGCTGCATGATGCGCAGCGCTTTGCGATAGCCTTCCGGCTTGGGCTGCCCAAAATTGCGAATCACTCGCTGCTTGGTGTCGCGGCCTTTTTGCTGGCCGATCACTGCTACTGGCCTGCCCTTGAACTTCGCGAGGCCAGTGATCATCGCCCGGTCGTCGCCAAACGCGCGATCGCCGTGCAACTCCACAAAATCGGTGAACAACATCGGAATGTAGTCGGTCAAATACGGCCGCTGCGGGTGCCGCGCAATCTGCGCGCGCTGCCACGGCCCGAGGTGCGTATAAAACTCCTTGCGCAACTCCGCCACCTGCTCGCGCAAACGTTCCAGTTCCGCGTCGGCATCTTCGTCGCCGGCCAGCAGCTTCAGGTCGTCCACCACTTTTTCCAGCTTCTCGAGTTCCCGCTGGCGCGCCGTCGCCGCTTCTTCCGCGGACTTTTTCTTTTCTTTTACGGTCATTCGCTCCCCTACGCCGCCGCTGCCTTCTCTTGGATTCGCCGCACCGCATCGGCTAGTTCCGGTGTCGCCTTCACCCGCTGCTGTGACGCCACCACTCCAATCGTCCCGTCGGCCGCCTCCAATTCAAACACAACTTGGCTGGTTCCGGGGGCCGCATCGAATAATTTCTCCAATCGGTCCATGGTGTCTTCGCTGATCGAACCCATCGCCAGCCGGACTCGGAACTCTTCCGGGATCGCCGCCCGTTCCGCAATGTCCGTAATTCGTCGCGCCTCTTGCAACGAGAGCCGCGTGCCGGCTTCTTCGATCTGCACCCGCACCTTCAGCAAGAGCGGCGTACCCGGCTTCAGCGTCTGCTCATGCTTAGCGAAACTCTCCGGAAATGCCAGCAATTCCTGCACTCCGGTCATATCCTGGATTGTGAAAATCCCCCAGCGCGCCCCTTTTTTCGAACGCATTGGCCGCGAACCCACAATCAGCGCGGCCACTGCGATCTCTTTTCCGTTGCGCTGCCCTTCCACTTCTTCCAGGCGCACCACGTTCCATTCCGCGAGGCGCGAACTATATTTTTCCAGCGGATGACCGGAAACGTAAAATCCCAGCATCGCGTACTCGCTGGCCAGCCGCTCTTCTTCGCTCCACAGCGGCGCATCGCGCAACAGAAACGGGACCGCAGCCTCCGTCGCGCCTCCGCCGCCAAATAATCCATGCTGGCCAGACTCCCGCAAACGCGAAGCCCGTTGCAACGAAGCCAGCGCATCATCGATCGAAGCAGCCATCGCTTCGCGCGGCCCCAGCGAATCCACCGCGCCCGACTTGATCAAACTTTCAAAAACACGCTTGTTTAAGAAGCGCGATTCAATCCGCTCGCAAAAATCGTACAGCGCTTTGAATTCTCCGCCGGAAAGCCGCGAATCGCGAATCGCTTTGGCGGTGTTTTCTCCCACGTTCTTGATCGCCGCCAGGCCAAACCGAATCGATTCTCCCACCGGCGTAAAGTACAAATCGCTTTCGTTCACGTCCGGCGGCAAAATCAAAATGCTCATCCCGCGCGCTTCGTTGATGTACTTCACAGCTTTTTCCGCATTCCCTGTTTCCGAAGTCAGCAGCGCCGCAATGAATTCCACCGGAAAATGCGTCTTCATGTAAGCGGTCTGATAGGCCAGCAGCGCATAAGCGCAGGAGTGCGACTTGTTGAAGCCGTATCCGGCAAACTCTTCCATCAAGTCAAAAATGCCCTTGGCCTTTTTCTCGGGAATCTTATTGTTCGCGCATCCGTTCATGAATTTCGCGCGCTGCGCCGCCATCTCTTCTTTTTTCTTCTTGCCCATGGCGCGGCGCAAAATGTCGGCTTCTCCCAACGAAAAGCTCGCCAGCCGGTTGGCAATCTGCATCACCTGTTCCTGATACAAAATTACGCCGTAGGTCTCCTGCAAAATATCCTGCAGTTGCGGTAATTCATAGCTGACTTTCGTTTTTCCGTGCTTGCGGTTGATGAAGTCGTCGATCATGCCGCCCTGAATCGGCCCGGGGCGGTATAGCGCATTCAGCGCGGTTAGATCCTCGATGCGCGTCGGCTGGTAACGGCGCAAAATATCGCGCATGCCGTGCGATTCAAACTGGAAGATCGCGGTGGTATCCCCTCGCGCGAACAGTTTGTAAGTCTCTGCATCATCCAGCGCAAGATTGTCGATATCCACCTTTACGCCGCGATTTTGTTCCACCATCTTCACCGCGTCATGCAGCACGGTCAACGTGGTTAGTCCGAGAAAATCCATCTTCAGCAGGCCGATGCGCTCCAGCGCATTCATATCGAACTGTGTCGTGATTTCGTCGCGGTTGGTCTTGTATACCGGAACAATGTCGGTCAGCGGTTGCGGCGAAATTACCACGCCTGCCGCGTGCGTTGAAGCGTGTCGCGACAGCCCTTCCAGCCGCAACGCCACCGCCATCAAGTCCTTCAACTTTTCGTCGCCGTTTACCGCGGATTTTAGCTGCGGCACATTTTCCAGCGCTTTATCCAGCGTGATTCCCAATTCCAGCGGCACCATCTTCGCCAGCCGGTCCACTTCCACGTACGGAATCTCCATCGCGCGGCCCACGTCTTTTATCGCCGCCTTCGCCGCCATGGTCCCAAATGTGATGATCTGCGCTACGTTCTCGCGCCCATATTTTTGCGTAACATATTCGATCAGCTCGCCGCGCCGCCGCATGCAGAAGTCAATATCAATATCGGGCATCGAAACGCGTTCCGGATTCAGAAACCGTTCGAACAGCAGATTATATTGCAGCGGGTCAACGTCGGTAATCCGCAGCGCATAGCTGACCAGGCTTCCCGCCGCCGAACCTCTTCCCGGACCAACCGGAACATCTTGCGCCCGCGCGTAATGAATGAAATCCCAAACGATCAGAAAATATCCTTCGTAACGCATTTTCTGAATCATCTGGATTTCGCTGGTCAGGCGACGTTCGTATTCGGAAAGCGGATTCGCCAGCGCCCCAGCCTTGGCCATGCGCTCCAGATACGGCACGCGCGACGCGAACCCTTCGCGCACTACTTTCTCGAAATAACTCCCTGCGGTATGTCCCGATGGAACCTTAAATTCCGGAAACGGATTGGGAATCCGTTCAATTTTGACGTTGCAGCGCGCCGCAATATCCACCGTACGCCGCAGCGCCTCGGGAATTTCGCCAAACACTTTCGCCATTTCCGCCGCGGTCTTGAAATAAAACTGATCCGTCGCGAACTTCATGCGATTCGCGTCGCCCATGGTTTTGCCGGTCTGTATGCACAGCAAGACTTCCTGCGCGTGCGCGTCTTCGTGATGCAGGTAGTGGCAATCGTTGGTCGCCACCAGCGGAATTCCGGTTTCCTTCGAGAGCCGCACCAGATGCGGATTAATGTTCTTCTCGATCTCCAGCCCCTGATCCTGAATTTCCAGGAAAAAATTCTGCTTGCCGAAAATATCGCGCAGCCGGTACGCGTTTTCCCGCGCCTGATCGTATTTTTCATTGACCACCGCCTCGGTCACCGGGCCTTTAAGGCACGCGGACAACGCGATCAGCCCGGCACTGTGCTTTTGCAGCAGTTCGTAGTCAATGCGTGGTTTGTAGTAAAAACCTTCCAGGAAACCGCTGGACACCAGCTTGATCAGGTTGTGGTAGCCCTCCAGGTTTTCGCACAGCAGCACCAGGTGATTGCTGCCGCGTGAGCCAGGCTCCATTTCATCGCGGTCGCCGTTGCCCCCGCGATCGTTGCCGTTCGCAGTCTTCTCGCCGCGATCGTGGCGGCTGCCTCTAGCCAGATACACTTCGCAGCCGATAATCGGCTTTACGTCCCGCTTGCTGGCTTCATAGAAAAAATTGGCTGCGGCAAACAGGTTTCCGTGGTCGGTGATGGCCACCGCCGGCATCTTCTGGCGGGATGCTTCATCCAGCAGTTCCCCGGTCTCGCAGGCGCCGTCCAGCAAACTGAAATCGGTGTGAACGTGCAGGTGAACGAACTCTGGTTGGCCCATGAACCTCGATTGTAAATCGCCGCGAAACAAATTGCGAAGTCGTTTCGCACGATTTCAACAGAAATATTTTTCGGCGCACGGCACCTCGGCGTATTAGTGAGTCAGGCGGACCCCATGCACCAGCAAGCGCACCATCAGCACCGCGGCCAAGGTAATCACGAAATCCCAACTGGTCAATGAAGATATGGCCTCGGCAGGCCTGGGAGACGAGAACTCGACTGTTGCCCCGATAACAGCAAACAGCCAGAACACCGACCCTCCCAAAGTTGACCCAATCATAAAAGGCGGCAGCGGCCAATAAACCAACAATATGAGCGCAGTTCCAACCAGCCAGGGTGCCACTGTCGTGCAGCCGACTGCGTTGACACGACCGAAGTTACCAGGCGCCCACCCGACCAATTCCCTTCCTATGACGAACATAAAGCACGGAAGGAGCACAAATCCCGCCGTCGACGCCGCGTAGCGCACGGCTTTCGATATCTCAAGGAAATTGAACGCAAGGTTGAAATCTCCTCCCATGGCCGCGCCTGCCAAGGGACCGAGAAACGAATAGATGCCCACCGTGGCCAGCATCAGAAACATGAGCGCCGACGGTCTTCGCCTGAACCGCCGCTGATAAAGCACCCAACAGGTCACTCCCACTGCCAGGCTAAAGATAGGTCCAGCCGCTGCGATTTCGGCGAGTTGTCGCGACGTGGCACTTGCGGGATCGGGATCCACCCACATTTGAAAAAGCGTTGAGCTGAACCCGAGCACGTAACTGGTAATGGCGTGGACCGCTTCGTGAGGGGTAATGCTCAGCGCATAGGCCGCCACAAACAAAAGCGTGGGGCGACACGCGACTCCCCAGGAGCTCGGCGCGTTCGACGGCGATTGTGTCGACTGGCTTTTCACGAGCCACGGGTTAACGGGAAGTAAAGCAATGGCTTGCCCTTGCAATTATTTTTTCTTGCCCTTGGTTGCCGGCTTCGCAGCCTTTGCCGCAGGCTTATGCGCGGGTTTCGCTTCCGCGGCTTTGCCCTTCGGCTTGCCCTGCATCTTCATCAGCGCGTCATGCGCTTTCTCCGAATTTTTCGCTGACTTCTTGTCCTTGGCCTTCGGTTCCTTCTGCTTGGGTGGTTCCTTGATTCCGGAAAGCTTCCGCAACATCTTCTCGCGTTCCTCGGGAGTCTTTCCGCGTCCGGTCAGTTGCTGCGCGAACATCTGTTCGATTACTCCGTCGAACTTGGCGCCTTCTTGCATCCCGATGCGCTTCAATTCCTCGCGTACCGTTGGAATCCCTGCGCGCAGCGGCCGCCACTTGTTCAGATATGCCTTGATTTTCGAAAGCGCCGCGGAATTTCTGGTCTCCGCCAGTAAATATCCGACACGGTCCACCGGAAGCTTTTCGATAAACTTGAACGCATCAATCGGTGCGTTTAATTTTCTGCCGGCCAATTCCTTGGCCGATGCGTCTGCCTCCTCTTCAAAATTCAAGATCACTTCCGTCTCCGCCGCGCGAAAACCGAGTTTGCTCAGCAGATTCGACTGCTCGCGATCCTTCAAGCGCCCAAGAATCGCCAGGAGCATCGGCGTTGCCAGGCGCGGCCGCAGTCCCGCCATCATTAAGTCGTCGCGCACCTTGCTCAGCCGGTTGATGGCCTCGTAGTCCGGTTTTTTCTTGGCCAGCACTGGGTGCACAATCTCCATCAAATCGTGCTCTTCCCACGACTTCAGCGTTCCGGTTGGTTGCTCTTCCTTGGCCGCGCCGCGCAGTTCATCGCCCGCATCATCCGGAGTAATGCTGTGATGCAGATCGCGCTCCATCGCCAGCTCCAGCCATTCCTGGGTACGCTGCTCCAGCTTGAATCCCATCCGCGCCGCATAGCGGAGCACGCGCAGCAATCGCACTGGCTGGTTGGTGAAACTGTGAATCGTCAACGCCCGAACTTCGGCACGCTCAATATCCGAAAGCCCGTTGGTCGGATCGAGTAGCAATCCGCGCGACGCCGGGTTCAGCGAAATGGCAATGGCGTTCAACGAAAAATCCCGCCGCCGCAGGTCTTCCATGATCGTCGACCAGCGAATGTCCGGGCGCGTCCCGGGCCGCACATAATGATCGTCGCGTGCCCCGGAGAGGCTTCCCTCAACTTCGCCGGCAAACAGCACCTCGATCTGCCGCAGCTTCTCGTCCTCGTGCAGCACCTTGGCGCCGCCCTTTTCCAGCTCCCGCGCAATCTTCGATGGATTCCCTTCCACCGTGAAATCCAGGTCGCGCAGCGAAGCCCCGGTAATCAGGTCGCGCACCGTTCCGCCAGTCAGATACACGTTGAGTCCCAGTGCCGCGGATAGCTCCTGCACCCGCATCATCGCCGCGCGCTGCTCCGGCAACAGCCGGCTCTCCAACAAAAACATATAATCTGGCATCTCTCTCCCTCGACTCTAAAGGCTGGCCCTTTCTCGATTTCATCCAAGCCATGCCCGCAACTGCTTTATTTGACCCGCCGCGCTATGCGCGCGGATGATGCGCCTTGTAAATCTGCTTCAACCGCTCTTCCACCACATGCGTATAGATTTGCGTGGTGGAAATATCGGAGTGTCCCAGCATCAACTGCACCGACCGCAAATCCGCCCCGCGCTCCAGCAGGTGTGTGGCGAAGCTGTGCCGCAACATATGCGGCGTCAGCGGTATCCGCAATCCGGCTTTTCTCCCGTATGCGGAGAGAATTTTCCATACGCCGACCCGGCTGATGCGCCCACCCAGCCGGTTCACGAACAGGAACGCCCCTGCCCCGCCGCGTCCTGTGCCGATCAGCTGCGGACGCCCGTCCCGCAAATACTTTTCCACGATACTCAGCGCCTTTTTGCCAACCGGCACAATCCGCTCTTTATCACCCTTGCCAATACACCGCACGCACCCAACCTTCATATCCAGGTCGGGAACCCTCAGGCTGGTCAGTTCGCTGACACGCAAACCCGTGGAATATAGCACTTCCAGCATGGACCGGTCGCGCAACCCCAGCGCCGTCGCCTGATCCGGCAGTTGCAGCAGCTTTTCCACCTCTTCCAAGCGCAAATAGGCCGGCAGCGACCGCCGAATCTTTGGAGACTCAAGGTGCGCACTCGGGTCTTCGCTGATCAAATCCTGCACCTGCGCGTGCCGGAAGAAATTCCGCAGCGTCACCAGATGCCGCGCCACCGTCTTGCTCTCCAGCTTCTGCCGGTACAAGCTCGCTAGAAAATCCACCAGGTCGTCGCGCTTCACGCCGGCCAATAGCAGCTTGCGCTTCTTCGCAAAATCGTCGAACTTAGCAAGATCTCGCCGGTAAGCGCTCAGCGTGTTCGTCGCCAGGCCCTTCTCGACCTGCACGTGGGTCAAAAACGACGAAATGGCAGCCGTGATTTCCATTACTCTACGTACGCTTCCCCGCCACGCTGCTTGCGCGTCGCAATTCCATAAATCTCTTCAATCTCGCTGCACCGGAAGATCCATGCCAGCGCCAGGTACAGCACGGTCGCGCCGGTGATCAATCCGAAGAAAACGCTCACTTGCACCAGCAGCCTCGAATGGAGGGTAAATTCCGTATAGCGCCCACCAAACCAGCACGCCGCTCCCATAATCCCCGAACACAGCAAAATCTTCGAAAATGACCGCAGAATCTCGCGCATCCCCATAATCCCGTAGCGCAACCGGAAGATCAGCAGCAGCGCGAAAAAGTCAAAGTAGCAGGCCAAAGCAGTCGCCAGCGCCGGACCACCGTTCTGCACCCGTTTGAAGAAAAACTGTATGAAAATGATGTTCAGAACCACGTTGATTACCATCGAAATCGCGGCCACAATGACCGGCGTCTTGGTGTCCTTGGTTGAGTAAAACGCCGGGACCACCAGCTTCACCGTTGCCAGCCCCGGCAGCGCAATCGCGTAATAGAGTAGCGCCCGCGCGGTAAGCCGCGTAGACTCCGCCACGAACAACCCGTGCTGGAACAGCACCCGAATAATCGGCTCGCGCAGAATCATCAATCCCAACATCGCCGGGATGGTAATAAACGCCACCAGCCGGATCGAAAACGCCAGCGTCTTCTTCAGCCCAGCGTAATCGTTTGCTGCAGCCTGATGCGACATCATCGGCAAGATCGCCGTAGCCACCGCAATCGCATAGCCACCCAGCACCAGTTCCATCACCCGGTCCGAATAATACAGCGCGGTCAGGCTGCCCTTCGGCATGATGCTAGCCGTCGCAAACCGCGTATCCACCAGCAGGTTGATCTGCGCCACTCCGATGCCAAACAGTCGCGGAATCATCAGCCGCGCCACATTGCGAATTCCCGGGTGCGTGAACGAAATCCCAAAATTGAATTTCATTCCCTTCTGCACCAGCAGCGGCACCTGAATCAAAAACTGCAGCACTCCGCCTACCAGCACTCCCACCGCCAGCGAGGTCGCCGGATTCTTGAAGTATTTCCACACCGCGGCAATCGAAAACAGGATCGAAGCCAAATTCCAGAACACCGGCGTCGAAGCCGGCAACCCAAACACATGAAAACAGTTCAAAATCCCCATGGCCAGCGCCGCCAGCGCCACGAAAAACAAATAAGGGAAAATGATCCGGTTCAGTTCGACCGCCAGATCCAGCCCGCCCGCGCTCTTCACGTCCGACGTGAAGAGAGTGATCACCGAGGGCGAAAACACCATCCCCAACACCGTAATCGCCGCCACCACCAGTGCCAGTGTCCAGAACAGCTTGTTTGCGAAGTCCCAGACTTCTTCCCGGTCTTTCTCCCGCATGTAGCTGGCAAAGACCGGAATGAACGACGCCGTCATCGCGCCTTCGGCCACCAGCCTGCGAAAAAGATTGGGAATGCGGAAAGCCAGCTGGTAAGCGACGGAAACTTCAGTAGTTCCCAGCAGCAGGGCGATGCGTTGGTCGCGAATGTATCCGAAAACGCGGCTGACGATGGTGACAAGCGAGATGATCGAAGCCGATTTGAGGATTTGCTTCTTCTCAGTCAACGAGGCATGCTCCCAGCCGTAAATCCATTAAAAACAATAAGTTGACAGAAATTTCTCGGTTAACATATCATGACTTTTACCTCGTTGCAAATCCGCCACCTCCGGAGGCTAAATTTCGTCCTTGAAACTTCGCGCCCCAGCCTCTACCCACAAAAAGGTCATCGTCGCCCTACACGACCGTAAGTCCCTTCGCGGTTATCTCAATCCCGTGCGCCTCGGCCAGCTCGATCCCCTCGATCTCCTCACCCAGAACGGCGAGCACGAAGAAATTCCCCTCGCCAAGATTCGCTCCATCTATTTCGTGCGCGATTTCGACGACGACTTCGAGCCCGAGCGCAAAGCCTTCCTCAGCCGCCCCAAACTTGATGGCCTCTGGCTGCGCCTGCGTTTCCTCGACGGCGAATCCCTCGAAGGCGTCGTCCCTAACGACCTGCTCTCGCTCCTCGACAACGGCATCCAAATCACGCCGCCCGACTTCAACTCCAATTCCGATCGCATCTTCGTCCCGCGCTCCGCCCTCAGCGAAGTCACCGTCCTCGGCGTGGTCGGCATCTCCCGTCGCAAACCCGCCGCCGCTGCCGCCATCCCCCAACCCACCCTCTTCAACGAATAGCCTTTTCTTAGCTTTTGTAGCGGCCGCCTTCTGAGGCGGGCTGCCTTTGACGTGCGCGAGTACCAAGCGTCGTCATTCAGAGCGACGCGAGGAATCTGTTTTCTCGTCCGCAGGCAATAGCGATCCGTCTTGCAACGGGTTGTGTAGCAGCGGGTTTATCCCGCTGCTCTTTCCTTTTCCATTGATCTCATCGCCGCGAAACCCGTTTAACTCCCATTTAGCTTCCCCGTGCTAACTTGGTCGCGCTCTTGACTCCCATTGGCTCCATCTTGCTCGTCTCCTCGGCGCTACTCGTCTGGCCAACTCTGCCGCCAACCGCAGCCCACCCGATCCCGCCGCTGCACTCCGCTCCCGACGACGCCCAGTCCCAATCCAACGTGCCCTACGCCCTCGCTGGCACCGTACAAGACCCCTCCGGCGCCGTCATCTCCCGCGCCACAATCGCGCTCCAACGCTCCGGCGAAGCCACTCCAATCCAACTGGAAACCGATTCTTCCGGCAACTTCCGCTTCGAAAAACTTCCCACCGGCTCTTACAGGCTCACGGTCAGCGCCGCTGGTTTCAAAGATGCCGCATCCACCATAACGATCAGCGCAAAACGCACCTCACCCCTCCGCATCACCCTCGCACTAGCCTCGCAATCCGAAACCGTCACCGTTGGCGGCGACGACTCCTCACCCCAAGTCACCACCGACCCCGCGCAAAATCAAAGCGCCAACACGTTCGAACGTGCTGCCCTCGATCGCGTGCCGGTCTTCGACCAGGATTACGTCACCACGCTTTCCCGTTTCCTCAGCGACGACGCCATCGCCACCAGCGGCGTCTCGCTGGTCGTCAACGGCATCGAAGCCAACGGTCCCGGCGTCACGCCGTCCGCCGTCGGCGAAGTCCGGATCAACCAGAATCCCTACTCTGCCCTCTTCGCCAATCCTGGCCGCGCTCGTCTCGAGATCACCACCAAGCCCGGCACTCCCGATTTCCACGGCACCGTAAATTTTCTCTATCGCGACGCCGTCTTCGACGCCGCCAACGCCTTCGCCACGCAAAAGCCACCCGAATCCCGCCAATATTACGAAGGCTCGCTTACCGGACCGCTCAGCCGCGGCAAGAAAACCACTTTTCTTCTTTCACTCGAAGACGACCTCGACAACCAGGAAGCCTTCGTCGACGCTGTCAATCAATCCGGCCCAATTCATGAAAACGTGCCCACGCCGTTGCGCCACGGTTTCGCGCAAGGCCGCATCTTCCACGAGCTCGCCAACGGCGATCTCTTCTGGGTCAGTTATTCCTTCGAGCACTCCACCAGCATTCAAGGGATCGGCGGTAGCGTCCTGCCTGAAGCCGCCTACAAAGCGTGGTTCCACGAAAACGAAATCAACATCAGCTATCGCCACACTTTTTCCACCGCGTGGGCCAATCAACTGCGCTTCCTGCTGGGCGAAAATAATCAGCTCCGCACCAGCGTCACTAACGCACCGCAAATCATCGTATCCGGCGCATTTACCGGCGGCGGCGCGCAAGCCGATTCCCGCCGCACCGAATACCACTTCGACGGCACCGACATCGTCACCTACTCCGGCGGCAAGCATCTCCTCAATTTCGGCGTGGATATTCCCGACATCAGCCGCCGCGGCGCCGATGATTTCACCAGCCAACTCGGCGTCTACACCTTCGCCGACCTCGCCGCCTTTCAGGCCAACACGCCTTCCACCGTCACCATTCAACAAGGCAACGGCCATGTCGTCTTCGTTGAAAAAATCGTTTCCGGCTTCATCGAAGACTCCATCCGCCTCGGCCCCGGGTTCTCAGTCACCGCCGGCCTGCGCTATTACCACCAAAACTATTTTCATGACGACCCGGACAATTTCGCGCCGCGCCTAAGCTTTGCCTGGGCTCCCACACCAAAAAGCAAAACGGTTTTCCGTGGCGGCGCCGGCCTCTTCTACGACCGCACCGGCCCCCGCCCCATCGCCGACCTTCTCCATTTCAACGGCATAGATCTTCTCCGCTTTATCGTCAGCAATCCCTCGTATCCAGTCACTCCCGCCGAACTTGCCGCCACTCCCACCAGCATCGTCACTCTCGATCCCCGCCTGCGCATTCCCTATCGCC
>Ga0210402_10003180_pt1 | contig 15546 bp, 10 predicted proteins | sample IncBWC7MmetaG_FD_161055 | JGI IMG/M metagenome (GOLD analysis project Ga0210402, IMG submission 161055) | Forest soil microbial communities from Barre Woods Harvard Forest LTER site, Petersham, Massachusetts, United States - Inc-BW-C-7-M | ecosystem: Environmental > Terrestrial > Soil >...
ACGGTTCTACCAGAAGAAACAGGCTGCTTCGGCGCCAGGACGCTTTCGTTGCTTTCCAGATTGACCGGAATGTCGAGGGGAGTTTCTAGATGCGCCAGGACAAGTTGGCAACCGTCACAGCCCATGACATGCTGCTTCCAGAAATTTCGTTCGTCGGCTGAGAGTGACCCGTCGTGATAGGCCGCCAGCATCTCAGGGTCGGGACAAGACCTGCCATGCTCAGCGCCAGGAGCATTTGGGCCTGCGCCAGAAGATGCGGATGAACGCAGTTGGCGGGCGAGCGCTTTTTCAAAGCTCAGATCGCGGTCGTCAGGCGCCATGGTTCTCTCCTTCCTTAGAACGGGGCTTGGCCCGGTTCTTGCATCCATCCTTTATGAAGTGGGGCTTCCTGGCTCGGAATTTCATGGGTCGGGCCTCGGGGCAGCGAGGCTGGAGCGGCTGCGGCGCTGGAGAAGCTTTTCGAGATCAAATGAAGCGTCCGCGGATGCGTACTCAAAACACAAAGCGATCTGCGCGTCGCTGAGTCCGAGCTCGGCGGCGAAGCCCTTTGCCGCGGGGCAGCCGTTGCGGAGAGTTTCTTCGACGGTGCGGCGCAGCGAAAGGCGAATGCGATCCAGATTTCGCGAGACGCTGGACTCGTGTTCGCCGAGTTGCTTGCCGATGTCCGCCAGGGTTTGCTCCTGGGCGTAGTACAAGCGCAAGCGATGCTCATCACGGGTATCAAGGGCTGCTAGAGCCGCCTGCAGGGCGCGGACGAAGAGTGCAGCGTAACGCTCACGATGAGGATCGGCCGGTTGCACGGAAACGGCCGGCGGGGTTTTATGCGCGCCGGAGTTCGAGTCGTCGTCCTCGAGGGATTCGAAGCGTCGCCCCGCGCGGATGGCATCAATGTGACGCTGGGCGAGGACGGCACGAAGCCAGGTTTTCAGAGAGCTGCGGCCGTGAAAATAGCGGAAAAGAGAACGCTCGCCGCGGGTTCCCTCCGCGAGTCCATAAAGCTCGGCAAAAAGAGAATCCGCGAGGTCACAAGCTTCCGGGGAAGCTGAGTTGCATCGGAGAACCGCCGCTGCGGCGGCGCGCAAGTAGCCGCGATACGTGCCGACGAAATGCTCCCACGCGCCTTCACAATTTTGGATGCAAGCGGCGGCCAGCGCCAAATCCTCGAGGTGCAGAGAGCGCAGATATTCCTCGAGTTTATCCGGCGGCAAACTTCCGCTGGCCAGTCTTTTCTCCGCGCTACGCTGTAGCGCAGTTGCAAAACACTCCCGCGACAGGCCCCAGCGGCCGCCGTTAGACTGCGCGTAGAGCCACTCGACCTTGTCCGGTGACGCCGCCAATATTTGAGCAGCGTCTGTAAGTCCAGTGGGCTTAGCGGCTGGCGAACGGTTTGGAGCGTATTCCTTCATAGGCGATTCAGGTGTTCAGAATATCGCAGACCATCCAACGCCGCAGGTAAGCCAGGCATCCTAAGAGCTTAATCCAGCTTGGGCGGACCTGTACGAAAAAGCACAGCCGCAAAGAGGCTGGATTGCGGTATCCTATACGGGTTGCGCACCCAACCCGCAACTAGAACCGCCTCGCTGGGTTAGCAGACTGGATGCGAACCGTGCGCTCGCGGGACCATTAGCGAGTTCGCGACGCTAGTACGAAAGTCCTATTCGGACGCCCTCAGCCTCGTAAGTACGCTAGTACTGGAAAAGCGCACGTTCTGAAAAACTGGCGAACATGGGAACGGTAGACCTTCCTGGATGTCCGAGGTTCCCAAGAAAGAAACTTCCCGAGGCGGCACGCGGATGGCAATCATGCTTGCAGATCCACCACGAAGTACGACGCGGTTGGGCGTCGGGTTTGACGCAGATCGGCGTCGCCAACCTAATGCAGACGCGTGGAAGACGGCCATCGGTACAAAGCCCATAGCCGCTCGCCTCGCCTTACTTCCTGACGCTAAGCCTCGATGGGACCGCATAGGCGTCAGCGCGGGGTTGCAACTTGGCTTGCTGATATTTTGCCTGCTGATTCCGCTGATTTATCCGGACCAGCTGAAGACGGCGCTGCATTTTCAGAATGTCGAGCTAGCCACACCGCTGACGGAAATTCCCACGCCTCCGCCGCCCCCGCCTCCTGTGAAGGTGGTGAGAGCGAAAACGCCTCCGCCGCAGCCAAAACCGGAAGTAGTTGAGCCGGTGAAACTAGAACCTAAGAAGCCGCACATCTTTGAAATACCAAAGGTCGTAGTGCCCAAAGTGCAAAAAGTAGAAGCCTTGGCGCCGGAGATGCAGGCTCATCTCGAAGCGGCAAAGATCGATACGTCGACAAATCAACCGAAGCGCCCCAGAGAAGACGTGAAGTTGAACAATATGAATTCGGGGAGCGCTGCACCAGCAACGGTGAAAGCCCCAATAGAAAAAGTGCAAACCGGGGGGTTTGGCGATCCGAATGGGATTCCCGGGAAGGGCGACGCACAGCACGCGACAACTGTTAACCGGTTGGGTTCTCCTGCGTTACCGGGCGGGCCTGGCTATGGCAACGGTACAGGCGGCGACAAAGGAATACGCGGGACGGTAGCGAGCACTGGTTTTGGGAACGGCATTGCAAACCCGCCGGCAGGCGGTGGCAAACAAGGGAAAGTGCAGTCTTCGGGGTTCGGAGACCAAACGGTGGCTGACGCGCCGAAGAAAAAGACGGCCGCGGAAGGACCGATAGACACACCTGTTAACATCCTGGACAAACCGAAACCTGAATATACGGCGGAAGGGCGTAGTCTAAAGCTGGAAGGCGACGTGGTTATCGACATGGTGTTCCTCTCGAACGGCACCATCCAGGTAAACCGTGTCGTCAGTGGATTGGGCCACGGCCTTGATGAGGCTGCGGTCCGAGCGGCTCAACAGATCAAGTTCAAACCAGCAAAACGCGAAGGCCAGCCGGTCGATTTTCCGGCGCGCGTGCGGATTGAGTTCCGCATGGCCTACTGAGGGGAGAGAGAAATGCGTAAGCTAGGTACAGTTGTCCTCGGAATCGTCTTGGGCGCGTCTGGGAGCATCGCCAGCGCTGCGGTACCGGAGCCGCAGCAAGCACGAACGATGGATCAGGTGATCGACCGGGTTATCACGAACGAAAACCGCCTAGACCAGCAGATCCGGCAATATTCGCCGCTGGTTGAGACGTACATTCAAAACCTGAAGCCCGACAAAGAGCTCGGCGCCGTCCCCGCAGGTGACAAATATTTCCTGGGACGCGCCGATTTCTCGAAGGGTGTCGCGCTGGTCCCCTTGAGCGATGCGAGCGGCAAGGGAAAGAAGATCATCGGTTCGATTGGAAATTTCTTTTCGTTCGCAATGCAGTTCCTTCCGGACGGCTTCCTGCAGATGATCTTCATCGACACGAACGGCTTCGACAAGCAGCATTACAAGTTCGACTATGTGCGCCGTGAATTTCTCGGCGAAGTGCGCTGCCTGGTGTTTGATGTCACGCCTCAGGAAAAATCCGGCAAGGGCCGCTTCCTCGGGCGCATCTGGGTCGAGGACCAGGATTACAACATTGTGCGATTCAACGGGGCGTACAGCGGCGGAGGACACTCGAGCTGGTACTTCCACTTTGATAGCTGGCGCACGAACGTGCAGCCAAACATGTGGATGCCCTCCTTTGTCTACAGTGAAGAAAAGGATCTGCACTACGCCATGAGCAAGAAGCTGGACTTCAAGGCGCAAACGCGGCTGTGGGGATACAACCTCGGCCACGCGCAGCAAGAGCAGGAACTAAGCAAGATCCTGGTGGAAACTCCGGTTCAGGACGATACAAAGACTGCCAATGATCTGACGCCCGTCCAGGCGCAGCGCTCCTGGGATCGCCAAGCGGAAGACAATGTGATCGACCGGCTGGAGCGCATCGGACTGATCGCGCCCAAGGGTGAAGTCGACAAAGTGCTCGAAACGGTGGTGAACAACCTCGAAGTGACGAACAACATCGACTTGGAGCCGGACGTGCGCTGCCGCGTGATGATGACCTCGACCCTGGAGTCTTATACCGTCGGCCACACCATCGTGCTTAGCCGTGGACTAATTGATGTGCTGCCAGACGAAGCGAGCCTTGCGACAATTGTCGCGCATGAATTGAGTCATGCAATTCTTGGCCACCGCATGGACTCCAACTTCGCCTTCTTCGACCAGTTGCTTGTCGATGATAAGGATACGTTCCGTCACTTTGGTTTTGGACGCACCCCGGATGAAGAAAAGGCCGCCAACGCCGAAGCCACCAAGTTATTGAACAACTCGCCGTACAAGAATCAGCTTGCTAACGCCGCGCTATTCCTGACGGCGATGGAAACGCGCGAGAAGCAGATCCCGAACCTGATCAGCCCGCACCTGGGAGACCGCGTCGGAGTAATCGCGGACTTGAAATCATCCGTGCCGGCGGATTCCAAGCAGAGCCCGCAGATGCTCGCGGCACTGCCAATCGGCGGCCGCGTGAAGCTGGACCCGTGGAACGACAAGCTCGAGTTAATCAAGAGCAAACCGGTGGGCACCATCGCCGAGCGAGAGAAGATGCCGTTCGAGGTGACACCATTCATGCCTTACCTAACGCGTTTCGGAAGTGAGGCAGGCAAGCCAATTGCGGCCAGCGTTGCCACACCGGGTGATGCGAAGCCCAGCGAGACACCGCAAAAGCCAAACCAATAGCTTCTGAAGCGGAACATTTGGCCCGGTGAAGACATCTTCACCGGGCCTTTTTTCTTTCGGACGGAAAACTCTACTTCCCCGGCGCGAGTGTTTGCATCAACTTATAATTGAATTCCACACCGTCATAAAAATCCTGGACTCTGACGCGTTCGTCCTGGCCGTGTGCCCGGCGGTTGTCGATATCCAGGAAGACGCCGGCGATGCCGTAAGTGGGGATTCCCGCCATACGCAAGAAGCGCCCGTCCGAAGCCCCCGTATCCATCACCGGCATGATGGGAAGCTGGCCCCAAACGTTGGCAGCCGCGGTTTCGACGGCCTTCATAAGATCCGGACGGAGCGGGGAAGGCGGCACACGGACCGGCAGGACCAAATTGCCGTCGGCGTCGCGCTGTTCGACGAAGCTCACCTTGATTTGCGGGTCGTCCACGACCTTGACCAGAGTTTCTTTGATCGTGTTGGGATCTTCGCCCGGGAGGATTCGGCAATTCACGTTGGCGCGCGCGGTTTGCGGTAAAGCGTTCGGAGCATGGCCGCCAGAAAGCATGGTGGCCACGCAGGTGGTGCGAAGAATCGCGTTGTAAAACGCATTTTCGGAAAGCCGCGCGACAGCCTCTTCACCGGGAGGGGCTTTCGCCGCGGCTTTCATTTCGGCGGCCAGGGGACCGCCTTCGATGGCGGCGCTTTTTTCGAGCATGGAGCGTGTGATTTCGTTCAGCTGCGGGGGGAAACTGAATTTAGCGAGTCTTGCGAGCCCTTCCGCCAGATGATAGATGGCGTTATCGCGCGTTGGCCTGGAGCTGTGGCCTCCTGGATTCTTCACCTCGAATTGAAAATCGACGTAGACCTTTTCGCTGGCTTGCACAGCGCCGTAGATTTTCTTGCCTTTGTCGCTCATGAAATCGCCGCCATCCAGATTGACGCAGTACTCGGCCTCAATCCAATCGCGATGATGCTTGAGTAGCCACTCGACCCCGTTGAAGTCGCCCCCCTCCTCATCGGCGGTGAGTGCGAGGATCAAATCGCGGCCAGGCGGCAGACCCGTTTGTTTCACGCGGATAAAATTCTCCACCAGGATGGCGGCGCCGTCTTTGATGTCCACGGTGCCGCGCCCGTAGAAATAGCCGTCCTTTTCGACGAACTGAAATGGATCGGTGGTCCAGTCTTCGCGGCGGGCTTCCACCACATCCAAATGGGCGAGGAATAGGACGGGCTTCTGCTGCCCTGTTCCATGCAGCCGCGCAACGAGATTCTTCTTGCGCTCGTTGGGGCCCGCCACGATGACGTCTTGCTCCGGGAAGCCGGCGTCACGCAGGCGTTTGGCCATGGCGTCCGCGGCGGTGGTCACGTTGCCTACGGAATCCGTCGTGTTGATTTCGACGAGCTGTTTGAAAATTTCACGCGACTGTTCCTTCGTATCCTGCTGGCTCTGCGCAAATGCAAGTGGCGCAAGAACCGCGAGAGTGCTGCACACTATCACCCGGTGTTTCCGTTGAAGCATTCCTAGCTCCTTGTGCATATTCATTTCAGAGAATGTGGAGTACTCTCCGTGGGCATTGGCGGCAAAGCAAAGGCCCGGCGCAGGCACCCCGAAACGTACGAGGCGGCCAAGAAAAGCAGGATAAGCCCGAGCCCCGGATCAAATAAAAATCGCAGGACGAAAGCCGCAAAAACCATAAGCCCCACCATTTGGGGCTTCATCAAAGGGAATTGGAATCTCCAGTTCACGAACCGGGCAATCTCCTGCGGCCACTTGAAAACCCAATAGAGGTTATAAATGGGGATGAAATGGAAGCCAACGGCCCGCGCCGGTGAAATCGGGTGCTTCCAACCGGGCACATGCTGCATCACCACATGATAACGATATACGCAAACGAGCCAGTAAACGCCGCCGACGAACATCACGAGAAAGAGATACAGAGGCGGAATTGGAAAGTCGGCTTTGGCTAGCTCCGGATGGAGCGACGCCGCAACGAATTCCGCGACAATCGTGGCAAGTCCGAGAAGGTAGCCTACCCAGAGCTGCGGGAGCGGAGGCAGTGGTCCCGTCTGCGTGTGTTCGGCTGGCAAATTGGCAGGCGAAAAATCCATCTGGTCCTCAAGAAAAGCGCATTGGCAGCGTAACGGTCGCAACGCAGGTCCGTCAAACAGTTTGGAGGACGGGGCCTTCAAGATTTCCTGCGAGAGGTTGCTTCACCCCAGACGCATTTCATAGACTGGCTGGGTACGAACGACGGGAGGATGACGTGACATCAACCAAGAAACGCACGGCGCAAATCGCTCTGGGAGCGGTTTTGTTCATCGCGGGGATGGCAGCCGGTTCGCTGCATGCCCGAAGTGTGGCGGGACAAAATCGGTTCGGCCAGCCTAAAACAGTCCTGCATGTAGTGATTTACAAGTTCAAGGACGCCACTTCAAATAACGACAGAGAGATTGCGATTAACGGGATAAAGGAGATGGCTGGGAAAATTCCTGGAATCAAAAACGTCTGGCTCAAGACGGAGCGCAACCAGGTTAAGGATTTCAGCGGCGTGTACGCTATCGAATTTACGAGCGCGGAAGCCGCCGCCGACTATGCCGAGAGCCCGGTTCACGAAGCCTGGTCTAAGAAATGGCAGGAGTTGCGGGAGAACAGCCTTTCTTTCCAGGTGTCAAATCCATAAGGAATCGGTTTGCTGCGTTTGTGATTGATGAACTTACCGCCGATCACTTCGCGCGAACGATTCCGAATCTGCGGCGAAAGATCGCTTCAACCATTTTGTCTGACAACAGCCGCTCGCACCATTTCGCAACGACCGCTAATCCAGTGACGAGATAACGAGCTTTCGGATTTGGCGCTTCGATAGCACGCAGGACGGTGCGGGCGCAGTCTTCCGGCGTCGTTTTCGATTTCGCGCGGCTCCCTGTGACGCTTTCGAAAAATCGCGCGTATAGCGGAGCATAGGGGCCGGCATTCATTTTCTCCAGATACGGTTTGGATAGCTCCAAAGCTGCCTGCTGGATGCCGGTCACGATGTAACCCGGCTCGATTAGCACCACTTGGACTCCAAAAGGATACAGCTCGAGGCGCAAGGCGTTGCTCATCGCTTCGAGGGCGAATTTGCTGCTGCTGTAAGCGCCTTGCGTGGGCGCGGTCACGAATCCTGAAACAGAGCTCATCATCACGATCCGGCCGCGCATTCGTTCGCGCATGTGTGGGACCACGGCTTGAGTTACTCGCAAGACGCCGAAAAAATTCGTTTCGAACTGGCGCCGCCAGTCCTCCATGTGCAGGTCTTCGACGGCAGCAGTGAAGTTCACGCCGGCATTGTTAAAAAGTACGTCGATGGCGCCCGTCTTTGCGAGAACGTCTGTCACAGCGAGCTGGACTGATGTGTCATCGCAAACGTCCAATTCAAGCGTTTCAAGCGGCAGCTTTTTCTCCCTTGCCAGCGCATCGAGTTGCGCGCGTTTTTCCGCCGAACGTCCCGCCGCGAATACTCGATAACCGCGCTGCGCCAGCAAAAGTGCCGTGGCTCTGCCCAATCCGTCCGTTGCCCCGGTAATCAGAACGGTTTTTTGAGGCCCCACGCCGTTGGTCATTCTTCCCTCCAAGCAAAGGAAGCATTATGCTACCCCGGTTCTCCGGGACGCGCGCTATCCGCAAAACGACTGAAACGTTTGTTGCGAGCAGCCCGTCACATGGTGCAGCGGCCGGTTAGGTGCCAGGAAATATACAAAAGTGAGGCGATGATGAGAACTCCGAGTGGGAACTTGTGTGAATTTGCCCCGGCACGAAGCAATTTGCTGCGAAGAGTTTGGCTGCCTGCCATGGCGACTTTGCTTTTCACCAGCTTCACGGCTGTGATTGCTAGCGCGCAAGGCACTCCAACGAACGATGAAGAGTACGGAAAGAAAATTCGCGAATTTACGACAGAACCATTCTTCCTCACCGATCTCGTCGATCACCTCCCGGCTTCCCCCACGGTGCCTTCACCGGATAAGATCCTCGGCCACATCGTTGGCGCGCCTGACTTTCTCACCTATTCGAAGGACATCTTCCGCTATTACGACGAACTCGCAAAGGCCAGTCCGCGAGTAAAAGTGTACCGCGTCGGCAAATCGGAGGAGGGTCGCGACTTCCTGTTGATCGCGGTGAGCGATGAAGCCAACATCACCCAGCTCGACCACTTGCGCGACATTACCGCCAAGCTTGCCGATCCTCGCAAAATTACCGACGCCGACGCAAAGCAGCTCGTTTCCGGAGGCAAGCCGTTCTACTGGGCGTCTGGCTCAATCCATTCGCCGGAAACGGGATCGCCGGAAATGCTTATGGAACTGGCGTACCGCCTGGCCGTGGAAGACTCGCCGTATATCCAAAATATCCGCAAGAACGCCATTTTTCTGATCACGCCGATCGTCGAGGTGGACGGCCACGACCGCGTGGTGGACTCCTGGAACTACAAAAAAGCAAACCCCGACAAGGCTCAGCCCGGCCTCGTTTATTGGGGGCACTACGTGCAGCATGACAACAACCGCGACGGCATCGGCATGGCGCTGAAGCTTTCGCAAGTGATGATGCAGAACTTCCTATATTGGCATCCACAAGTGCTCCACGACCTGCACGAATCCGTCCCGTATCTTTACGTATCCACGGGCACAGGGCCGTACAACGCATGGCTCGACCCGATCGTGATCAACGAATGGCAGAAGCTGGCCTACAACGACGTGCAAGGACTGACGGAGCGAGGCGTGCCCGGCGTGTGGACGCACGGCTTTTATGACGGCTGGGCCGCGAACTACATGTTCTATGTAGCGAATGGACACAATTCGATCGGGCGATTTTACGAAACGTATGGGAACGGAACTCCGGAAACGAAGGATGCGGAGTTGCCGGCGGGTTCGACGAGCCGGACGTGGTTCCGGCCAAATCCGCCGCTGACGAAAGTGAAGTGGTCGCTGCGCAACAATACGAATTTGCAGGAGAGCGGCGTGTTGCTCGCCCTGGGTTATACGGCGGACCATGGGCAGGAACTTCTGAGGGATTTCTACGAGAAGAGCAAGCGTTCGGTGGCGAAGGCGACGACGGAAGGTCCGGTGGCGTGGGCCATCGTGAATGATGGCAGGCGGCCCGCGCTGGCCGCTCAGTTAGCTAATTTGCTGCAACGCCAGGGCGCGGAAGTGCACAAGCTGGAGCAGGATTTTGTCGTGAAAGAGAAGGCGGCTCCAGCGGCAAAGTCCGCGGACGCAAAGACAGAGAGCAAACCCGATGCGGGCGGCGACAAAGCAAAAACCGACAAGCCCGAAAAAGCAAAGGACGAAGCGGGAGCAAAAAAGCCGGAAGAAGCGAAGACGGCAAAAATTCCACTGGGCAGTTACATCATTCGAATGGACCAGCCTTACAGCCGCATGGCCGATATGCTGCTGGACACGCAGTATTACTCGACGAACGATCCGCGCCCTTACGACGACACCGGGTGGACGCTGGGGCCGCTGCGAAACGTAAAGACATTGCGCATCACGGACACGGCGATTCTCAAATCGCCGATGACGCTCGTGGACATTACCGCGAAGTTCGATGGCGGCGGCGTAATTCCGCCGCACACGCCCAAGAGTGGCAAAGCGCCCGCGACAAAGTGTTATGTGATAAATGCCTCTGGAGAGCCGAGCCTTGCGGCTTTACGGTACCGATTGAAGGACACAAAATTCTTTGCCGCAGAGGAGGGTTTCGATGCTGCGGGACAGAAGTTCGTGGCGGGCTCGTTCCTTCTTCCTGTTGAAGGTAATCCAGCTGACATCGATTTGCGGTTGAACACGGCGGCGCGTGAGTTGAGCGTGCGCGTGACCAGTGCGGAGGCCATGCCAGATGTGGCGCGCCACGAAATAGGCGTGCCGCGGATCGCCGTGATGCATAACTGGACGGATACGCAGAACGAAGGATGGTTCCGCCTGGGGCTGGAAGAATCGGGAGTGCCCTATGCGTACATTTCTGACACTCTTGTACGCTCCACGCCGAACTTGCGCGAGAAGTATGACGTCATCCTGTTTCCGCCTACGTTTTTTGGCTTGCAACAGATTTTGAACGGCGTTCCCAAGCGCACCTTGCCGGATGGCAGCGATGCCGGACCGATACCCTTCCAGAACTCGGCGACTACACCGAATTTCGGCGGAGTGGATGAAACCGCGGATATTCGGGGAGGTCTGGGATTCGAAGGCGCAGCGCACATCAAGAAATTTGTCGAAGACGGCGGACTGTTCATTCCGATCGCCAACAGTTCCGAACTGCCGATTGAGATGGGCTTGGCAGACGCGGTTTCGATTGCCGAGACGCATCAACTGCAAGCGCGCGGAATGATTGCGCGGGCGACAGTTGAAGACAAATCGAGCCCGATTACGTACGGCTATGACGAAAGCGTCGGTGTGTATTTTAACCAGGGACCCGTGTTCAGCGTGTCCGTCGCGGGCCGGTTTGGCAGATTCTTCGCGGAGGGCGGCGGAGGAGGACGTACCAGCGGCCGCGGTTCCGCGACTGACCCGGACATTCCGCAAGGCCGGCCGTGGACCGAGCCGGAACCACCAGTCCACCGAAGCAAGGCAGAGCAGGAACTTTACGTCAATCCCGCCGCGCGTGGAGACTTGAGCAGTGTTCTCCCGCCGGCTTCGCTTTACCCGCGTGTGGTGCTGCGATTTGCCGCGGAAAAGGATCTGTGGATCAGCGGGATGCTCGCGGGCGGCTCTGAATTGGCGGAAACCCCGGCAATCGTGGACGTGCCCGTCGGTCGCGGCCACATTGTTTTATTCGCGACGAACCCCATGTGGCGGCAGGAGACGCAGGGGAGCTTCATGCTCCTGCTCAACGCCGCGCTGAACTTCGACCACCTGAACGCGGGGCGGAAAACGCCTGCAACAGCTGCGACCAAGGCCTCGTCTCCGGCAACGAAACCATAGACGGGCGCACTTCACACCCCAGCGTCTCGTTTTCGGCACAGCCGGCTGCCGCCGCACAGCTGTGTGCAAGAAGGGCTGCTAAGATCGTTCTATCTTTGTAGCTTCCACTGGAACGCTTGGGTGTGCCTGCATGTCAGATGACGGAAGTCCTTTGATACGAGAGCCTAAGGGCAAGTGGAGGCTCGGTTTTTGGAGCCTGATCGCCACGCAATTTCAGGGTGCGTTTAATGATAACGGCCTGAAATTCTTTGTCATTTTCCTCATCCTTGGAACAAATCCGACGGAGTCACAAAAGGACCTCCTGGTCTTCTACGTCGGCAATCTGTTCGCCGTTCCGTTCCTTCTGTTTTCGATGGCAGGAGGCTTTCTGGCGGACCGCTTCAGCAAACGAAGCGTCGCCATCGGTACGAAAATCTTCGAGATTTTCGCGATGATTTTCGCGCTTTATGCGTTTGCGCATGGCAGCACGCGGATGGCGTTTGCGGTGATTTTTCTCGCCAGCACGCAAGCTGCGTTCTTCGGGCCCGCGAAGTACGGCTTGCTGCCAGAAGTGCTTCCGGACGAGTTGTTGTCCTGGGGCAACGGCATCCTCGAGCTCACTACCTTCGTCGCGATTATTGCCGGCGCGGTGGCCGGCCCGCTGCTGGCTCAGAGGTTTCACGGACGAGAGCTTTATGCAGGCCTAATCTTTGGAGCTTGCACTTTGGTTGGTTTAACAACCAGCTTCACGATCTCACGCGTTCCTGCCGCTGACCCCTCAAGGAAATTTCGCGTCAACATTTTTAGCGATCTGATAAAGCAAGTTCAGATCGTCCGGCCCGACCGCACTTTGCACCTCGCCGTCGTGGGCAATACTTACTTCTGGTTCCTCGGCGCGCTGCTCCAGTTCGTGATTGTCTTTTACGGCCGCGAAGTTTTGCATATCGACGAAACGCACGGCGGCTACTTGCAAGCGGCGCTTGCTATAGGCATAGGCCTTGGCAGCTACGCCGCAGGTCTTCTTTCCGCGGGAAAGATTGAGTATGGCCTTATCCCGCTGGGCGCTGTCGGGATGTCGTTGTTTGCTTTCGCCATATCCCTCCATGGATTGACCTTTCTTCAGGTGGTTTTGCTGCTTGCCGCGCTCGGATTTTCCGGTGGATTTTTTATTGTCCCCATTAATGCATTAATCCAGCATCGGCCCGCGGAAGACAAAAAAGGCAGCGTCATTGCTTTCGCAAATTTCCTGTCCTTCGTCGGAGTCATCGGTGCTTCCGCAATCTATTCCGGATTTACGCACTACTTGCACGTCGGATTGGAGTCCTTCTTCATTTGGACGGCAATCATGTCGCTCGCGGCGACGGCTTATGTCCTTTGGCTGTTGCCGGACTCGCTTCTCCGTCTCCTGCTGTGGATGCTCACGCACACACTGTACCGGCTCGACGTTGAGGGTCGTGAGCGCGTTCCGGCGCGGGGCGGCGCGTTGCTCGTTCCCAACCATGTTTCCATGGCTGATGCCGTTCTGCTGCTAGCCGCGCTAGATCGTCCGGTGCGCTTCTTGATGTTCAAAGGTTCTTACGAACACCCGCTGGTGAAGCCATTTGCGAAGATATTGGGCGTCATCCCGATCGCGTCGGATCAAGGTCCGCGCGAAATGATCCACTCCTTGCGCCGCGCCACGCAGGCGCTGCAAGACGGCGAACTGGTCTGCATTTTTCCCGAAGGGCAGATGACGCGCATCGGCCAGATGCTGCCCTTCCGGCGCGGCATGGAACGCATCATCAAAGGCGTTGACGTTCCGATCGTTCCCGTGAATCTTGACGGCGTATGGGGCTCGATTTTCAGTTTTGCAGGCGGACGCTTTCTCTGGAAATTCCCGCGCCACTTCCCCTATCCCGTGCGCGTAACTTTTGGTGCGCCGCTCCCCTCGACGGCAACGTCGCAGGAGGCGCGGCAGGCAGTGCAAGACCTGAGCGCGGAGGCGTTTGGCCGGCGCAAACGTCACATGCGGCCCCTGCCGCGCACCTTCCTCTACACGGCACGGCGTCATCCGTTTCGTTTCGCCATGGCCGATGGACAAACGCCGAAGCTCACCTTTTTCGCAGTTCTGGCGAGAACTCTCTTTCTGGCGCGGCGTTTGCGAAAAACGTGGCAAGGACAGGAAATGGTCGGTGTGCTGTTGCCTCCCTCGATTCCCGGCGCATTGGTGAATTTGGCGGCCATGCTGATGGGAAAAGTGCCCGTCAATTTGAATTACACGGCTTCCAACGAAACGTTGGAATCCTGCGCCAAGCAGTGCAACCTGAAAACGGTGATTACGGCTCGCGCGTTTCTCGAGCGCGTGCACGTGCAGCCGCCCGCGGAGACTGTTTTCCTCGAAGATCTCGCGCAGAAGCCGGGTTTCGGTGAGCGCCTCGGCGCCGCTTTGGCTTGCTTGCTTCCGGCGCGAAGCATCCAAAAGTACGCCGGTGCCGAGCACCAGACGCGGCTCGAAGACATCGCCACGATTATTTTTTCCAGCGGCTCAACGGGCGAGCCCAAAGGCGTCGTCCTGACCCATTACAACGTAGCCGCAAACGTCGAGCAGCTCAACCAGGTCTTTCTTCTGCATTCCAACGATCGCATCATGGGCATTCTTCCGTTCTTTCACTCCTTTGGCTTCACGGGCACGCTATGCCTCCCGGCCGCGACCGGAATCGGCGTTGTGTTTCATCCGAATCCGCTCGATTCCCGCGTCATCGGCGGGCTCGTCAACAAATACGCCGTGACCATGCTTCTCGCCACGCCTACTTTTCTCAATGCCTACACGCGGCGCTGCGAGCCTGAACAATTTGGCAGCTTGCGCTTTGTGATGGCCGGCGCGGAAAAACTTCCGGATCGCATTGCCCAGGCATTCGAGGACCGCTTCGGCATTCGTCCGCTCGAGGGATACGGCTGCACGGAGTGCTCGCCCGCCGTCACGGTGAATACGATTGATTTTCGCGCCGCATCTTTTCGCCAAGTGGGCGCAAAACGCGGCAGCATCGGCCATCCTCTGCCGGGGATGACCGTGAAGATCATCGATCCCGAAACGCTCCAAACACTGGCCGTCAATCAACCCGGCTTGCTGCTCGTGCGCGGACCCAACGTGATGCAGGGCTACTTAAACCAGCCTGAAAAAACGGCGGCCGTGTTGCGCGATGGCTGGTACAACACTGGCGACATCGCGATGCTCGACGAAGACGGATTTCTGCGCGTCACCGACCGCCTGAGCCGTTTCAGCAAAATCGGCGGCGAAATGGTTCCACACATCAAGGTAGAAGATAAGCTGCACGAACTGGCTGCCGCGACAGAGCAGGTGTTTGTAGTGACAGCCGTTCCCGACGAAAGAAAAGGCGAACGCCTGATGGTTTTGCACACGCTCCCGGAAGATAAGCTGAAGGAGTCTCTGGAGTTGCTCGCGAAGTGTGACTTGCCGGCGCTTTGGAGACCCCGCCCAGATCAATTTGTGCATGTAGAGAAATTGCCCTATCTTGGCACGGGCAAGCTCGATTTGCGAAAGGCGCGGGAACTCGCGTCGGAAGTCGCCAAGCAAGCATGAAACTCTCAACGCAACTCACGCTTGCCAAATCGGGGATTCCCGTCAGATGACAAATGCCGAGAGCTCCCATAAATGGCGCAGAGTCATCTTTCGGTTTGTGCTCACAGCGATTGCTTTGGGGATTTGGTTCTGGACGCAATCGCTAATCGCTCGGCGAGCCGTGCCAACCTCGGGCGTTGGTGACGCGCTTCACACACTGACTGCCGGCCTCAACGCTTACTTCTACAGTTCACCGTCTGGCGCCAACGCGCTGCTGATTCTCAGCTCCGCTTTGATCGATGGACTAGGACTCTTTCTGCTCGGACGCTGGCTTTTCGGCCCAAGCGTGCGGCCGTTTCTGGGACTTGTGCTGCTGCTCGGTCTGCGCCAAGTCATGCAAGCGATATG
>Ga0210402_10003181_pt1 | contig 15534 bp, 14 predicted proteins | sample IncBWC7MmetaG_FD_161055 | JGI IMG/M metagenome (GOLD analysis project Ga0210402, IMG submission 161055) | Forest soil microbial communities from Barre Woods Harvard Forest LTER site, Petersham, Massachusetts, United States - Inc-BW-C-7-M | ecosystem: Environmental > Terrestrial > Soil >...
AGGTCTGGAGGAACTTCCCGGCATCGGGTCCGGTCGGCGGCTTGTTGATCGCGACATAGGGAACCACCGAGGTGCCGATGAACAGCGGTGTCTGATCGGCGTTGTAATCGACGAGATCGATCCGTACCGGCAACCGCTGGACCACCTTGACGAAATTGCCCGTGGCGTTCTCCGGTGGCAGCAACGCCAGGGTCGATCCGGTCCCCTCGGTAAAGCCGGAGATCCGGCCCTTGAAGACGTGCGTGCCGCCGTACATGTCGACGCTCAGATCGACTTGCTGCCCGATGCGCAGGTCGCGCAACTGCGTTTCCTTGAAGTTGGCGTCAACCCAGATCTCGCTGATCGAGCGAACCGCCATCAGGTTCTGGCCGACCTGAACAAAGTTGCCCGGATTGACGTTGCGCCGCGTGACGACGCCGTCGATCTCCGCCGTGATGTCGGTGTAGCGCAAATCCAGTTCGGCCTGCGCGAGATCGCGTTTGGCCGCCTCGAGTTTCGCCTCGGCCTGCTTGACCGCCGGTGCATTGGCCGCGAACCGCTGGAACGTGGCGTCAACGTCGCCCAGTTTATAGAACTGATCGAGCATCGCTTTTGGACCCTGGTCGAACGAGTGCACGACGCCGAGCTGAGCGGCACTTTGAATGAGATCCGCCTGCGCCTGGAGGACGGACGAAAAGGTCTCGTCGAGATCAGTCGGCACCTGGCCGAGATCGCCGCCATCGGGAGGTTGCGCCGGAAGCCCCAGCGAGACGCGGATCTGGTGGACCTCGGCCAGGGTCTGGACGAGTTCCGCGCCAGCCGTCGTCAGCGCCGCTTGCCGCTGGTCGTACACCTCACGCGGCACATCGTCCCTGCCGACGAGCTGCCGTGCCCGATCGAATTCAACCTGCGCCAGCGACAGTGCGGCTTTGCTCTTATTGATGGCGGCGACCCGCGCGTGCAGCAGAGCGACCTGACTGTCGACGCCCTCCACGGCGCGTTGCAGGTTCCAGCGTTGGCTCATGGCCTGCGCCTCGATCGCGCGCGCCGCAGCGGTGGCTGCCTGCAGGTCTGCTGTCGCGGTGTCGACCGCTGCCTGCTTCTCGGAGACCGCGACCCGGTACGGCTCCTTGTCCAACGCGGCGAGGAGATCGCCCTTGTGCACACGGTTGTTGTCATCCACCAGAACGCGGGAAATCTGTCCTGCCACGCGGGGCGCAACAAACGTCACGTGCCCATTCACGAATGCGTCGTCGGTGGAGACGGTGTTGAGCATCTCCTTGACCCACGGGACGCCGAACACGAGGAGTACCGCCACGACGGCAACACCGATCACACCGGCCAGAAGCTTTCGCTTCCGCGCAGGCTTGCGGGCTTCCTGCGGCACGGGGCGGGACTCCGGCGATGTCTGCGCGGATGTCGCGTCGCGGGCCGCAGCATCGCCATTTGCTGCCGGTTGCGCATCGATCGAACCTGGCTTGTCGCTTTGCTCGGTCATGTCGGGCACCCGTTGCAAGGGGACGAAACAGACTGCGTCGACAGGCTACCACTCGTCCTGACCGGAAAGATACCTCGACTGCCCGTAGGAGTCGGCGCATTCACTTGTATCCTCGAAGGCGCAATTCACCCGTGGCGTGCCAGCTGGCCCAGGCTACCAGTCACGAGGATGTCCGAGATCGCCGCCACAGAGATCGAGAACAAGAATGCGCGATTTGGTATCGGCACGGCTCGATTGCAGCTCGAGCGTGGCGTGATTTGAACCTGACTCGGTCAATCGAATGAGTATACTGCGATGTGCGGAAGCCACATCGAGCAGACCCGTCGCTTATGCAGCGTCTCGCTTCGAACAAAGGAGTATAAGCATGGCAACCCCCGATACGCTTCGCTATTCGAGAATCCCTCTCACGCACGGATCCGGCGCGATCCCCGCCGTCGGGTTTGGCACGCTGATCCCGGATCCTCTCGTGACCAATCAAGCCACGAAGACCGCATTGGAAGTTGGATTTCGACATCTCGATTGCGCGGAGCGATATCGCAATGAAGCGGCGGTTGGTGATGCGATGCAGGCAGCGTTCAATGCTGGGACGGTGCGGCGGGAGGACGTCTTCGTTACCACGAAGCTATGGAACACCAATCATCGTCCTGAACGGGTCAAACCCGCCTTTGACGCGAGTTGCCGGCGACTGCAGGTCGACCATGTGGATTGCTATCTCATCCATACCCCGTTTGCCTTTCGCCCTGGCGACGAGCAGGACCCAAGGGACGAACTCGGTCAGGTAATCTATGATTCCGGGGTGACGTTGGTCGAGACGTGGCGGGCGCTCGAGCGTCTCGTTGACGACGGCCGGTGCAAGTCGATCGGCTTGTCAGATGTTACGTTAGAGAAGCTGCGAGAGATCGTTGCGGCTGCGCGGATCAAGCCTGCCGTGGTGCAGGTCGAATCCCATCCGTACCTCCCTGAATGGGACCTGCTCGATTTCTGTCGAGAGCACGGGATTGTACTGCTGGCGTTTGCAGCGTTGGGACACGGCTTGAGTCCGAAAGTGTTGGATGACCCCGTGATCACAAACATCGCGCGGCGCGTCCACAAAACGCCTGCTCAGGTTGCGTTGGCCTGGGCCGTGCAACGCGGCACTGCTTGCCTGACCACCTCGACGAAACCAAGCTATATCCAGGAGAACTTTGAGGTATCGGCCTTGCCTGAAGACGCCATGCGGGAAATGCGGGAGGGCATCAAGACCAACGTCCGGTTCAACACGGTAGTGGGGACCGGCGTGCCTGGCTTTATACCCCGAGCCAGTTGAACTGAACTCAGGTGCGTCACCGGAGATTCCATGATGGGAGTGATCGTTTCGGTTAACGTTGGGCTTCCTCGGGACGTCGCATGGCAGGGCAGGACTGTCCGGACGGCGGTCTGGAAGACGCCGGTGACGGGGCGGATTTTCGCGCGCCGGCTGAATCTCGATGGCGACGGCCAAGGGGACCTCCGCGGCCATGGCGGCGAGCAACGTGCGCTTATGGTCTACCAGCTCGATTCCTACCGGTACTGGGCGAGCTATCTTGGGCGGCCGGATCTCGTGGCCGGGCATTTCGGCGAGAACCTTACAGTGGAGGGCCTCGCCGATAACGAGGTCTGCATCGGCGATCGCTTCAGGATTGGCGGCGCAGTCGTCGAGGTCAGCCAGCCGCGCGACACCTGCTACAGGGTCGGCATCAGGCTGGAAAACCCGGAGATACCGGCGCTGCTGGTCGCGCACCACCGGCCCGGCTTTTATTTCCGCGTGATACAGGAAGGTGAGATCGGCGCCGGCGACCGCGTCGAGAAGCTCTCTGACGGCCCCGAGCGCATGACGGTCGCCGAGATCGATGCCCTCCTCTATTCGGCGGAGCACTCGCTCGAAGGCTTGCGCCGCGCAGTGCGAATTCCGGCACTCAGCGTGGACTGGCAAGGCTCGATGCAGGCGCTGCTCGCCGCTGCCGAAGCGGGCGGCACGACCGGCAACGCTGGCCTGGGACTCGGGGCGTCTGCGCCCCTTGCGTGGCGTGGCCTTCGCCCGGTTGTGGTCGTTGCTTCGCGCGAGGAAAGCGCGGACGTTCGATCATTCGAGTTCGCCGTCGACGATGGTTCGCCGCTACCGCCGGCGCTACCGGGCCAACACATCATGGTCCGCATGAGGCCGAGCCCGGATGCTCCCGCCGTCACTAGGAGCTATTCGCTGTGCGGTCCGCCGGGAACCCCCAACTATCGGATTGCCGTCAAGAACGAGCGCGGCCTCGCAAGCGGCTTCCTCCACGAAAGCGTCCGGGCAGGCAGTCGCCTGGAGGTCAGCGCTCCTCGCGGCTCGTTCACGCTCGCGACCGGTGCAAACCCCGTTGTCCTCATCAGCGCCGGCGTCGGCGTCACGCCGATGCTGGCGATGTTGCATGGTGCGGCTGCTATAAACGCCGTGGCGTCTCGGCCGGTTTGGTGGCTGCATTCAGCCCGCGATCGGGCGCACCACTCGTTTGCCAAGGAGGCGGGCGATCTGCTCGGTGCGCTCCGGGCGTCCCATCGCTGCGTGATCTACAGTCGGCCTGCACCAGGCGACAGGCTCGGCCAGGACTTCGATCGACCAGGCCATCTCTCGCTCGAGCTGCTCCGCGAGTTCGGGATTCCCCAGGACGCTGATTTCTATCTGTGTGGTCCGCCTCGCTTTCTCGATGATTTCCAGAACGGTTTGGCGGCATGGGGCATTCCCTGGCCTAGGGTCCACGTCGAAGTGTTCGGGCCCGCGTCAACTCTCACGCCGGGCATCTCCGGCGTCGCCGCAGCCTTGCCGCATCGTCCTGACGGTCCTGCGGGCAGCGGACCCATGGTGACGTTCTTGCGAAGCGGTCTCGCCGTGCCATGGGACTCCCACTTCGGCAGCCTGCTCGAATTGGCGGAAGCCTGCGCCATTCCCGTGCGCTGGTCCTGCCGATCGGGGGTATGCCACAACTGCGAGAGTGGCCTGATCGAAGGCGAACTCGCCTACGCGCCAGAGCCGTTGGACCCGCCAGCCGAAGGCAATGCGCTCATCTGCTGCGCAACGCCAAGAACCGCCGTCGAGCTCGACCTGTAACTAAGCAGTAGCGAAAGGTGCCGCAACAAAGCTCCGCCCAGCGATTGGACGTGGTCATATTTGCAGCGCGTTTGCATGGACCTTCGGGTGCGCGCATGTCGCAAGACTTCTGGCGGCCTGCTGGACGCCCAATAAGCACCTTGCTATCCGTCTTGCTGTTGCCGCGCTCGTGCAGCGGGCGGCCTTCGAAAGTCATATTCTCGAAGATCGATCTCCAGTCATCGGCAAGGGAGGTGAAACCATGAAGATCGTCGTCATCGGCGGCACCGGCCTGATCGGGTCGAAGACCGTCGCCATTCTGCGCCAGGGCGGCCACGAGGTCATCGCCGCCTCACCTCAAAGCGGTGTCAACACCATTACCGGCGAGGGGCTCAAACAGGTCATGGCCGACACGCAGGTGGTGATCGACCTCGCGAATTCACCTTCATTTGAAGACAAGGCGGTGCTGGAATTCTTCGAGACCGCCGGCCGCAACCTATTTGCGGCGGAGGCTGCGGCGGGCGTCCGGCACCATGTCGCGCTCTCCATCGTCGGAACCGACCGGTCCGACAACGGCTATTTCCGCGCCAAGGTCGCCCAGGAGAAACTGATCGTGGCCTCCGGCATCCCCTACACCATCATCCGCGCGACCCAATTTCTGGAATTCCTCGGCGCCATCGCTGATTCAAGTGCGGACGGAAACGTGGTCAGGCTCTCGCCCGGCCTGTTCCAGCCCATAGCCGCGGACGACGTTGCTGCCAATGTTGCCGATGTGGCGCTCGCGGCGCCGCGAAACGGCATCGTCGAGATCGCCGGCCCGGAACGAGCACCGTTCAACGAAATCATCGCCCGCTATCTGAAGGCGGTCGGCGACCCGCGTGAGGTCGTGCGCGACCCTGAGGCACGATACTGGGGCGGACGGGTCGAGGAGCGCTCGCTCGTGCCGTTGGGCGAGGCGCGCCTCGGCCGCATCGGTTTGGACGAATGGCTCCGCCGGTCACAGGCAGCAGCCTGATCCGCATCCGTCAACCGACGGAACGGGACTGCCAGTGAGGCGCTGGACGCCCGATATGCACCTTGCTATCCAAGCCTGAGCCGGCCTGGCGCAAGGATGCAAAAGGGACAGGACTTCCACACTGGAATCAAGCGAAACCCGCGCGAAACGGCCACGTGGGTTCGCGTTGGCTCTCTTGCGTTCAAGAAGAAGGGGGTTTCTCGCTTCGATATGCGAGACCCTTACCATCTCGCGGTTGCACTCACGTGGCCGCAATTCGTCGCGTCCCTGCTGGCATTTTATTTGCTGGTGAACGTTGTCTTCGCCACTTTCTTTTGGTTGGCGCCCGGTTCGGTGGCCAATGCTCGACCATATAGTTTTCCCGATGCGGTCTTCTTCAGCATTGAGACACTGGCGACGGTCGGCTATGGCGAGATGTATCCGGCCACGCCGTACGGCCATGTAATCGCGGCGACCGAAATCGTCTGTGGGCTCGGCTTCACGGCTATTCTGACAGGCCTGACCTTTGTCCGATTCTCGCGGCCACGCGCCAAGTTCGTGTTCGCCTCCCATCCGGTTGTGGCGATGCACAACGGCAAGCCGACGCTGATGTTGCGTGTCGGGAACGGACGCACACACGTGCTTTTGGATGCAGTAGCGAAGCTGAACGTACTGCTATCCGTGGCGACTGCGGAAGGCAAACTCTTCCGCCGCGCGCAAGAGCTGCGGCTTGAGCGCGCGCATCTTCCGGTCTTCCCGCTCACTTGGACACTCATGCATGTGATGGACGAGCGCAGCCCATTGTACGGCTACGACGCAGCGCAAGTGGTAGCGGCGCGCCCGCAAGTGTTCGTGTCGCTCGAAGCGCGCGATCCTATGCTCGCCACGTTGGTGCACGAAATCCGCAATTATGCGCCGGAAGAGATACACTTCGGAATGCGCTATGTGGATGCGATAACCACAGAAGAGGACGGCACGCTGGTGGCGGACCTGACCAAAATCGGAGAGATGGAGCCGGACGTAGGCGAACATCCGGAGCAGGGTTGGGGGGAGCAGGAAGTCGTGCCGGAATAGACGCCACAACGCTGTCCCATTTCCGCGACCGATTGCCGGTTGGCGGCCCGGGAGGGGTCGAGAGCGGCAACCCAAGAGGCCGCTGCCATCAATGCCGGAAACCGAACAGCTCCTGTGCATTGTGGTGCAGGATCCGCTCCGCGTCTGCCGCCGGCAACCCTATGCGCTCGATGAACGCGAACGTCTCCCGATACTCCTCGTAGTCCTGCAGCACCGGATAGTCGCTTCCCGTCACCAGCTTCGCCACGCCGAACGCCTCGCAGGCGCAGCTGAATGCGGCCTTCGAGCCGTAGCACACGGTGTCGTACCAGAACCGCCGCGCCGTCACGCTCGGCAGTTCCGCCAGCCCGCCGAGATCGCGCACCCCCTGCTTATCCAGCCGGTTCAGCAGCATCGGGATCGGCCCGCCGAGATGCGGCACGATGAACCTGATGTTCGGATACCGGTGCGGGATCTGCCGCGCGATCATGTGCGCCACGAACATCGCATCCTCCACCGAGTTCCCGATCGCCGCCCGGAACCCCCAGTCGTTGATCACCGGCGAACAGACGCCCGTCACCGACGGATGCACGAACAGGATCGCGCCGCGCCGGTTCATCTCGGCATACACCGGTTCAAACTCCGCCTCGGCGATCGAACGGCCAAGACAGGAAATATTCATGTTGACCCCGACGCAGCCAAGCTGCTCGAACCCGCGCTCCATCTCGCGCAACGACGCATCGATGTGCGGCAGCGGCAGCATGACATACGAGGCGATCCGGCCCGGATAACGGTGCGCCAGCTCGGCATACCCGTCGTTGAGCAGATGCAGCGCCCGCACGCACTCGGCTTCGTCGGGCAGATATGGCGGATGGTGCGGCGACAGGATCTGCGTCTCGACCCCGGCGGCCTCCATCAGTTCCAGCCGCCCGTGGATGTCGGCGGGCGAGTCCGAAACCGGATGCCGGGCAATCCCGGCCGGCGCCGCCACGCCGATGCGCGGGGAAAAACGATCGCCCATGAAGTCGCTGAACGCCTTTGGAATGTAATGCGCGTGGACATCGCAGATCATCGGACGTTTCCTTCCCCTTGGCCCTATCGGATGGCAGTCTGCGCCCGACATGGCGACCCTGGAACTCCAAGGCCTGCGCAAGAGCTTCGGCCTGATCGACGTGCTGGAAGGCATCGACCTCACGCTGCCCGACGGCGAGATGCTGGTCATCGTCGGCGCCTCGGGCTGCGGCAAGTCCACGCTGCTGCGCCTGGTGGCGGGGCTCGAGCGCCCGACCTCGGGCCGGGTCGTGCTCGGCGGGCGCGACGTCACGAACCTTGATCCGTCCGAGCGCGACATCGCCATGGTGTTCCAGAACTACGCGCTCTATCCGCACATGACCGTGTTCGACAACATGGCCTACGGCCTGCGCATCCGCGGGCTGTCCCGCGACGAAATCCGCCGGAGGGTGGACGAGGCGGCAGGCCTGCTCGGTATCGGCGCGCTGCTGGAACGCAAGCCGCGGCAGTTGTCCGGCGGGCAGCGCCAGCGGGTCGCGATGGGACGCGCGATCGTGCGGCACCCAAAGCTCTTCCTGTTCGATGAACCGCTGTCCAACCTGGACGCGAAACTTCGCCTCGCCATGCGTGCCGAGATCCGCAAGCTGCAGCGCCGGCTGGGGGTGACAAGCCTGTTCGTCACCCACGACCAGGTAGAGGCGATGACACTGGGCGATCGGCTGCTGGTCCTCCACCAGGGCCAGCCAGCCCAGCTCGCCACGCCGATGGAGGTGTTCGAGCACCCGGCGGACATCTACGTCGCCGGCTTCATTGGGGCTCCGACGATGAACTTCCTGCCTGCCGTGCTCGCAGGCGGCGGCACCGCCGCACAACTAGAGGCCGGACCTCTCATTCCACTTTTCGATGGACGAAGGCGGGGAACGGACGGGCATCCCCTGATTGTCGGCATACGCCCCGAGCATCTGGAGCCCGCCCCCGACGGCTTCGATCTGCTGATCGATCTGATCGAGCCGCTTGGCTCGGAAACGCTGGTTCATGGCCACCTGACCGGCGGGGAGGAACAGTCGCTGGTCGTCAGACTGGCTGGTGCCGCACCAGCGGGCGAGCGCCTGACTGTCCGGCCCCAGCCCCAGTATCTCCATGTGTTCGACCGGGCCTCCGGCAAACGAATTGATCCGAGCGGGGAAGAAAACCGGGCACTTCGTCTTGCCGCTGCGGGCACGGCTGACTAGGGTTTCAAGGCCGTTTCAAAAAGGTTGCCGAATCGCATGCCCGTGTCGCCGGCCGCGTCGGTCCCCCCGCTCAGTCCTGGCGAGATGCAGCTCCTGCTCTCCCGTGCCGGTCTTGCGCTGAATCCTGGCCAGGTGGCGGATCTCGTGCTGGCCTGGCGCCAGGTTGCCGGTCTGATCGCCAGCTTGCCGCGCGACCGGCCGCTGGCGGACGACATGGCATACACGTTTCGTCTGATGCCCCGCACCCCGGTTCCCGCGGCCATCACAAGACCCAAGCCGGCCGGCACGGTCACGAAGGCGAAGGCGCCGGCTGCGCGCTCCCGCACGGCTGTGAAGGCCAAGGCAAGGGCCACCGCGACGCCCAAGCGAGGCGCCGCCAAGCGGGCGGGACGCAAGTCCGGCAAGCGTGGGCGATGACGGGCAGCGTACCGCCGTTCCTTACCATCGCCCAGGCAGGCAGGCTGATCGCCGCGAAGCGACTTTCGCCGGTCGAACTGGTGAAAGACCTGCTGGCCAGGATCGAGACGACCGACCCTCGGCTGAACGCCTTCCTGCTGGTGACCGAACGCCAGGCCCTCACCGCGGCACGCGCGGCCGAACGGGCCGTGATGGCGGGGCGCAAGGGACCGCTGCTGGGCATTCCGCTCGGCTACAAGGACATTTACGAGACCGCCGGCGTGCGCACCACCGCGCATTCCAGGATTCTGGCGGACAACGTCCCAGCCAAGGACGCCGAGACGGTGCGTCGGCTGCACGCCGAGGGCGCGGTCATGATGGGCAAGCTCGCGACCCACGAATTCGCCATCGGCGGGCCGGCTTTCGACCTTCCCTGGCCTCCAGCGCACAATCCCTGGGACGTCAGGCGTTTCACCGGCGGATCGAGCTCCGGTTCGGGCGCCGCCGTGGCCGCGGGGCTGGTTCTTGGAGCGCTGGGCTCGGATACCGGCGGGTCGATCCGTCTGCCGGCGGCATATTGCGGCATCGCCGGCATCAAACCGACGCCGGGCCTGGTGTCCCGTCGCGGGGTCATCCCGCTTGCGCCAAGCCTGGACACCGCGGGCCCCATGGCTTGGACGGCACAGGACTGCGCCATCCTGCTCGATGCGCTCGCGGGTCATGACCCGGCCGATCCCGCCTCGGTGGCCGCGCCGCAGGTCGCATACGCCAGTGCCATCGCCAAGCCGCTGAAAGGGTTGAGGATCGGCCTGCTTCGGCGCTTCTACGAACACGACGTGCCGGCCTCGCCCGAGATGCTGCACATGATCAATCGGGCGGTTGGCACGCTGAAGGGGCTCGGGTGCCGTGTCGAGGAGGCGACCCTGCCGCCGGTGCAGGACTACAACGCGGTCGGTCGGGTGATCATCTCGTCGGAGGCCTACGCGCTGCATGAGGCGACACTGAAGACCCGCCTGTCCGACTATTCGCGCGTATTCCGGGTGCGCGTCCTGGCCGGTGCGCTGATCCGTGCGGCGGACTACATCACCGCGCAGCGTCGGCGTACCGACCTGATCGCAGCGACGGCCAAGGCATTCGAGAAATTCGATGTGCTGATCACGGCGCCAACCGCTGGCGCGGCGCCGCTGCTGAACGAGCAGAGACCGGATGACGGGTTCGCCCGGCCTCTGATCACGACGGTGGCGAATGTCGCAGCCGTTCCGTCGATGGTGGTGTGCGGTGGTTTCACGACGGCTGGGCTGCCGCTCGGCCTGGAGATCATCGGGCCGGCGTGGGGCGATGCGACCGTGCTGCGTGTCGGCCACCAGTTCGAGCAGGCGGCAGGTACACGCACCAGGCGGCCGGAGCTGTAGCCGCACTCCGCGAGAATGCTCAAGCTTCCCGTCGCCGTGGACGCGCTTTAGCATCAAGCCATCGAGCAAGGGAGGAAACCATGCGCGGCGTAGTGTTCACCGGCGGTCGTGAGTTGGAGACGATGGAGTTCCCCGACCCCACGCCCGGTGCGGACGAAGTGGTGGTCGAGATGAAGGCATCCGGCATGTGCGGCAGTGACCTGCATCAGTATCGCCGGCCGAAGGGGACGGAGCGCGCCGCCACGGGTTTCCCGCAGAACCCCGATCCGGTGATCGCCGGTCACGAACCCTGCGGCGTGGTTGCCGCGGTCGGTCCTGGCGTATCGGAAAAGGAGGCCCGTGTCGGCGCCAGAGTGATGGTGCACCACTACCAGGGCTGCACCCAGTGCAACCATTGCCGCTCCGGCTGGCAGCAGCTCTGCCAGGAAGTGCCGGTGAAGGTCTATGGCAGCAACGCCCATGGCGGGCACGCGAAGTATCTGAGGGTTCCGGCGAATACCCTGGTGCCGCTGCCCGACGAGATCAGCTTTTCCGCCGGCGCGGCGATCTCCTGTGGGTCTGGCACGGCGTACAGCGCGCTGCGCCGTATGCGCCTTTCGGGCAACGACATCATCGCTATCTTCGGCCAGGGACCGGTCGGCCTGGCCGGCACGCAGTTCGCGAAGGCGATGGGCGCGCGGGTCATCGCGCTCGACGTGAACCCGCAGCGCCTGGAGCGGGCGAAGGAGTTCGGTGCGGACGAAGTGGTGGACCCCGGTTCAAACGATCCGGTGGCGGCGATCAAGGACCTGACCCATGGCCGCTACGCCGACCTGACGCTTGACACCTCGAGCAATCCGGAAGCGCGGCTGAACGCCATACGCAGCACCAAGGTGTGGGGTACGATGTGCTTCGTCGGCGAGGGCGGCAATGTGACGGTTGACGTCAGTCCGCATCTGCTGCGTCGGCAGCTTACGCTGATCGCATCGTGGACCTTTTCAAACATTATCCAGGCGGAATGCGCGCAGTTCGTTGTCGAACGCAAGATCGACGTCGACCGGCTGTTCACCCATCGCTGGAAACTCGATCACGCGGAGGAGGCATACAAGCTGTTCGACCACCAGTCGGACGGCAAGGGCGTGTTCCTGATGTGACGGAAGCTCAGGCGCGCAGGGACGTCGTCAAAGTCTATGGCGAGGCTGGCCGCCGCGGGCTGAATGCCGGCAGTTCCGGCAATGTGAGCCACCGCATTCGCAAGGGCATGATCATCACGCCCTCCGGTTGTTCGGCGGACACGCTGGAACTTGATGGTCTGGTGGCGATGACCCTTGCCGGCGACGTGAAGGGTACGGCGGCGCCCTCCAGCGAATGGGCGATGCATGCGGCAATCTATCTTGCCTATCCGGCGGCGCAGTGCATCGTGCACACCCATGCCGATGCCTGCACGGCGCTTGCATGCCTGAACGAGCCGCTGCCGCCGTTTCACTACATGGTGGCGAATTTCGGCGGCGACGATGTGCGCTGCGCCCCCTACGTCACGTTCGGCACGCCGGAACTTGCGCGGCTCGCGGTGGCGGCACTTGCAGGACGCACCGCCTGTCTGCTCGCCAACCACGGCATGATCGTCCACGCGCCAACCGCGGACCGTGCGCTGTCCTCGGCGGTCGTCCTGGAGACGCTGTGCCGACAGTACTTGCTGGCGCGGTCTGCAGGCACTGTGCGGCTGCTGACGGCTGACGAAATGCGCGCCGCGCACGAACGGTATAGAACTTACGGGCAAACCGGAGCGCGCGGGTAACGTACAAAGAAGACCCACCGCAGAGGCGCAGAAGGCGCAGAGTTAGAAAATCTCTGCGCCCTCTGCGGTGAATATGCTTCCTTCTTCAAGCCGCCAGCAGCATCGCCGCCGGTGCATAGGGCAGGTCAAGATCGCGCGCCACTGCCTCGTAGGTCACCGCGCCGCCATGCACATTCAGCCCGTGCAGCAGATGCGGATCGTCCGCCAAAGCTGTCCGCCAGCCCTTCTCCGCCAACGCGATGACGAATGGCAGTGTCGCATTGGTCAGCGCAAAGGTCGAACTGCGTGCAACCGCGCCAGGCATGTTGGTCACGCAGTAATGCACCACACCTTCCTCGACATAGGTCGGATTGGAATGCGTGGTCGGACGGCTGGTCTCGAAGCACCCGCCCTGGTCGATCGCGATGTCCACCAGCACGGAACCGGGACGCATCTGCCGCACCATCTCGCGCGTCACCAGCTTCGGCGCCGCCGCGCCGGGGACGAGCACCGCGCCGATCACCAGATCGGCCGCGAGCACCTGCTGCTCGATCGCCTCGAAGGTCGCGAACAGCGTGGTCGCGCGCGGGCCGAACTGCAGGTCCAGCTCCTTCAGCCGCGGCAGCGACTTGTCGATGATGGTGACGCTGGCTTCCAGCCCAACCGCCATGCGCGCGGCATTGGTGCCCGACACGCCGCCACCCAGCACCACCACCTTTGCCGGCGCCACACCGGGCACGCCACCGAGCAATACCCCGGCACCACCCTGTTCCTTCTCCAGGCAGTGGGCGCCCACCTGCACCGACATGCGCCCGGCGACCTCGCTCATCGGCGCCAGCAGCGGCAGCGCACCCGACCTGTCGGTGACCGTCTCGTAGGCGATGCACGTCGCCCCGGTATCCATCAGCCCCTTGGTCTGCGCCTTGTCGGCCGCGAGGTGGAGATACGTGAACAGCACCTGCCCCTGGCGCAGCATCGCGATCTCGGACGGCTGCGGCTCCTTCACTTTCACGATCAGATCGGACGTGGCGAACACCTCCGCGGCACTGTCCACCACCATGGCGCCCGCGGCGCGATAGATGTCGTCGGATAGGCCAATGCCAGATGCCGCATTGCGCTCGACGATCACCTGATGGCCATGGATGGCGAGTTCACGCACGCCGGCCGGGGTCAGCCCGACCCGGTATTCGTGCGTCTTGATCTCTTTGGGAACACCGATCTTCACGCGCGATCTCCTTTAGGCGGGCAGCGGGAATTGCCGCAGATACGGCATATAGTCCTCCTCGACGTCGATCTGCAGTGTCGCCAGCACGCGCACCACCGCGTTGTAGAAGGCGATGGTGATTGTAAGGTCCACCACCTGCTCGTTGCCCAGCGCCGCCTGCAGACTGGCAAACGTGGCATCGGACATCGCGCCGCCGGCGGTCATCTCGCGGGCTGCCAACAGCACGGACTTCGCCATCGGATCGAGCTTCGTCGGCCTGCCCGCGGTGTCGTCGATCAGCGCCCGAATATCGTCGTCGCCCACGCCGAAATCGCGGCCGAGCTTGACGTGGTGCGACCATTCATAAGGCGAGCGCGCCAGCCAGCCGACCTGCAGGATCGCCAGTTCACGCAGGCGTGGATCCAGCTTGCTGCCGAAGCGGATGAACTGGCCGAGGCCGGAGAATGCCCGCGCTGCGTTGGGCGAGTTCACCAGCGCCTGGAACAGGTTGATCCGGCGCTTCAGCAGATCCTGGTTCTCGGCCGACAGGTCCGTCTTCTCCAGATACGGCACACGCGCCATTCAACCCTCCCTTGTGTCACCGAACGTTCATTGTCCCTTGAACCCGAACGATCAGCATGCATCTTTATATGGACAGGAGTCGATTGACGATGATGCGAAGAAGCAAGGAAGCCGCCGGTCCGCGCCGGCCGGAAACACCGTCCTGGCTGGCGGGCGCGATGATCGGGTTGACCATCTCCACGCTGGCGACCAGCGCAATCATGCTGGGAGCCAGCCTGGCGATGGGTCAGGCCGTCACCCGGGGCGGCAAATAGGGCTCAGACGCCCTCGTACACCAGCTTGGTGAAGCTGGCAGGGCCGAGCACGAAGCCATCCCATGTGGCGTCGCCGCGCGTGACGTTGCTCGCAGTTGCCAAACTCTACTTCAGAAATGCCAGCAACTCGGCGTTGACCTGGTCCTTCAGGGTCGTGCACATGCCGTGCGGCGCGCCCTTGTAAACCTTCAGCGTTGCGTTCCTGATCAGCTTGGACGACTTCATAGCCGATGCGCCAATGGGGACGATCTGGTCGTCGTCGCCGTGAAGGACCAGGGTCGGAATATCGAACCTGCCCAGGTCCTCGGTCAGGCCCGTCTCGGAAAACGCCTTGATGCAAAAGTACGACGCGGGAAAGCCGGCCATCATGCCCTGCAGCCAGAATGACTCGCGCACCCCTTCGGAGATCTTCGCGCCCGGCCTGTTGTAGCCGTAGAACGGCAGGCTCAGCTCCGTCCAGAACTTGGAGCGGTCGGCTTGAACGCTGGCGCGCAGCTGATCGAAAACCTCGATCGGGGTTCCGTCGGGATTGGCTGCGGTTTTGAGCATCAGCGGCGGGATCGCACCGATAAGCACAGCCTTCGCCACCCGCGCTGTGCCATGGCGGCCGATGTAGCGGGCGACTTCACCGCCGCCCGTGGAGTGGCCGACATGGATCGCATTCTTCAGATCGAGCGCCTGCACCAACGCGGCGAGATCGTCGGCATAGGTATCCAGATCGTTGCCGTGCCACGTCTGGCCAGACCTGCCATGCCCGCGACGGTCATGGGCGATGCAGCGGTATCCCTGGGAGGCAAGGAAGAACATCTGGTCCTCAAACGCGTCTGCGCTGAGCGGCCAGCCATGGCTGAAGACGACGGGCTGTCCCGTGCCCCAGTCGTTGAAGTAAATCTGCGTTCCGTCCTTCACCTTGATCGTGCTCATGGTCTGCCCTCTTTCCGTATGGCTGGCGCAGCGTTCGTCATTGACAATTGATTGTGCAAGCGATGCAGTCCGGGCATGACGGGGGTCCAAGCCGGAGAGTGAATGTTATCTGCGGCTCACTCTAGAAAGCAGCAACGGCCTGATCGCGCAGCCGGTT
>Ga0210402_10003182_pt1 | contig 15529 bp, 8 predicted proteins | sample IncBWC7MmetaG_FD_161055 | JGI IMG/M metagenome (GOLD analysis project Ga0210402, IMG submission 161055) | Forest soil microbial communities from Barre Woods Harvard Forest LTER site, Petersham, Massachusetts, United States - Inc-BW-C-7-M | ecosystem: Environmental > Terrestrial > Soil >...
AGACGGCCGGCTACAACTACTGGGTTGGCCAGCTGAACAGCGGCATCCTCACCCGCGGGCAAGTGCGACAGCAGTTCGTGGCGAGTCCTGAAATGCAGGCGCAGAGCGCGGCGATCGCCGCGCAAGGGTGCCTGCCCTAGGGATGCGGATCGGCCGAGCCGCGCGGCCATGGCAGTGCACGGGCTATCGTTTGCCGCCTTGCGCCTGACCTGTTATGCTGACGTCATAATTGCTGCTAGTGTCGCTCGAGGCTCGCGAACAGTCGCGGAGGTGGGGAGCGTGAGCTAACGGAGTGCGCTCAATGGTGAACACATATCCCCGGCTTGTCATGCAGTGCCTCGGCGCCTTGGTATGTTTACTTTCGATCGCGACCGCCCCCGCGTTAGCCTATGATTGGCTGCAGTTTGGCGGCAACCCGCAGCATAGCGGCAACAACACCGCTGAAACTATCCTCAACCCCGGCAACATCGCCTCGCTGGTACAGAAGTATCAAGCCAACGTTCCGGCCATTGCCGATGGGGCGCCAGTGTTTCTCGAGGCCGTAACCACACCGGCCGGCGTGAAGCATCTTCTGTTTGTCACCACGCTCGACGGCCGGATTATCGCTCTCGACTCGCAGACCGGAGCTACGGTGTGGAGCCATCAATACGGTCCAGGCGCTTGCCATATCAACAATTCGGGAGGGTCCTGCTATACGACGTCGTCGCCGGCAATCGACCCCAATCGCGCCTATGTGTATAGCTACGGTCTCGACGGCAACGTCCACAAGTATCAGGTAGGTGACGGCACTGAAATCATAACTGTAGGCTGGCCGCAAATCGTCACCCTGAAGGGCTTCGACGAGAAGGGTTCCTCGGCGCTTTCGACCGCGACGTCCGCCGGCACGACATACCTTTATGTGACGCATGGCGGCTATCCGGGCGACAACGGCGACTATCAGGGGCACGTGACTGCGATCAATCTCGCGACCGGCGCTCAAGAAGTCTTCAATACCGCGTGCAGCGAGCAGGCTGCGCATTTGCACACCCTCGGCGGAGGTGTCGCGCCGACCTGCGCGACGCGCCAGAATGCGATCTGGTCGCGCCCGGGTGTCATCTACGACGCCGCCACCGACCGCATTTTCATGGGCACGGGCAATGCCTTCAGCGGCACACCGGGTCAGTTCGACGGCAACCACAACTGGAGTGAATCGGTTATCGCGCTGCATCCCGATGCCACCGGGGGTACCGGCGGCAACGCCGGCAAACCGCTCGACAGCTACACGCCGGCGAATCACGCGTCGCTCGACAGCGCGGATGCCGACGTCGGCAGCACCGCCCCGGCCATTCTTCCGGTGCCACCGAGTTCCAGAGTGCAACATCTGGCCGTGCAAGGCGGCAAGGACGCGACGCTACGCCTGTTGAATCTGCAGGATCTGAGCGGGCATGCGGGACCTGGTAACGTCGGCGGCGAGGTCGGATTGATCATCAACGTGCCCCAGGGTGGCGTAGTGCTCAGCCAACCCGCCGTGTGGGTGAATCCCGCCGACGGCAGTACGTGGATCTTTGTCGTCAACGACAACGGCGCCTCCGGCTTGCGGCTGAATTTCGACGCGAACGGCAACCCGTCGCTGTCGACGCGATGGCAAAACGGACTGAGCGGAACCTCACCGGTCGTCGCCAACAACATGGTGTTCTTCATCGGCGGCAGCTCGGTGCATGCGCTGGATCCGATGTCGGGCAGTCCATTGTGGAGCGCGGCGCGCGGCAGCGGCACGCATTGGCAAAGCTTGATCGTCGCGAATGGCGTGGTGTATGCAACGGACCAAGCAGGCCACCTCGCCGCATTCGGGCTGCCGCAGAGTTCGACGCAAACGACGCAGACGACGCTGTCGAGCTCGCTAAACCCATCGCCCACCGTGGGTACGCCGGTGACGTTTACCGCCACTGTCACGCCGCTATCCGGCGGTGGCACACCGACCGGCACCATCACGTTCAAGGACGGCACGACCACGATCGGCAGCAGCTCGGTCAACGCAGGAGGCGTCGCCACGCTGTCGACATCGGCCCTGACGGCTGGGACACATAGCATGACCGCGGTCTATGGCGGCGACTTGAGCTTCCAGCCCAGCACCTCGACCGCGCTAAGCCAAGTCGTTTCCAGCAACCTTACCTGCAGTGGCAACAGTGCGACGAATGCCATCTTCGTGGAGCACTACTACACGACCATCCTGCGCCGTCCGAGTGAGGCAGGAGCAAGGGCGTCCTGGATGAGCGAGGCGGACCGGCTGTGCGCACTCGGTGCGGACCCGAAGCAAACCTTCCTCGTGATGGCGAACGTGTTCTTCAACAGTCCCGAGTATCTGGCATTCAATCGCGACAATAACGGCTTCATCACCGACCTGTACAACGCATTTTTCAGCCGGGTGCCGGATCCGGCGGGCTCAAGCTACTGGCTCGGTCAGCTTGCGTCGGGCATGCCGCGCAATAACGTGATGAGCTCGTTCCTGTTCTCGGCGGAATTCACAGCGACGATGAACAGTGCGTTCCCGGGGCAGACGGCGCGCGCAGAGACGTACCTGGTGCTTGACCTCTACGGCGGGCTGTTCCGGCGGCTGGCCGAATCGGCGGGCTACACCTACTGGACCGGCCAGCTCCGGACCGCGCAGTGCAATGCCAGTCCGGCATCCGCGGTGCAGGCAACGATCGACAGCGTGAGCAGTCAGTTCGTGGCCAGTGCCGAGTACGCCGCGCGGGCGTCCACCAACAGCCAGTACGTGGTGGATATGTACTACGCGCTGCTGCAGCGGGGTGCTGAGACGGCCGGCTACAACTACTGGGTTGGCCAGCTGAACAGCGGCATCCTCACCCGCGGGCAAGTGCGACAGCAGTTCGTGGCGAGTCCTGAAATGCAGGCGCAGAGCGCGGCGATCGCCTCCCAGGGCTGCCTGCCGTAGGAAGGCTGTCACCGGCTGGTGCCTCCAGTCAAAAGAGACAAGTCATTTCTTTTGCAAGATGACGCGCATGCCTCGTGTCGAGAGCTCCGCTTTCGAGTATCCGCGAGACATTGCAAGTTGGTGATTCCGGTGACCGATATGGCTGTCATCTGCGTACCCTTCCCATCGATCGAGTCGCTTGAGCGTGCTTAGCTTATGAACAGTCGGGTCTGCGAACAAATTCTCGTAAAAAGCGAGCCTGCGCCGGTTCATTGCTAGACTGAACTCGTTGAGTTCGAATTCGGACGCGCCTGCTCCTTTCATTTGCGCCTTGAATGCATCTTCCGGCAACACAAGATGCGCCCAGGGATCCTTGACCATCGGCCAAAAATGACTCCCCGTATCTGCCGTCCAGATCGGATCGAACGTGATGTAGATGAAGCCGCCAGGCGCCACCACCCGAATCATTTCGAGCAACGCGACACGCGGGTCGGGGATGTGTTCGAAAGCGTTAAACGAGGTGGCGAGATCGAACCAGTCGTTGCGATGAGGCAACTCCATTGCGTTCCCGAAATGCAACTCCAGCTTGGAGAGATCGAGCGCGTGACCATGCCGTTCAAATTTCTCCTTTAAGAGCTTCGGGAACTGGCCTTCGTACTCAGCGCAATAGCGTCGTAAATCGGTACAGACTATCTGTTCAGCGTAAGGAAGTAACATGCCGGCATGCATGCCGAGACCGCCGCCTACATCCAGTGCGCGTTTCGGCAATGGCTCCTTGCTCCATTTTGACAATACCAGGAGCTCTATAGCCGTCTCGACGTCTTTGAAGTGTTCAAGAGTGTCCTTTGCTTCGTCGTACACAAGTAGCTCCTTAAACGCTAGACTTTTCGTGCTGAATTGCGGGCGCCGCTGGGCAACTACGATCGCGAAATGCGTGACCGAAACATGAATATTAAAATGGATTTCAATTCAGGAGAAATACCATGTTAACCATCGATCAACTGCTGGCAGAAGTCCAACAGCTGCCGGACGACTGGCACAAGGCGGGCACGGTAACCTCAGCCACCCTCCAGGCGATCGTCAAGCATGTCGCGGATCTGGACGTACTGCATTCGATGGAAACCGGTTCCGGCAGGACCACGTTGCTCTTTTCTCATTTGAGCCGCGACCACAAGGTGTTCGCGATCAATGAATATGGCGACACCGACACCAAAAGTATTACTGCAGTTCGAGCTTCCCCTCTATTCAATCAAGCTACCGTCGAATTCATCGAGGGCCCGACGCAGCGAACGCTACCGCAGTATCGGTTCGAGCACGCTCTTCAAGTCGCCTGCATCGACGGCCCCCACGGCTTTCCTTTTCCGGCGCTGGAGTACTACTACATCTATCCTCATCTCGAGACAAATTCCCTGTTGATTCTGGACGACATTCACATTCCGACTATCCACCACATGTTTGACTTCCTCAAAGAGGACGAAATGTTCGCCCTTATCGAGGTGGTCGATACCACTGCATTTTTCAAAAGGACGAGCGCTCCGACCTTTGATCCATTTCTCGATGGATGGTGGTTGCAGCTTTACAACAAGAATCGATTTCCAATGGCCGTTTGAAATGCACATCAGGATAAACCAGGATCCAGATACACACTTTTTGCTGAAGGTTCCAAACTGGAGTTTCGTCGGCGAGCGACCGCTCGCGCTAGCGTGCTGACGGAAAAGACTTCCTGCGCGCCGTACGGCCTGATTCCGTTGTACTGAAACAGTCGGCTAAAAATCCGGGCCAAAAAAGCCGTTGAGTCGCCCTGTAAATTCGGGGGAGGCGGCGAAGAGATTAATCAGGTCAGTTGTCGTGGCCGCGTGCGAGTCAAGCTGGCCGCGCCAATAGTCGATTTCAGCGGTGGCCGGGTAGCGGCCAAGATAGGCGCGATAGAGGCGCACAACGTGTGTTTCGTTGGTCGGGTTCTTGGACAAGTACTCTGCCGATGCGAGCAGCTGGACCCCAAAGGATTTCGCCTGGTCACGAACGCCGGCGATGCCGCCGGCCGCGAATGCCGCATCAAACAAACCTTTGCCGAACGCAAGCCCGCTGGCATCCACCAGGCGGTCAAGCAACCCGATGTACATCGTTGTAACAAAATTGCCGGTCTTTACCCCTGCGAGACATGGAAATAGACCCTGGATGTAGATGTCAAACTCCGCGGACTCGGCAAACGTAGTCACAACTTGCGACTGGTTCCAAGTTCCCGCCAGCCACGCGTCAACCTCCGATTGCGACGGTACGCGGCGAAGAAATACCTGGTAGGCATCTCGCACGAATTGCTCTCTGGTACGAGCGCGCGCCTGGTACTCCGCGCTCGCAAAGAAGACGCGCGCCATTTCGCGCGGCACGAAGCGCACATCGATGGCGGCCGATACGGCGTACGTGAAATAGCCGACGTACCACGCGTTCACCGCGCCCGCCTCAGGCGCGCGCCCGAGAATGTCCGCGTAGTACGACGTAATCAGCTGTTGGGCCAACGTCAGCTGATCCGGCTGCGCGGCGCCAAGCGCAAACACCCCATTGATCGTGGTAAGGTCCAAAGGACTGTAGACGATCTGGCTTGCTGCGCCATCCCAGGTAGAAATGACCGGCAGCCAGCAATGGTCGGGCCCGAGCCGGGAAAGTGTCGCGTTCGCACCTGCACCAGCGGCCTGAAAGCGCAGACTTCCGGACTGGGCCCGGGAAAGAAGGTCGTATTCGGCCCAGACGGCGACGATACCGTCGGAGAACGTTCCCGCCGGTGGGACTCGGGTAGTGAAAGTCGACGTGTCATTGAGGCGCAGCTCCGCGGCGAGACCGCCGGACACAGCCGTGATGCCCGGCTTACCGGTGAGACTCAGCTTCAGGCCACTATCGGGTTGCCACACCGTAGTCGCACCGGCACTAAGATTAATGGTGTTGCTAATGCGTGCGTTGAGGGGGCCGTTGGTGAGGAACGGTTGGAAGCTTGCATTTGAGGTGTTCGCAGCGTTCCAATCGAGACGCGCGCCGTGTCCGCTTCCGGCGTTAACCTGTGGTCCTGCAGGGTCGGCCCAGTAGTTATTCGTTACCACTACCGTGTCGCCGGCGTTGTTGTATAAAGCGGGCAGTCCGACGGGCTCCAATGTAGAGCGCTGCAGTGCGACCTGGGCCGCGGAGTTGAGAAACACCGAATAGTCCCCGGTCGTCAAACCATTCGATTGGAACGCAGAGTGCGAAAACACTGCGATCGAGTTCGTGTAGACGAGAGCCCCGAAACTGTCATGTCCGTTGAAAATCGATAGAGCGCCATTGGCGTTGGCGCCATCCTTCATCTCGAGACCGGCTTTGGACTTATAGAGAAGGTCGGCAATCATGCTCACGCCGGGAGAGCCGTGGAGACGGACGCTAAAGTCTGGCGCGCCCGTGAATATGTTCCCCTGCACGCGGGCGTCGGAGAGGTTGTCCACCAGGAGGTTGGCGATGACGTTGTTTTTCAACGTGTTGTCGACGACCTGCACGTTGTGGCTTATACGGTTGTTGGCGACATCAGCTACTACAGCCACGCCCTGATGGACACTGCCGCTCACAAGACTATTGCGGATGGTCGCGCCTTGCGCGCACCCCCAGAAGGTCACGCCGGTGTTGAGGCTATTCACTATCTCAGAGTCCTCGATCACGCCGGTCGAATTCAGCAGGAATATGCCATCAGTGTTGGCGCCGATTACACGGCTGGTCGCGAATAGCAAGTTGCTGGCGTCATTGGCGCTCAGTGCGCTGGAGAACGGAGCGTTGAAAGTCGATCCCGTGACCTGGACGGTTCCTGCCGGTAACCCCTGAGCCACGGTGGGTTGGATGTCGATTGCGTTGCTAAATCCCGTAAATGTGCTGTTACTAATGACCGCAGAGGCGCCGCGGGATGGGTACAGCGACGACCCGATCAAGCTGACGCCGGCACCGGGATTGGAGGAGTTGAGGTTTGTAAGCTGGGAATTGCTATCCAGCGTCAACGTCCCGGCCACGTTTTGCACGCCGAATATGGTGTTCGTAATGGAGACGCCATGAAGATTCGCAGTGGAGTTTTCCATGTTGACTCCCCACTTGCTTTGGTCGATGCTGCCCCCGGTCAGGTCAAGTGTCGAGCTCGCGACATACACTGCGCTGTTCGTACCGTTGCCCGTCAGGCGCGTGTTGTTTTGCACCACAAGATGAGCCCCGCCCAAAGCACCAAGAAGCGCCCAGCCCGTACCTTGGATGACGCAATTGTCTACAGTGAAGACCACATTCGACCCCGATGCCCGGATCGGGCCGCCGGTCGACTGGATGGTCGCCCCATTACACGAGAGCGTCTTGTTAGCGGACAAAGCGAACTCGGTGATCGTGTATCCAGTGCTAGCGTTGAGCGTCACTGTCGTACCGGGCGCGGCAAGGAGCGGCGCGAGGTCTGTTGCGGCCGATGCTTCCGACGCGGCGACGCAAAAAAGCGCCGGCATAAGCAGCGCCAGTGCGGCTCTTCGGGCAGTTTGGCGACCGCTCGAACCTGCGTCCCGGCGCATTAACAACGGCGAGAAAGCTTTTTCACGACCCATATATGCCATCAAATTTGGTTATTAAAGGAATCAAGCAAAAGACATGCCGCCGGCCAGACTCGGCGTCCGTCAGTCATGCGATCAGTGAAGCGTGCTTCGATGCCAGCGGAAGCAGCTTTCGCTGCAACCAGGTGCAAACCCCGCGCTCCAGCATGCGATAGCTAATGGCCGCCGCCACAAGGGACAATGAAGTTGTGAGAACCAGCGCAGGAAAGCCAGTGCGAAGTGCAGCCCAAGACAGCCACCAACTCTGGGTGTCAAAACCTTCCTGCATTAAAGGATGAAATAGGTAGAGCGAAAACGAAACATTGCCCAGCCATACCAACCATGCAGGTGTCGGTATGCGGATTGACTTGCTGGCGAGGCAGAACACCATGAGTAGGGGAATCAACGACAATCCCCACTCTGCCACGCCATGACCTATTCGGAAATGGGTGACCCATTGGAGTATCACCAGAACTACGGTCGAAAGCACGAACGCTTTCGCGACGCGTGGATTGTCGATCCGCAGCGAGGTTGCGCTGTAGAGCAGGCCAATGCAAGAGCCAACGGCGAACAACAGGATTATGGGGTTTGTAATGAGCTTGAGGTAATGATCACTGAACCCTAGATCACTGGATGGTGACCAGCGCGCAAGAGGGGACAGCGCGGTGCTAACCGACATTGGCAACAAGATCAAAGTTGCGACTAGCCACCCTGTGAACGCCCACCAACGTCGACGTCCCCACAACAGCGAAATAGCAAAGAAGGCGTAAAAGTAAACCTCATAATCGAGCGTCCATCCCACACCGAGCACTGGGTAATCCCATGCTGGAGGCGCGCCTGGCCGTAAACCGGGAACCGGCAACAGCGCGATTGATCCGAGCAACCAACTGAGTTGCGCAGAATCGTCGAGAATCGGCATACGGTGCAGCAGGGTGTAACAGGCGAGCGCGACCAGCCACACCGGCCAAATCCGGGTGACCCGCTTGATCGTGAACCTCCAGAATGCGTTGGTTGAGCCATCGCTGCGGCGAGTCGTATGGACCATGATGAAGCCGCTGATCAGAAAGAACAGCGATACACCCATAGAGGCCCCAGGCTCGAACCACTCCCCGCTCACTCCGGTGCCGTACGGCGCCAGGTAGCGGCTGCCATGCCACAACACTACGCTCGTAGCGGCGACACCACGCAACGCCTGGATAAAGTCCAGTCGCGTGCTTTCGTTCTCTATGGTCGCCGACGTCAACGGAGCCGCTCAATAGCGGTATCAGCAGACTGAGCAGCGGTGCTCTCACTATTATGAGATGACATTGCTTCGCCCGACCGCGTCGCGCTGAGCAAAATTGCTTCGATTTTCGACGCGATACTACCCCATGAGTATTCTTGCGCGGTTGCTCTGCCGTTTGCCGCATGTCGCGCAGCAGCTTCCGGGTTTGAAAGGTAGTACTGAAGAGCTTGCACGAGCTCCGAGGAAGATTCAACGAGAATTCCATTTTCGCCAGAAACGACCAATTCGGCGAATGCCATGCACTTGCGCTGCGCCACCACTGGCCTTCCCGACAGCCACGCCTCAAGCAAAACAATACCGAAGCTCTCGCTCTCGCTCATGTTGACGAGACACAGCGCGAGCGATAGCGCACCCAGAACGACATCGCGCGACTGCGCCCCATAATAATAAGTGTTCGGGGCAGTAACCGGCATGCCGTCGTCGTCCGGCCCGATGAGCACGAGGTCGACGCAATGGTCACCACCGTTGACGGCAAGAATCGCGTCGATGGCCATCTGATAATTCTTGCCCCCGGCCTTCCGACCAAGCACCAGCACGAAAGGTTTTGTCCCCGTATGTCGCGCAAGAAAAGCCTTTTGACGCGCTCTCAGATCTTTCGAGTCGTATTCGCTCAGGTCGACGCCGCCGCCCGGCACGAGCGCGCTTGCCGCACCCAGCACATCGAAAAACATGGGCTTTGCCTGCGTCGGTGCCGCGATCACGCACTGCGCGCGCCTGAACATTTCGTAATACCGACGCCAGTGATAATACCGATCCTCCATGTGGAAGTGCGGAAGTAGCACGACCGGAACGCCCTGACGCGTGGCGATCTCGGTCACAACGACCGGCGTAGAAAATGGGACCCCTTGGGCAAGAACAACGTCGTAGCTTGCTACGTTGTCCTCGAGCCATCGATGAAGGTCCGCCGAGTGCGGTCCCCGCACCGCAACAAATAAGTCATCGTCCCTTGGATCACGGCGTTCGGTGACCTCGATTAGCGACTTCACCCAATGCTGAGGTTCGAGCCTGCGAGCGGCTGCCCCAAAATCGCCGGTTAGGTCCACCGGATGCGTTTCCGTGCCTTCTTCCACTGAGATCTCATGCACAATGAAACCGAGTTCGCGGGGGTCTCCTTCCACCGAGATTGCTTGTTCAGTTCTCAACACAACAATGGAATCGTCTCCGGGTAGTTGCAGCGACCATTCAAATCGTCCACTCACCTTGCGCTTTGCGATCTGTGTGCCGCCTCGTAACACCCCGATGGCCATGCTTTTAGGCGCGAAGCCGGCAAAGCTGATGGCAGTCGCACGCCGACCGACATGGATTTGCGCTTCGCGGCTAGCCCACCGCGCCGTTTTGTCAGCGTAGAGCTCCGGGAAATTCCAACCTCCCAACAGCACCGGTTGCGTATATTGGATTTGCAACATGGCAGCCTGCATTCTCGACTCGGCCATCCACACTGCGAACAGACGCTGGCAGCGCGCGAAATCACCGTCCCGAGGTCCGTCGACGGCGAAGCGAAAGACCGTCCCGACGTAAGTGGGGTCATGCATCGCATCATTCGTCGTGGAATACTCCGCCGAGAAGTGCCACTTGTTGGCGATTGTGCCGACATCGCAGGTCGCCACGTCGACTGGAAGGTTTCCGCGCTGCGCCAACTCGCGCAAGACATTCACAAGAAAAGTCTCGGCGCCACCGGGTGGCGGATCGGCAAAGCGATAGGTGACCACGAGGGCGCGCCGGTCTGCGTCAGGGGCAATCAGCGACCTTAACGTGCGACGGTAGCGCGCGCCGAGAACGCGCCAGTCCAGCGCGTTTTCGGCGAATACACGAGCATTGTTCGCCAAACGGTGACGCATCGTTTGATCGGCGGCGAGGGCGCGCGTCTTCGCGGCGAATTCGGCACGCTCCGCCGCGACATAGTGCTTGCCATCGTCAAGATCGTAGCCGCGGACACCGACTGGAGTACTTACAACCGCGAGTCGCGCCGCAAAGAAATCCGGAACCTTGAGGCTCGATCCGCCACCCTGCAACATAGGGTTGACCGCGAGCGTCGCCCGCGCGAGTACGAGGTTCTTCTCGGCCTCTGACAATGTGCCGAACAGAACGACATTAGCTGGCTGGGGCACAAGCCTGACGGCGTCACAAACCGATCCGATGACGCCGAAGGTGACTTCTGGCACAGCGGGGGCCACGGACTTAATTAGAAACTTGGCGGCCTCGACGTTCGGCATGTGCGCGCTTCCCATGAACACGGCAAGTCTCCGCCCCCGCAGCAGATTGTCCGTGGCGCTTCGGTCCGCTGGTGCATCGTCGTGCAAATCGGTGCGTACGCCGTTCTCAATGACCTCGTAACGTTGCTCTGGGTGACTTTGGACAAAGCGCGCCCGATCCGCGTTGGATACGCAGACCACCAGGTCAGACCTGTCAAGCAGACGCTTCTCGAGAGTATTGACAAGTTCCGTTCGCAACACCGCATCCGACCGCGGAGCAAGCAATGCGATTTTGAAATCGCGCTCAACGTTCAGCGACGAGTAAACGATCGGCTTTCCTGCCGGAACGAAGTCGACCAGCGGAGCGAGATATGGATGTTCGAAGATTACTGCCGCGCACCGAGTTGCGTGCGTGCGGAATGCAGCCACGAACTCCGCATTGCTGGCGCAGAACTCCGACGCGATGATATCGTCGATGGAGGTGAGCGCGCTGCGGCCGGCACGCACTTCCGCGTCGCGGTGCTTCGGAGTCTTCGGAATCCCGACTTCCACAACTCCGGGAACGAGGGCATGGTCAAACCGCTGGACGTCCTGCGTCAAGCACAGGAAGACTACGTCGAATTCGCGTCCCAGTTCCGTGAGCAGCTCGCGAATGCGAACCTGGCCACCCCCGGTCGCCTGCGATACTGGAAAATCGTTGACAACGAGCAGCAACGGCCGTGTCGAAGCGAGTCCCGAAGACAATCCGGGGCGGCTGAAGATGACCGATTCGATGGTGCTTCGAGCTCGCTCGGCAATGTGTTTCCACGTGTATTCGGCGAACGCCCTTCGCTTCGCGGTCGCTCCAACTCCCGACGCCGACGACCTATCTCGCAGGACCATACGCAACGTTTCGCCATAACGCTCGCTGGTTGCGATAAACGCGTCGACTCCGTCCTCCATCGCGAGGCCGCGCGCGCCGATCGGCGTGCTGACGATTGGGGCCCCGGACGCCATGTAGTCGAGCATCTTCAGATTCGTTCCCGAACCGGAAAAAAGAGGATTAAGCGCCGCGCGACAATGCGCAAGCTGTCGCCGCTTTTCGAGCTCTTCGACAAACCCGAGACTCTTCACATTGCGTGAAAGCGTGCCTGGTAAGTGGCCGCACACGGAACCGATCAATCTGAATTCGATGTCCGGCATCGCCGGTGCGAGCTGCTCAACGATGAACAGCGCCGCCTCGACATTGGGCGGATGCGCGCTTCCCATAAAGACTGTGTAGGGCTTGCCGTCGACGTTGCCGAGAGGAGGCGATGCGTTGGCTGCGCTGTCAGCTGCCAGGGGCTCGAATCCATTGGGAGTCAGCGCGACCCGGTCCGAATCGATGCCAAAGTCAGAAACGAACAGATCCCTCTCTTCCTCGCAGGTAGCCAGAACAAAGCTCGACGCGTTGACCAGAGATTGTTCGAGGAATCGAATGAATTCGACCGCCTTCTCGCCTGCCTGTCTTCGCAGGAGTTGTGCAGCCAGTCGATGCTCAACATTGTAGGCGTTGTATATGCGGGGTTTCCCGTCCGTACCGACGTTGCGATCGTAAGGAAACGTGAACGGCGATTCGTGGATAATAAGGTCGGCATCTGAGACCAATGCGTCGAAGGACCGTCCGTACTGCGTGTCAGTTCCCGCCGCCAGCGACACTACATAGGCCGAGCATTCCGGTCCTATGCCTTCTGTGCCGAGTTTCCAGTGGAGGCGATCAAACACCTGATCCTTGGGCACGCGATGCTCACGGAACGTTGGTGAAAACGTCACGACCTCGAGCGCATGGTTCGAATACGTCGGAGAAAGCAGCGTGACGTCGAAATAACGGCTTAAGTAGTGGTACAGATAGTAATACCGTTGCTCTCCCCCGCTTCGCGGAGGATGAAACGCCGGGAAGAAATTGGCGACCAGAATCCGCATTTAGAAAACCTTGGTGGGATCGGATAGACTCGGAGCAGGCCCCTTGAGCGGCTTCGCTTTCAAGCGCTCGCGGGCGCGGCGGTCGATTACCATTGGCACGACCATCGACTACTTGTCAGGGCGCAGCGACTCCGGACGGTCCTGGTCGACTCGAACAACAATGTGGCTGTCGCGCCATAAAACCTCACGAAACGCCCTTGGTTCCTTCGCGATCGACCGCATCGCTCTCCGGCTGGCCTCGCCAGTGCTTGATCGCCCCAACCATCGATCGCAACGCCGTGAGCTCGGCATCGATGTTCCTGGCGCCAGCCTGGACTTCGGCGATCTGCGCATTTACCGCGTCGCGGATGCGCTGTTCGAGAGCTTCCATCTCGGGTCGATCGGCCTTGGCCGCGAGGCGAGCGGTCATCAATTCAAGGCGTTCCGTAATCCGGTCGAGGCTTGCGGAGGTCGTGACACCATGGGCAATAATTTTTCCCTCGATCGTATCGACCGCTTCCGCAATCAGATCCTGCAGACGCTGCAATGCAGCCTCGATTTCTGCGTTGATGGCGTTAACGCCGCGGCGCATTTCTACCTGACGCAGGAAGACGAGGTTTTCCAGTCGCTCGTGACGGCGGACGATGTTCGGCAGTCGCAAGAGGTGTTGAATTGTCCCCAGGATATAGCCAAGGACCGGAATCCGGCGCAATGTGCGCATTGCAAAAGGAACCTGTAATCCGGTTACACGCACCCCGGCGGCTCGACCCTCGGGCGAGAACCTGATCCGTCCCAAGATCTCGACCTTTGCAAGATCGCCTGTGCGGAGAACGTCTAGAAAGCGGCGTGCGCCCTCCGGATCGGGCTCACGACCAAGGACCCCGCGATAGGCGTTGCGAATAAAATCTTCGTCGTGGTAGTCGAGGAACTCTGCGACCGTGTACTCCTTTTTACGCGGAATTGCAGCGGCAGACTCGCCAAGACGGGGCAACGTCAAACGGTCGCGGTCAAGGGCGCCACGGTCGTGCGGTCCGGGACCCGTAGTTCGGGAAGTCCTCTGACCCGAGACCGGCGCGCGCTCAGTCCGGCCAGCGATCTCCGTCTTGATCTGGCGCATGAGCGCGTCGACGTCGAGGTCTTGATTCTCGGGCCGGGTCATAAGCATATTTTACAGCGAGACGCATGGCGCATGCGGAACACACTTAAGCCTACACGAATCATTCTGCAGCGATTCTGATACCTCTTATACGGGTATCTGGGAAATCGAATTCCCGTGCAGGTTGAAGTGTTGCCAGCCAATGTCAAAGACGGAAACCTGCGGCGACCGCGTCGCTATGGAACATCTTCACCGTGTCGAGCGAGTACCCGTCCAGGTCCAGGCCAACCAATGAAAGCTTTTTTAGAACGTCGTTCGTGACCGTAATTATCTGGCAACCGATCGCATCCGCCTGAAAAATATTCAGGAGCTCTCGGGGGCTCGCCCAGATCAGTTCAGCCTGCGGGTTGATCCTTAACAGCTCGACAGCCGCCGCCATTAAAGGTACCGGGTCGCGTCCTGTGTCGGCGATGCGACCCGCAAAAACCGAAACATAGCTAGGCACAGTAGGACTAAGCGCCGCCACGACGTCCCGTACCTGCGCAAGGGTCATCAGGGCAGTAACGTTGAGCTTGACTTGCCTTGCGGCGAGCGTGCGAAGCAAGTCGTAACATGGGAGTCGCTTCGTGTTGGTCACGGGAATCTTCACGTAGACGTTCTGGCCCCAACCGGCAATCTCCAGCGCCTGCCGCTCCATCTCTGCAAAATCGTCCGAAAAAACTTCGAACGAGATCGGACGATCTGGAATTGCTTGAAGAACTTCCTTGGCGAAGGCTTTGTAGTCGGTTATGCCTGCTTTTCGCATAAGCGTCGGATTTGTCGTGAGTCCTTTGATAAACGGCTTGGCGTACATCTCGAGCATTCCTGCCTTGTCAGCGCCATCAGCGAAGATTTTTACCTTTAGTTGGTCGAGTGCTGTCATGAGTGTTCCTATGAGGAATGTCGGCCAATGCGACGCTTCGACGGTCCGAACATGCCGCAAATGGCAAGTCCGAGATTTGTATCGATGTACTTTGAGACTACGTGTCGTGGGTGAACCGCGCAAGGATGATGTCGGCGGCGTGAGCTAAGGATTTTACGGCAAAGTCGAAATGCGCCGGCTGCTTCTCTTCATACCCATAGTCGACAAACATCGTCTTGCAGCCCGCGTTGCGCCCCGCCTCCACGTCCTTCCAGCGATCTCCTACCATGTAGCTCGCCGCCAGATCGAGGTCGTGCACGCTTGCTGCATCCACCAACAACCCAGGGAGTGGCTTTCGGCACGCGCAGAAGTCCCGATCGTCGTGGTAGCAAATGCGCATTTCGTCTATCGGCAGCGACTCCATAAGGTGCTGGTTGATCGAGTCAACCACATCGCGCTTCGCCGCTCCTCGTGCCACATCGGGCTGGTTCGAAACAACGACGAGAAAAAAACCGGACGCCTTCAGGCGAGCCAGCGCCTCCCCCACACCTGGAAGTACTTCAAGCTCAGCGAGATTGGCAGGTGGATATGGTTTGCCATCACGAACCAGCGCACGGTTGACGACACCGTCGCGATCGAGAAAAACGGCG
>Ga0210402_10003183_pt1 | contig 15526 bp, 10 predicted proteins | sample IncBWC7MmetaG_FD_161055 | JGI IMG/M metagenome (GOLD analysis project Ga0210402, IMG submission 161055) | Forest soil microbial communities from Barre Woods Harvard Forest LTER site, Petersham, Massachusetts, United States - Inc-BW-C-7-M | ecosystem: Environmental > Terrestrial > Soil >...
TCATATTGTTTGCGAAGAAGGGTGCCGAAATTCGCGCCGCACATCCCAACGGGATAGAGGCCCTGATCGACCAGCTTCGGTTTGACCTCTGGTGCCTGGATTGCAGCAGTGAACCAGTCTGCGAGCTGCCGCACAATCGCTTTCGGCGTTTTCGCTGGCGCAAACAGCCCAAACCAGACATCCACTCCATAATCTTTGTATCCAGATTCCGCGACGGTCGGCAGGTCCGGGAGCGCCTCAATCCGGGCCTGTGCGGTCGTCGCGAGCGCACGTAGCTTGCCGGACTTCAGATGCTCCGCCACTGACGCGTAAGCCGCAATCGCCGAGCTAACGTGCTCCCCTAGCAGTGCGTTCACTGCCGGAGCCGAGCCCGAGTAAGGAATAAAGGTGATGTCAACGTTGGCCGCGCGCTTAAGCTTCTCAAGCGCGATTTGCGCATCGGATCCGGGTCCAACAGCCGCTAGCGTCAAGTTACCAGGCTGGACACGTGCAGCATTCATAAGATCAGTTAGAGTACGGTAAGGCGATGCACCACTGACCACGACAAGATTGGGCACTGCCGCGAGATAACAAATCGGCTCGAAGCTCGTCAGCGGATCGTAGTTCACTTTTCGCAGATGCGGAGCGATCAGCATGTTCGCGGCGTTGATCAACAGCGTGTTGCCGTCGGGCGTAGCGCGCGACACGGCTTCGCTGCCGATTGCCGAGCCGGCCCCGGGGCGATTCTCGACGACAATCGTCGTACCTTGCGTCCTGCTGATCTGTTCCCCCAACAGGCGCGCCAAAATGTCGTTGCCGCCGCCGGCTGGAACCGGAACGACGATCTTGATAGTCCTTGTCGCCTGAGACCAAGCATTTTGACCGGAGAATGCCGCGGTGGCGACCGCGAGAGCAGCAGCGATCCCCGCTAGTCGGAGAACTTGAGTGGGCGAATCTTTCATGACGCGCATTTGCTTACTCTGCCCTGATGTACGCCGCCCCAGATGACCTTGCCCTACTCGACAATCTCTCACTTGATCGGGGCGGCAATTCCTCCTGCGAGTTGGCCACCACATCGAGGCCACAGCCGTTCGATGCGGCCTTCATGCGTGGACATCGGAGGGAGAATGACGGCTGGCGTGATAAGAAGGTAATGCTATTTTTTGATATAGCTATCTCAAGGCCGCGATCGGGCTACCACGATGCAGTTGAGCGATCGGATCGGACGCCGGCTAAAGCTGCATGACCTCCACGTCTTAATAACCGTGGCGCAAGCCGGCAGCATGCGCAAAGCGGCGACGCTGTTGAATACGACGCAGCCCGCCATTTCCCGCTCGATTGCAGAACTGGAGGGCGCATTCGGTGTGCGCCTCCTAGACCGCAACCCTCAAGGCATCGAGCCGACCCAGTACGGTCGTGCGCTGCTCCGGCGCAGCGTCGCAGTATTCGACGAGCTCAAGCAAAGCGGCCAGGACATCGAGTTCCTCTCCAACCCCCAGGCTGGTGAATTACGGATTGGCAGCGGAGCCGCCTTGGCCGAGGGCATTGTTCTGGCGGTCATCGAGCGACTGGCGCGACAATATCCCCGTGTCGTGTATCATGTCGTGGCAGGCAGCTTGCGGGCGCTGAATGACGAATTGCGCGAACGTCGTATTGAGCTTGCTTTTTCGGCAGCGCCTCACCTCATATCCGAAGAGGATCTCGATGCAGAGGTGCTCTTTGAGGAGCCGCTGGTCGTAGTGGCCGGCAAAGACAATCCATGGGTTCGCCGCCGTAACATCAGACTTGCCGATCTTGTGAACGAACCTTGGGCATGGCACGCGCCTGGGGGCATTTATTATTCGCTGCTTAGCGAAGCCTTCCGCGCGAGCGGGCTCGAACTCCCACGTGCAACCGTCTACACGGATGCAACCAGTGTGCGAATGAGACTGGCGACCGATCAAGGCTTTCTCACGTTTGTCCCAGCTTCGATGCTGAAATTTCCCACCAGGCATCCCGCTATTAGGAAACTGCGCGTCGAACTTCCCGTGGCATACTGGCAAGTCGGGATCTATACACCTAAGAACCGGACGCTGAGCCCGCTAGCTCGCCTCTTTATCGAAACTACTCGCGCCGTCGCCCAGCCGCTCGCAAACGGCTTGTGACGAGGCATTGGCCGCGAGCGTTGCGCTATGTCTCCGAGGGCTGCATTTGGCCCGACTCTTCCGTCAGCAGCATCCGCCGGGTAAGGCAGCTATCTGGGGATAAACTGCCGTCCACGCCGATCGAGCATCATAGGCGATCTGACCCAGAGCGCCGTTCGTCGCCGGTTCCGGAGTTAGTCTAGGACAATTCGATGATGAAATGAGTCGTGACCTGTCATGCTCCGCGAAAGCGGAGCATCCAGTAACCCCGGCGAATCTGGTGGTTACTGGATCACCCGCTTTCGCGGGTGATGACACGCAACGATGCAATTTTTCCGATGCGTCCTTAGCCCTGAGGAGCCGTCAGGGCTGCCAGATGATTTGAGGGGCCGTAGGACGCATAAAGCCACCGGGTCCGGCCGGAGCCTGCCATCGGGCCGGCAAAAGGCCGGACCCGGTGGGCCGGCCCGATGATAAACTCCGCGCATTGCGCGTTCTCGGGCGAAAAGCAAGCGACGTGCGGACACGGCCGCCTCGGCGGCTGTGCTTGTGATGAGGCGGCACAATTCGCGCAGCCATCGCAATCAGCCGGCCCGCGACAGGCGCTCGGCGCGATATTCCTCGATCGTCAGGTTGCGCAGCATCGACCGGCTGCCTTCATCGTTGTGGACGAAGCCCACCGCGGCGACGAACGGCTCTATGACGTGGATTTTCTGCAGAGGAGTAACGATAAGCAGCTGCAGGCTGAGCCGCCTGAACAGCTCCAGGCCGTAACGCGTGGACTCGTCCGAACCGCGCCCGAACGCCTCGTCTATCAGCACAAAGCGAAACGAGCGCGACCGCGTCTCCCCCCACTCCAGTCCGAATTGATACGCGAGGCTTGCGGCCAATACCGTGTAGGCCAGTTTCTCCTTCTGGCCGCCGGATTTGCCGCCCGAGTCGGTGTAATGCTCGTGCTCGCTGTTATCTTCGCGCCAGCGCTCCGAGGCCGAGAATGCGAACCAGTTGCGCACGTCCGTCACCTTGCGGGTCCATCGTTTGTCCAGGTCCGTCATGCCTTCGCGACCTCGGAACCGCTCGATGATCGCCTTGACCTGGAGGAACTTGGCTTCGGAATATTGAATGTCTTCTGACCCGGTCAGCGTTCCTTCGGTGCAAGAGCGGAGATCCTGCTGGAAATCACGAATTTCCGGATCACCGTTGTGGTCGTCCTCCAGCACGATGAAGCGGCCCGGATTGTAATCGATCTCGTGCAGCGATTGATTGATCTTCTCGATCCGTTCCCGGATCGACTGCCGCTCCAGATGAAGCTGCGACTGAAAATTCGCGATTTCTCTGATCGTATTTTCGTTGAGAAGTTCCTTGAACCGCGCCTCGAACCTCGGAAGACCGTCAGCCTCGAGATCCGTAAGCATTTTTCGGTAGTCGGGGGCCGCTTCGAGCGAAGCGTCCACCTCGCGGGTTTCGGACGGATAGAGGCCATTATACGCGGTCATGCCGGCCACGATCTTTTCTCGCAGCCGGCTGATTTTGTGATCCTCCTTGTCGATCTGGTCCTGGAGGCGATCGCGCAACTCGCGCTCCCGGCCATCGCAAGATTCGACCGTTATGCGCCGGTCGCCGTCACTCAGCATCCCTTCCAGGCGGCGGAAATAAAGCGCGTCGGCATCTTGATCGGACGCCGAGACGAGAGTCCTGCATTCCTCCAATTGACGGCGGGCTATTTCTGCACGCTCACTCAGTCGCGCTTTGTCTTCGTTTGCCTTTGCGAGCTCCGCCTTCGTCTCCGCAATGGCCTGCTCCACGGCGGCGAGTTGCGCCTGCAGGGTACGCAGAACATCGGAACCTTCCTCGAGTTGGCGCTTCTCCGTTTCAAGCGCGTCGATCTCTATGGCCAAGGGCTTCCAATCGAGATCGCGGAAGCTCTCGAACACGGACAAGCGCTGCAGCGTACCGAGCCGACGGTCCAGCCCGGTCTGAACGCCCTGCAACTTCGACAGTTTCGCCCCGCACGCCGCAATGCGCGCCTCCAAGGAACGCGCCTCTTCCTCCAGGGCCGCAATCTTTGGCTCGTTCGACCACCCGAGCACGTAGCGGGTGCGGTCGTTCAGGCGGTGGCGGTCATCCTTCTCGTGGCGTTCGCCGCTGGTTTTGATCTGGCCCGCCCGCGTCAAAGCCTTGTCTTCGCGTCGAAAGCTGTCGATCGTTTCGCAACAGGCATAGTCGAAGCGACGCGCCAGATCGGCGTCAAGCCAGGCATAAAACGAGGAATCGGGGCGGATCGAAAGCTTGAGCACCAGCGATCGCGCATGCAGATCGGATGGACGCGCCGCGTGGCGCGCCCTCACCCGGTAATATACCAGCCGGCCGCCGAGGTGAGTGCGCTCGACCCACTCGGCAACCCGCGAATAGTCTTCGTCCGGCACCAGCAGCGACAGAGCGTAGTTATGCAGAACGCGTTCAATCGCCCCTTCCCACGCCGCCTCCTCCTCCCGGACCTGTATCAATTCTCCGGCAAAAGGAAATTTTTCTTCATCCACTCTGAGTTCCCGGCACATGCTGTCGCGGATCGTCAGCATGTTGGTCGGGATATTCGAACGGCGCTTCTTGAGGGACTCGATTTCGCCGTCGATTTCAGCGTGCTGCGTGCGCAGCGCCCGAAGCGCGACGGATTCGTCCGTAATGGCATTCTGCGTCTCAGCCTTCTGCGCCTGAATGGCTTCGCTCTCCGACGCGATCGTGGCACGATTGGCCGTGAAAGCATCTGCGTCCAAGACATCTGGCAGTCCGAGCGCGCGGACCAATCCGCCGTATTGTTCGGCACGCCCCATTCGCTCGGTCTTGAGCCTTTCCCTTCCGGCGATCTCCCTTTTCAGGTTCTCGATACGATCGCCCCCATTCTCCGCGATCGCGCGTTTGATTTCATCACGCTGATTGCGCTCACCGCTTTCCTTTTCGTCGAGCGCCGCAATGCGCTGACCAAGCCGGTCCAGATCCAATTGCAGGCTTTCGCAACGCCGTTCGAGCAGCCCCGCCTTCTTGCCGGCAAAGAAGGCGCGCAGGGTATCCCGGCAGCCGCGTATGGTGTTCACCTCATCCATGAGCGCCGCGTGCTGATCGCAATCGGCGATCAGCGGGGCGAGGCGCGCGATTTGCGCCTTCGCCTTAAGAACCGACTCGTGGGCACGGTTCAGGTTGTCGAAATGAGCCATCAGGGCATCGATCCGCGCCTCAACCGGAAACGCTTCGAGCATATGCTGGCGCACGAAATCGGTAAGATTACCCACCGACTTCATCGAGACGGTCTGATGGAAGAGGTCGAGCGCCTGCTCGTTCTCGATGCCGAAACGCCGGCGGAACGAGGCGCTGTAGGGTGGAAAGGTGTCGTGCACTTCCACGCGCGGCATCGATCGCAATTTTTTCTTCAGCGCGTTGATGTCGGATCCGAATCCGCTGAAATGTTCCGATATGGCGAGCGGTGCATCCGCAACGATGTAAAATCGGGTCGGCTGTCCGTGCGCTTCCTTGAACCAGAACACTTGCGCCAGCGTCACGTCCTGTTGAAAACCGTCGTTCCGGAACCGGCCCAGGATGACCGAGTAGGTGTTGAGCCCCCGCAACGCCACGGGCTTTGCGGCGAAACCGGAATCGCCCCGTTCCGATTTATAGTGCCCGAGAACGTAGGACTTCAGGTCTCGTTCCTTGGCATCCGCACCGGCGGCTTTGTTGTAGGAAATCTTCTGAGCCGGCACCAGAAGCGTCGTGATCGCGTCGACAAGGGTGGACTTCCCGGATCCGATGTCTCCGGTCAGCAGCGTGTTGTCGCCATTGAGGTCAAGACCCCACACTCGCCCGTGAAATGTTCCCCAATTGAAGAATTCGCAGCGCTGAAGCCGCATCCCGGCACGACCGGCCCCCACCCTGCCCTCCCCCGCTTGCTGGGGAAGGTGGGGTGGAGGTGCTTCGGCATTCGCAACTCGCGCACCCGTAAGCATTTCATTCATTCGACCGCCGCCTGTTCGCTCGATGCATGGGACTGATAGGCCGCAAGGCGCCGGTCGTAATCGGCGAGCCATTGCGCATCGACAAAGGCCTTCAAGATACGCCGGACTTCAAACTTGTCGTCCGTCCCGCGCAGCCGACGCAGGAACCCCATGTCGACGACACGGTTGATATCGGCACCGATTCGGTCATTGAACCGGACTTGGTTTGCGGTGTCCGCAAAGAACAGGCGCATCATCTCGACGATGTCGCCCTTGCCAAGAATGAGACGCGGCTCGCCGCTCGTTGCGTCGAACTCCGCCAACTTCTTTCGCAGCAGCGCCAGCATGAGGCTGACCTGATAGCCAAGCTGCCGGCGCGGAACGAGCCGCGGCAACTCGGCCGCCCCCTCCTCGGCCGGCCGTTGTTGAAGGTAGGCGTACCCCTCCACCTCATCCAGCACCAGGTCGAGACCGAGACAGGCGACGTAATCGCGAACGCGCGCCTGGACGCCGATCAATGATTGCCACAGGACCGGATCGTTCTCACGGTCGGCGATGCCTTTCATCAGCGAGACGAGGACGACGGAAAGCGCGTTGGTGTCCGTCATTGTCGTCTTCCGGTCCGGCCGACCAATGCGACGGGGCGGCAGAACACCACCATCGGCACTGTGCCTTGTCGAAGCTTGCCCTCTTCATCGGTCCAATTCAGGGTCTGGCGCCGAGAATCGTCAATAATGGACGCACCGTCTGCTGCCGCAAGACTCAAGTAGGCGACCAGCTCCGCGAGGCCCTGCTCCAGCGGATGCGCCTGCACGAGCTCGACAAGCGAAACCTGTGAGCGTGTCTGAAGCTCGCGCCGGACGCGCGCCGCAAGACGCTCTTTGTCCACGTAGATGTTGTTAAACAACGCATCCGATGGTACGTCTTCGAGCGCATTGGCGGCAATCTCGTCGATCTGCGGCCTCAATGGTGGAATGAACAGCGGTCGATCCATCACCAAGGCAATGTCCGGTGCGGGCTCGTCGAGTTCTGTCACCGGCCCGTTCGGCGTCGCGTCGCGAATCGCGACAGCGCGTTGCTCGATGTCCCTGACGAGCTTCATGATCCGGCGGTTGTCCTGCCACGCCTTGTCGTCCAGATATCGCCGCAGCTGCTCGGAGAGACGCGCAACGGTGCGTTGCGTGACTTCACCGGCCTGTACCCAGTCGTAATGAATGCGGAGCAGACGCCGGTCCGGCTTCATCTCCTGCACCGGAGCGAGTTCGAACACCTTGGACAACATTTCCGTAAGTTCGCTCTGGCGCGACGGCGACATCAGAAAATCCCAGAATGCACGAAAGCTCTTGCCTTGGTCGGAATCCGCGATCGAATCCCGCTCGCCGAAAATTTCGTCCAGGAGTACCGCCTTTCCTCCGTCCCAGGTCGCAATTCGCTCGCGAATCGCGCGATCGAGATCGCGAAAGTTCTGCTCAACCTCCCGGAAGTCCGACAGCAAACCCCGGGCGGTCGTGGCGATGTGCTGAAATCGCTCCTTGATCCGGGTCGCATCGAGCACATAAAGCGCGCCGTCGCGGATTTGCGCAATCTCAGAGTCGATTTCCTGCTTGCGTCGCTCAAGCTCGCTGATTCGCGCCCAAGGGTCCATTTCGGTCCCTTGGATAAGTTGATGCAGTAAGTCGAAGATTGCCATGAGCCGCGATTCGGTTCCGACGAAACGTCGCTGCCCAAGATCGACAAGCCAGTCGATCGCTCTTTCGGTTGCCGGTGTGATGTCGAAATGGACTTCATCGCTGTTGGGCGGGTAGTACTTGCGCAACCAAGCATGTTCGTCGGAGGCCCAATTATCGAGATAATGGGCGGCCTCGCGCGGAAACATGTCCTCCCCGAGATCGGCCCTCAGGACAAAGAGGTAGTCCTCCAACCGCGTTACGAGCTCCGGCTGAGACAAGGTGCGGACGTTCGGCCGGATGAAGGTGTGGTGCAAGAAGCTGACGATCAGAGGCGCATGGTCGGCAACCAGCAACCGCCAGGCCGGATGCCGGCGTCGAAGCGTTTCGAGCGTGCGATAATCCATTGCCGTACCCTGAGCTGGGCGCCGGAATCGAACATCGAATCATGCTCCGGTTCCACGCTGGCCCGCAATCCTGACGCTCCGTGCCTCCACCGCTATCTTCGGCAAACGAATGCACCAACCTCCGTGCGAACCGTCGTTATCGTTCTTTGTTTGTTCCAATGTCAAGGGGGCCGGATCGCTTTGCGGGCGCGAGGCGAGGTTTACAGCAGAACATTTCGGACAGCTCGCAAGACCGGTCCTACTCCACGCACCCGCAAACAGCTTGCATGGCGGAGCACCGCCTTGGTAGCACCTGAGCGTGCTGGGGCGTCGCGGATCATCTGACATGACGAATATCACGCCTTCGAGCGATATTGCCCGCCTGCTCGAGATCATGGCGGCGCTGCGCACGCCTGCGACCGGCTGCCCGTGGGATCTGGAGCAGAATTTCTCCACCATTGCGCCCTACACCATCGAGGAAGCCTACGAGGTCGCGGACGCGATCGAACGGCGTGATTTCGACGATTTGCGCGACGAGCTTGGCGACCTGCTGCTGCAGGTGGTCTTTCACGCCCGTATCGCAGAGGAAGCACGCTTGTTCGAGTTCGGCGATGTGGTGCAAGCGATCACCGAAAAGCTGGTGCGCCGGCATCCGCATGTGTTCGGCAACGCCGGAAGACTCGATACCGAGGCAGTCAATGCGTCGTGGGACCGGATCAAGGCGCAGGAGAAGGCCGAGCGGTCGGCACGCCGGGCTATTGATCCGAAGGACGTCCGGGAGCACAACAACGGGGCGCTCGCGGGCGTTCCGGTTACCCTCCCCGCCCTAACGCGCGCGCTGAAGCTGCAGGAAAAGGCCGGCAAGGTCGGCTTCGACTGGAACGACCCCATGGCGGTACTCGCAAAAATCCGCGAGGAGGCCGACGAGATCGCAGCCGAACTCGCGTCCGGCGAGGCGCGCGCGGCCCAACAGGAAGTCGGCGATCTTTTGTTCGCCGTCGTCAATCTGGCTCGCCATCTCGGCGCCGATCCGGAAGCAGTGCTGCGCAGCACAAACGAAAAATTCGAGCGCCGCTTCGGTCATATCGAACAGACGCTGGCGGCAGCCGGAAAAACGCCCGAGCAATCGACGCTTGCCGAGATGGACGAGCTGTGGAATGAGGCGAAGAGCCGGGTTGGATGATCAGAGGTCAACGTGTAACAAACGTATGGCGGGCGTCCTTCGCGGTGAGGCAATCTCCCCATCCCCCTTTTCATCTCACTATCCCCCAGCGCCCTTCACCGATATCGAGGACACGACATGCCGTCCCTGGGCCCGAACGAACCGCTGATCGGCAAGCCTGGCTCGCGTACGCTGCTCGACACACCGGCGCTCTGCATCGATCTCGACGCGATGGAGCGCAACATCGCTTCGATGGCGGAGTTCTGCCGCGACAAGCGGATTGCGCTGCGGCCGCATGCCAAGACCCACAAATCGGTCAGGATCGCCGAGCGGCAGGTTGCGGCCGGCGCCATCGGGCTCTGCTGCGCCACGATCGGCGAGGCAGAGATCATGGTAGCGGGCGGCATTAAGGGCGTGCATGTGACCTCGCCGCAGGTGACGCCGTCGAAGATCGCCCGGGTCATTGCGCTCAACCTCGCCGCAGAGGACGGCTTCTCTGTTGTCGTCGACCATCCACAGAACCTCGCGGATCTCGCCGTGGCGGCGAGCGCGTCGGGCAAGGTGCTCGACGTGCTGGTCGACTTCTCGGCCGGGCACCATCGTACCGGCACAGCAACCGAGGAGGACGCGATCGTCCTGGCTCAGGCGGTGCATGCTTCTGTCGGATTGCGCCTTGCCGGCCTGCAATCCTATTCCGGCAACCTGCAACACATCGCTGACCGGGCCGAGCGGCAGGAAAAGGCAAAGCAGCGCCTCGCCGTGCTCACCGGCCTCGTCGGCAAACTGCGCGCTGTCGGGCTCGCCGTGCCGGTGGTTACCGGCTCCGGCACCGGCACCCATGATTTCGATGCCGAGGCCAAAATCTTCACCGAGCTACAGGCCGGATCCTACATCTTCATGGACGTCGAGTACATCCGCGCGCTCAAGGACGGGCGCAACGCGCTGCCCTTCGAGACCTCGCTCTTCGTGCAGACCGCGGTGGTGAGCGTCGCCAGCGCCAAGGTTCCAGGCAGCTATGTCACCACCGATGCCGGGCTCAAATGCTTCGCCACCGAAGGGCCGAAGCCTGAGGTCATGTCGGGCGGCCCGCCCGGGGCTACGTACGCCTATGCCGGCGACGAACACGGGCGCCTGTTCGTCACGCCGGGGACCCATCCGGTCCCAGCCCTCGGCGAACGCATTGAGCTGGTGACGCCGCATTGCGACCCGACGGTCAACCTGCACGACTTCTACCACCTCGTCCGCGGCGACACGCTGGTCGATATCTGGCCGGTCGATGCGCGGGGGAAGCGGTAGGGCTTGGATAGCGGCCGTCAGGCTGTCCGCTTAGGTCTGTAGGTCGGTAGGGCGCAATAAGCGGAGCGCATTGCGCCGTTCCTTGCCAAAGGCGGGCGGTGTCTCGACAGGGCAACCTCGGCGAGCGTGCTTGAGATGAAGCGGCGCAATGCGCTACGCTGGATGCGCCTCACCCTTTCGCTCACTTGGCCACGGCCAATTGGGGAATGGCCAACCATGACGATCACCCGAAACGCATGCTGCCGACCTTGCCCGGATGCTCAGCTCCCTCCTTGTTGCGCCAGATAAAAGAGACCTCGACCGAAGCCTTCAGGTTTTGCGCGATGAACATCATACTGCGCCACGCGCCGTTGGCGCGCTGGAAGGTAGCAAGGCATTGATATAAAATATATTTTATTCCATGACGAACAGACTTGCGTTTGATAAAATTAGACTTATGTATTTCATACCGTTGCGAGCGTAAATCAAACAGGTTTTATATGGCGGCCTCGCTCTGGGGCAAAATCTACTACAACGACCTCTTCGCCGGTGAACTGCGGCAGGAGCCCGGCGGACGCTGCGTGTTTACTTACGACTCCGCGTACCTGAGAGCCCGCCATCCTTCGATTGCTTTCACGCTACCACGCCAGGTTTCGCCGCACATCTACGAACAGGGCCTCCACCCGTTCTTCGACAATCTGGTTGCGGAGGGTTGGCTGCGCAATGCCCAGGCCCGCGGGCTCAAAGTCAATCCGGATAATCGCTTTGCGTTGCTTCTCGCATTTGGCCACGACTGCGCCGGAACTGTCTCAGTCATCGACCCGGCGCCGACGATGGCGCCGTCTATTGATGCCGGCGATCCGACGACCATGGCTGCGCTTACCAGTCGCGCTTCGCTCTCTGGAATTCAGCCCAAGCTTCTCGCTGTCAAGGATGGCAGGTCTTATCGGCCAGCGCGGCGCGACGAGACCTCCACTTTTATCGCAAAGCTGCCGTCAGGACCTTTGCGCAACATTGTCGAGAACGAATTTCTGACCACTGCTGCGTGCCGTGCGCTGCTTCCAGGAGACGAGATCGCCGAGTCAGCGATTGCGAACCTCGAAGGCATCAACGAACGGGCACTGTTGGTGAAACGATTTGATCGCCTGCCGAGCGGCGCTAAACGCCATTTTGAAGAATTCAATCAGTTGCTCGGCAAGCGATCCGGCGACGACAAATACGATGCGTCCTATGACGACATGGCCAAGTTCATTCTCAAGACGCCGGGCTGTACGCCGGTCGATGCGTGGCGGCTGTTCCGCCGTATCCTCGTTTGTTTCCTGACCGGCAATACAGATGCGCATCTCAAGAACTTTGCGATGTTCCATACAAGCGACGGCTTACGCCTCACGCCGGCCTATGATCTCGTCGCCTCAGCACTCTACCCCGAATATCGCCAGATTGCCCTGGCCGTCGGCACCGCCTCCAATCTTGAACTTGGATCGCTTGGGCCCAAGCATATTGTTGCGTTGAGCGAGTCTTATGGATTGGGCAAGCAGGTCCTGACCGAAGCTATCGAAGTCCTCGAACGCCGCCTCAAAGCAGCCGAGAAAGCCGTTGTGAATGCGGCCAAGCGCATTGGGGAGGAGAAACTTGGACAAAACCTGCTTGAATTCATGGAGCGCCGATGGAACGGGACTTTCAAATCAATTGGCCCCTACTTATCGAAGAAGCAATCCGCCGCCGGCACGGCATGAAGTTGACCCAGCGGCAGTTGGCAACGTTGGCGAACGTTAGCACGCCAACCGTTTCGCGCTTCGAATTGGCAGCCAAGGACATTCAGTTGTCGTCGGTGCTTGCAATCCTCGATGTGCTCGGCATGATAGACAAGCGCACGCTGTCGTTTGATGAAAGCACAAAACGCGATGCGGACGATAGTATTGTCTTTTGGGGCAATGATGGTGACAAGAGAGTCCAGTTCCGCATTTTGCGCAACGCTCTGGACGATCATTTTTCGGAAGGTAATCGCCTAAGGCCCGATGCAGCATTCAAGAAACACCGCCGCGACATCGAGGGGCTTGCGCGCCGCAAGTATCTCCTTGGCCAGCGCGAGCTCGATGGGTCGGTCCTTATCTGCACCAGCGAAATTGTTTAACGGGACGGCCCCTGGATCATTCCAGCGATTCGAGGAATGACCACGAGGCCGATGGCGGGTGCGCGTAGCCTGGGATTTGGCCGGCCGCAGGACTCGATGGCTTTGCCAACCCTGCTCACTGACCTCTGATGTTTTCCGCGCCAAACTTCGCCCGTACCATGCCGGCCCGGTCCGGAGCGATCCGCACCGTCATGTGCATGCGGCCGTCTGCGCCCGCGTCGCGCGCCAGTACTTCGGCATGACGATGTAACCAGCTGATGCCGGCACCGTCGGCCAGGTCGAGCGCCACGTCGAGCGTCAGGCGTGAACGGGCCAGGTCGGCTTCGATCGTGGCGATCAGGCGGTCAAGCCCCTCGCCGGTCAGCGCCGAAACCAACACCGGCCGCCGGCCGCCGGTCCCGCGGCTACCAAGGTTGTCGAGGCGCTCTCGTTCCGCCGGATCAAGGCGGTCGATCTTGTTCCATATTTCGATCAATCGAGGGTCGTCCGGCTCGATGCCGAGATGGCGTAGCACTTCGATGACGTCCGCCGACTGCGCGACGGTGTCGCCGTGAGAGACGTCGCGCACATGGAGGATGATATCGGCCTCTATCACCTCTTCGAGGGTGGCGCGGAATGCCGCCACCAACATGGTTGGTAGGTCCGAGATGAAGCCGACCGTGTCGGACATGATGATTCGGGTACCGTGGGTCAGGTCGATGGCCCGCAATGTCGGATCAAGCGTCGCAAACAGCATGTCGGCCGAGACGACCGTTGCCCGGGTCATGCGATTGAATAGAGTCGATTTCCCGGCATTGGTGTAGCCGACCAGCGCTACGATCGGATACGGCACTCGCTTCCGGCTGTCGCGATGGAGCTTTCGGGTGCCTTTTACCCCCTCGAGTTCGCGCTCGATCTTGGCGATGCGCTCGGCAATGAGGCGGCGGTCGGTCTCGATCTGGGTTTCGCCCGGTCCGCCGAGGAACCCGAAGCCGCCGCGCTGACGTTCCAGGTGGGTCCAGGACCGTACCAGCCGGCTGCGTTGATAGTTGAGATGCGCCAGCTCGACCTGCAGCGCGCCTTCGCGGGTGCGGGCGCGCCGGCCGAATATCTCCAGAATCAGGCCGGTACGATCGAGCACCTTCGCGTTCCAGGCCTTTTCGAGGTTGCGCTGCTGGACCGGCGATAATGCGCAATCCATCACCACCAGCCCCGCGTCGTGAGTCTTCACCAGACCCGCCAGCTCCTCGACCTTGCCCTTGCCCAGATAGGTGGACGGCCGTATCGCCGACACGACGACGATGCCCTTTTCGACCACCTCCAGATCGATCGCGAGCGCCAAGCCGACTGCCTCGTCGAGGCGGGCTGCCCCCGCCCTACCCTCCCCCACTCGCGGAGTAGGACAGGGCTGGGGTAGCGGGCGGGATGGAAGCTCCCTGCCCTCTTTCGTCGCGCCCGCATCTCGCGTGCGCAGATACGGACCGATGACGATTGCACGTCCAGTCGTAGAGCCCCCGGACGGGCTCAGCCTCGAACTGCTGTGTTTACGCGGCTCCAATCAGGTCTTTTCCCCGGCGGCACCCTCTTCGCCGCCTTCAAAAAGTTGCACTGGGTGTCCCGGCATGATGGTCGATATGGCGTGCTTGTAGACGAGTTGGGAGTGCCCATCTCGCCGCAACAACACGCAAAAGTTGTCGAACCAGGTCACCACCCCTTGCAGCTTTACGCCATTGACGAGAAAAATTGTGAGAGGGATTTTTGCTTTACGTACATGATTAAGGAAGGTGTCTTGCAAATTTTGTGCGCGATCGGCTGCCATGGCCGTTTTTTCCGCTTTTTGTTTGCAGCTCTGGTACTGCAACTGATTGATCTACTCTCTCCCGGACGCGAAGTTATCCAGGCTAAGACCCGGATAGAACATTAAAAAGTAGGACTCGTCCGGGCGCAAGCCCGCGTCGAGCTCAATTGGCGTTTTTTAGCGAATTTGCTGTTCCAATGTCAGGTAAATTCCGCATGGCGGTGAAATTCACGACGCAAAGTGAGGGCGAGCGGCCCCGGACGACCATTGCCCACCGGTTTTCCGTCAATGCGAATCACCGGCTGCACGATCTGGCTTGCAGCCGTTATGAAGGCTTCCCGCGCCGCCTTTGCTTCCAGCACGGTGAACGGTCGTTCGGCGAAAGACAGTCCTCTGGCTGCCATCGCGTCCAAAACCACGGCCCGGGAAATTCCTCCAAGGATGCTGTTGTCGGCGGGACGCGTCACCACCTCACCATCCGCCGTGACGATCCAGGCATTCGAGGATGCTCCCTCGGTGACAAAGCCTTTGGCGTCGATTAACCATGCCTCGCGGGCGCCGGCATCGCGCGCCGCTTGTTTCGCCAACACGTTCGGCAGGAGAGAAATCGATTTGATGTCCGGCCGCGCCCAGCGTCTGTCCGCAAGGGTAATGACCGCAATGCCGTCGGCCGCCATGTTCTCCGCCTTCACGTTATCATGGGGACGCGCGGTGACGACTATCGACGGAGTGGTGGCCGGCCCCGGAAACGCAAAATCGCGCCTTGCGACGCCACGCGTGATCTGCAGGTAGACGATGCCGTTGCGTACCCGGTTGCGCCGCACTGTCTCGTGCAGGACAACGCTCAGAGCCGACAGCGGCATCGGCAAGCCGATGTGTAACTCCCCGAGCGATCGCATCAGTCGCCCCATATGTCGGCGCTCGTCGACGAGGCGGGCCTCCCTCACCTCGCACACCTCGTAGACGCCATCGGCGAACTGATAGCCGCGATCCTCGACGTGGACGAGAGCGTCGCGATGAGGCCGGTAGCGGCCATTCAC
>Ga0210402_10003184_pt1 | contig 15525 bp, 12 predicted proteins | sample IncBWC7MmetaG_FD_161055 | JGI IMG/M metagenome (GOLD analysis project Ga0210402, IMG submission 161055) | Forest soil microbial communities from Barre Woods Harvard Forest LTER site, Petersham, Massachusetts, United States - Inc-BW-C-7-M | ecosystem: Environmental > Terrestrial > Soil >...
CGCCAAACCGCAGCCAGACATCGAAGCCGTCGCCAGCGATTTTTGTGATCTTGAGGAGTTGGTGACAGAACGGCTTCACGAGATTCACAAGACCTACGGCCTCGACACCCTGCGCGATGTCGCCGACAGGCTCAAGCATTCGATCAATTGCGATGTCGAGATCGCCATCGAGCGCCGCTAGAGCGGGAAGCAGTACCTCGCCACCCGGACGATTCGCTCCCGCACCGTCCGGATCATGGTCCGGGTCGAGCCCTCCGCCAGGACATCCTCGATGCTGGCATTGGCCGCGTGGCCCAGCGCGCCGATTGGCATCGGGCGTTCTGCCGCGAGCGACGACGCGAAACGCCTGGGTGATTACGACGCCGGGGCGCGAGCATTTGTACCGTCGCGCGCGTCGCGTCGCGCCCCGACTCCGCAAAAGAACCCTGCCGCACGGGATCATTGCGGCAGGGCTCAAGTCCCTCCATCCATGCCTACGCCAACCAAGGTCATGGAGCCCAATTCTCTAGCATTCGAAGCCGATCGGCTCTGTGCACCGAGGTGCACAGAGCCGATGTTTGCACGGCTTATCCACAAGCTGGCTGCGACAGATCGGCGACGAAACATCCGTACAAGCACAGCCACGGCTTACACGCTGGTCCCAATGCTGGTCGTATGGATCATTGTATATGGCTTGGTTGCGATTGGTCGTTGGATCGCTGCCGGATTTGGGCTGAAGAAATCATAGCGGCATGTGCAACCTCTACAGCATCACCACAACCAAGCCGCGATCATCGCGCTGTTCCGCGTCGTCAACCTCGGCAACCTCGCACCGATGCCGGGCGTGTTTCTCAACTATCGGCTCCGGTGATCTGTAGCGCAGGCGAAGCCTGAGGTTCCATGGACCATCCCATCGCCGTGCGTTTGCCACGAGTTTCACGCTTTCATATGCGACGCTGGTCACCTTGCAACCTATGCGAGCTACATCGTGCCAAGAGCCAAAGCGAGAGCGTGCGCCATCCTCGCCGAATTCAATAAAGCTCGATCCGAGCTTGTTGGCAGAGCCGTCATCCTGACCGACGGAAAGGCCGGTACTGTAGAGGAAGTTTGGCTCGATGAATTCCATGGACTGCGAATTTCTGTCGGAGGTCACGAAGGCAAGTGGCCGGTTTCAACAATAAAATTCGCAGAGACGGATTGACTACGCCTTTCCCTGCCGGGTGATCCTGACGACCGATGAGGAATGCGACATTTGGATGCGCGCGTTATGGGACGAGGCCACGGCGCTGCAGCGCCGCTGTCGGATGATGCGCTGAAGACCGTTATGCGCGGCGCGGACAAGGAAGACAAAGCTGCGGCTTAAGCTGCCCCGAACCCGTCTTCTTGGCGCAAATAACCGGTATCAGGGAAAAATACAGGGGAGAATGAGCAATTGGGCAACACGATCTTGATGCGATGGCCAGAAAACTCTGTACGCACGCTGGCTTTTCAACAAATTGCCCTCTCAAAACTTACAGGGAACAACACCGGCAAAACAGGGAAACTGGACGGAAATAACAGGGAAAAGCGCGGCTGCTGGTGGATGAGCCCGTCACCCTCTGTTGGCCCAGCACGTTCTGTCAACTTAGTCGCCCGATCTTGCACCCAACTACGATTGCGACTCTTCTAGGCTCGATCGCGCCAGGACTTTTCAGCTCTGACCACTCGGCGTCGGCCTACTAAATCGAGCACGCGGAATCACGAGGCCAGCTGGTGAATCTCCAACGTGGAAACGCTCCACCGTCTCCCAGAAGGCACGAATCACGATTTCTCCGGGCAAAATCAACGAAAGTCCGCACCTAATTGGCGCAATATCAAAGACTTAGAACAGAACTTTTTGCTTGCGACTCATGCAGCGGGAGGAGAAGAGAAAGGTTGATTTGTTAGTTGCTCATCACGCTGACAGTCATCGCGCCACCTCGACGCAGTACCGACTGGAGCACCGATGCTGGAGGCAATGCATGCGCGCGTTGAAGATTACCTACAAGAGCCCCAGCCAGTTAAAGCCACGGACAAGAAACCCACGCACACACAGTAAAAAGCAAATCCAGCAGATTGCAACCAGCATCAAAGCATTCGGATTTATTAGCCCGGTCCTTATTGATGGTACCGACGGAATTATAGCGGGACACGGTAGAGTAGAGGCGGCCAAACTCATCGACATGAGTGATGTCCCGACCGTGCGTGTCGATCACCTGACACCCGCTCAGGTCCGAGCTTATGTTATTGCTGACAACAAGCTCGCCGAGAATGCCGGGTGGGATCGCGCATTGCTGGCGCTCGAACTCCAGGAGCTCTCGGTCGAGTTGAATTTTGATGTCACGGTGATCGGCTTCGAGACGGCCGAAGCCGATCTGCTCATCCAAGACTTAAACGAAGGCACGCCCGATGAAGCCGACGAAGTCCCTGAGGTCGATCGCTCGATGCCTGCCGTCGCGCGCCGGGGCGACCGCTGGCGCATCCGGAATCACGTCCTACTCTGCGGCGATGCCTTGGATAGTAACAACTACACCGAGCTTCTTGGCGCAAAAAAGGCCCAGATGGTGTTCACCGATCCTCCCTATAATGTAGCGATCGCAGGCCACGTTTCAGGCCTTGGCAAGGTCAGGCTTCGCGAGTTTGCAATGGCGTCCGGTGAGATGAGCTCAGACGAGTTCACCAAATTTCTCAAGGCGGTGTTTATCCGCTTCGTCGACTTCAGCACCAACGGATCAATACACTTCATCTGCATGGACTGGCGCCACGTCCGGGAACTACTAGACGCAGCTGCAAAGCCATACCGCGAACTGAAAAATCTCTGTGTCTGGTCGAAAACCAATGCTGGCATGGGAAGCCTTTACCGGTCACAGCATGAACTGGTCTTCGTGTTCAAGAACGGTAGCTCCCCGCACATCAATAACGTCGAATTGGGCCGCTTTGGTCGCAACCGCACCAATGTCTGGAACTACGCGGGCCTAAACACCTTTGGAGGCGATCGGGGTACCGAACTTGCTATGCACCCGACCGTCAAGCCGGTAGCCCTGGTAGCCGACGCGATCCTCGATTGCTCCAAGCGCGGTGGTGTGGTTCTTGACGCGTTTGCCGGCAGTGGCACTACCCTGATCGCGGCCGAGAAAACCGGACGGCGCGGCTTCGGGATCGAAATTGATCCCCATTAAGTCGACACCACAATCCGCAGGTTCGACGCGGTGTATGGCCTCAAAGCAGTACACACCGAATCCAATCTGGACTTCGCCGTCGTGAGCCGCCGGCGTTCAGAGGAGAAAAAAGATGACCAAAAAAGCAAAAAGCATGCAATCAGCAGGGCGCGACGGCGCGGTACAAAAGGTCGGCCGCGGTAATCCGCCCCTGCACACGCGATTTAAACCCGGTCAGAGCGGTCATCCGGAGGGGCGACCGAAGGGGTCGAAAAATCTCAGCACCCTCATCATGGAGGCCGCCCGCGACCACGTCACCGCCACCGTGGGCGGGAAAACTCGGAAAATTTCGAAGATCCAAGCAACGACGATGCAGCTCGCGACGAAAGCAGCCAGCGGCGACCATGCCGCCATGGGCAAATTCCTAGACTGGATCGACGAAATTGAAACCCGGGCTGCCGCCGTTAAGCCCACCCAGTTTCCTCTCAGTGCGCCCGACATCGAGGTTCTCCGCGCGGTCTACGAGCGTATGAAACAATGCGAACAAGAGAAGCCAGAGGACTAAGATGGCGCCCTCCCCAGCCAACATGTATGCGCACCTGTTGCGCCACGACCTCTGTGCCTTCATCCATCGATCGTTCTCAGAGTTAGAGCAATCAGAGTTTCATTCGAACTGGCACATTGAAGTGCTCGCGGCAAAGCTGGAGGATGTCAGACGCGGCCGCTGCAAACGCCTCATCGTCAACGTACCTCCACGCCATCTCAAATCCCTTGCGATTTCGATTGCTTTTCCGGCCTGGGTTTTGGGGCATGACCCCGCCAAGCAGATCTTGTCGGTTACCTACGCGCAGGACCTCTCCGACAATCTTGCCCGCAGGTCGCGAACCCTTATGACTAGTGCGTTCTATGAAGCACTGTTCGATACCCGCCTGTCAAAAGGCCGCGAGGCGATTTCGGACTTTGAAGCAACAAATGGCGGATACCGACTTTCCACGTCGATCGGCGGCGTCCTCACCGGCCGCGGCGCTGATCTTATTATTATCGACGACCCTTTGAAGGCGGACGACGCCTTATCGGAATCTCGTCGCCGCTCAGTGAATGAATGGTATGACAACACGCTTCGCAGCCAGCTCAACAACCAGGAGAAGGGAGCAATCATCATTGTCATGCAGCGCCTGCATGCCGACGATCTCGTTGCTCACGTCCAGCAAACTGAGCGATGGGACGTGCTGTCGTTCCCCGCGATCGCCGAACAGGATGAGATCTACAACATCCAAACGCCCTATGGCCGCAAGCAAATTCAGCGGAGGACAGGGGAGATTTTGCAACCTTCCCTACTGTCACCAACGACGTTGGAAGTCCACCGTCGCGCGATGACCGACTACAATTTCACCGCGCAGTATCAACAAAACCCGCAACCCCCCTCTGGCAATATCGTCAAAAGGGAATGGCTGAAGTTCTACGGCGTCAGAGACCTACCGGAAAAATTCGAGCAGATAGTTCAGAGCTGGGATACCGCGAACAAGGATACGGAGCTTGCAAATTTCAGCGCGTGCACCACCTGGGGTCTGAAAGATCAGCGGATGTATCTGCTCGATGTCTTTCGTCGCAAACTCAACTTTCCCGACCTCAAGCGTTCCGTTCGCGAATTAGCGAACCGTTATAATGCGGCGGTTGTGCTGATCGAAGACAAGGCTTCCGGGACATCGCTGATTCAGGAACTGCGCGCCGACGGTTTTTCAAGCGTGCAGGCGGCCCCCGCCCTTGATGGTGATAAGATCATGCGCATGCATGCGCAAACCGCCAAAATCGAGGGCGGATTTGTGCTCCTCCCGAAGGAGGCGCCTTGGCTCGATGCTTATGTGCACGAACTCGTGAGTTTTCCGAATGCAAAGAACGACGACCAGGTTGATTCTACTGTGTTTGCGCTGGCCTGGAGCACTTTAAACGGTGCGGATCCGCCCCTCTTGCAATTTTATAAGAACCAGGTGGAGAAGTTGAGGGGCCATCAAATGGCCAATAACGGAATGATCCGTGTTTGGGTGCCTCCGCCCAGTACGACATACGAACTTTTCGGAGGAAAATCCGTAAGATCCGTTACTGTTCCGGACGATCGCATCGTTGAGATGACAGAGGAAGAGCTTGCGCCCTTAATCAATAGCGGGGCCAAGCGTGTTGACTAACACCCCTCTGTGTACCGAAAACTTAGGCTCGGACCTAGCGGTGATGGAGTTCGCCTTCTATGGGGCGGTGAGCGTGCCAGGCCTCAAAGCCGCAACAGTATCGCTGGACTCCCCGCCGGTACCGCCCCGCTCCGCTTCTTCGGATCCAGCCCCTCAGGTAGATATCGGAATTTTGCTGCGGCTCGGCTTTGTGCAGCCCGGCAAAAAGGCTGGGCGATCAGCTCGGGTGGCCTGAGGCATGGATTCCTGAACCAGGAAGGCGGCTCTTCTTCATTGTCGACTTGCGCGAGCGTCGACGTCCCTGTGCCGTATTTGTGGTCTTCGATGCCGAAGGGCAGGCCCATCAACTGTTTGCCTTGAAACGAATCAAAGGCCGCTTTGGGCGCCAGGAGTACCGCTTTATTTGCCCGCATACGGGGCGTCTAAGCATTGCTATCTCGTACTCAGAGGGCGCGTTCTTCTGTTCGACGTTGCCCATCCAACCGGACAGAAAAATTCGATGATCATCCGAAATCTGCCGCGGCGGCTCACCAAAGCGGCCCATGACTCGGTACGCGCTCGCCTGCGACAATTTTTTCGAAAGGCGCCTCCCAGAGGCATCAACATCGCGCGCTTGCAAATCCGCAGCAAGCCGACGGAAAGGCGATGGCCAAATCGGCGCTCCTGGACCTTTCTCGGACATCGCGTACCAAACGACACGATAACCCAAGCGCGCTGGACGATGCGTTTGGTTGAATTGGCTCGGGATAGCGGCAATTGAGCAACAAGATTGCTCATGTTCTGCTGGACTTTTCTGGGGAATGGAGCGTTGCTGTCGGTGACCGAGGCAGCAGGCGAGCGCCTCAGGACCGGGACCCCGCGGGTAGCTGACCTGAGCGGGGTCGAGGTGGTGCGACGATGGTGTCGCTTGCTGGCCGACGTGTAACGGGACTTCTGGGCACACGCTTTGATCGAGCGGTCCTTGCCAAACCGCGCTTCATGCGCGAGGTTCGATGATCGACTGCGGCCGACGGTGCATCTGGCAACTCGGCCAAAGCCTGAAGATTCGATTGATCTCCCGGTTCGTCAGGCGGTAGCCGGACCGACTGCGCCGCTGGATGTTCCTCGGCGGCCGGAGGCGCGATTATCGGCTGGCTGGTGTCCAGGACGATTTTTTCCGGCCATTTGCGCGCAGACTTGATACGGATGATCGCTCTATCGAGAGCTAGCTGCTGTTCAGCAAACATCGCCGGGGGCGTTGGCAGACACCAGCCGGCGATGAACAGCAAAGCCGCAAGGGCGCCTCCGACGAAGACAAAATAGCGGGCTATGGGCACCGTCTACTGCTCCTGCAAATGAGCAATTTCGACTCGCCCACGACCGCGATACACCTCAGCAAGTCCAGCGCAAGCACATTGATTTCTAAACTTCAACGCCGCCGGGCGCCGCGCATCCGTCAGCCAAAACAACGCCTCAACTAGAGAAAATTCTCCCTCACCATTTCCCAGACGTCCCCTCCACGGCCGTGCAAGATGGCGCGAGCCGAATAGAGCGCCATCCCGATCGCCGGCTCTACCTGCATGAATGGCGGCATGACGAGCTGCATCGGGTTGACGTGCACGTGCAGAAGCGCAGGTCCTGGTTGCGCCAGCCAGTCTTTGACCGCAGTCTCCAGATGGTCCGCGTTCGAAACGGTTTCGCCCCATAGACCCAACGCTTGTGCAACCCCTGCAAAATTCGGATTTTTCAACTTCGTGAAAGTATCGAGCATTCCCTCGGCCTTTTGCTCAATCTCTACAAAGCCAAGCTTGCCGTTGTCATAGACGGCAATCTTGATTGGCAACTCCTGTTCGACGACCGTCATCAGGTCCCCTAACAGCATTGAAATTCCACCGTCGCCTGCCATGCACACCACTTGTCGCGTGGGTTCTGCCTTTTGGAGGCCAATGGCTGACGGCATGCCGTTGGCCATCGTCCCATGAAGCAGACTCGCGAAAATGCGGCGTTGACCGTTCGACTCGATATGGCGATAAGCCCAGGCCCCCGCGGTACCGTCGTCGGCCGTGAACAACGCATCCTTTGCCGCGTGGCGGCTGATCACCTGCGTCAGATAGGTTCCAGGAATACTGCCATCGTGGCCAGCAGCAACTTTGGCCCGTTCCGACTCCAGATACTTCGCATAGCGTTTAACGTATGCGCTTCGGAACGAGGTGTCGGTGCGCTCAACCAGCATCGGTAGCAACGACGCCATCGTCGCCTTCACATCGCCGACAACGCCCTTCGTGATCGGATGACGCCGTCCTAGATGGGTCGGGTCAATATCGACCTGCACGATCTTTGCTTTGTCGGGATAAAATTGCCGCCAGGCAAAGTCTGCGCCCAGCATCAACAACGCATCGCAGTCCAGCAACGCGTGGTAGCCGGCCTCGTTGCCGAGCATCCCGGTCATTCCGATGTTGTAAGGATTGTCGAACTCGAGGAAGTCTTTTGCCCGCGACGTATGCGCGATCGGCGCCTTCAGCTTGTTGGCAATCGCAAGGATCTCCTGATGCGCGCCCTGGCAGCCCGATCCGCCGTACAACACGATACTTTCGGCTTTGTTGAGAATATCTGCGATCTCTCTGAGATCGGCGTCGTTTGGCCGCGTGACGGGCCTGGGGACATGTACCGCGTAAGGGATATTATCATCCACGACTGAGGCGGAGATATCCGCCGGCACGATTAGAACGGCAACACCTCGTTTCGTCAGGGCCGTTTGGCAGGCGATCACAGTCTTCCGTCGTGCCTGTTCCGGCGTATGGATCATGTCGCAAAAGACGCTGCAGTCCCTGTAGACCTGCTTGAAGTCGACCTCCTGAATGAAATCGAAGCCCAATTCGTCGCGAATAATTTGACTTGCGATCAGGATGACGGGCGCACGGTTGCGATGGGCCTCGAATATCCCGTTGATGAAATGCAGACTTCCGGGGCCGCAGCTGCCGGCGACCGCTGTCAGGCGATCCGCTACCTGCGCTTCCGCCTGCGCGGCGAACGCTCCCGCTTCTTCGTGTCTCACCGAAACCCACTCGATTTCGCTCTTTTCGAGTGAGCGAGCGATCAGATTGAGTGTGTCGCCCACGACGCCGTAACAATGCTTGACGCCCGCATTCTGCAGGGTTTCAACGATGATGTCCGCGACCAGCTTACCCATTGCATTCAAACCCTGCTGTGACCATTCCTGCCACAGCATGCACCCAGCGGCAGACATCGGCTTGTCCCGGAATGCGCGGACTTGAACCCAGCTGCGCAGACAGCGCTCAGTACGAAGGTGTTCGCTTCAACCAACGGCCTCGGTGACGGACTGGAGCCAATTTAGGATTTGCAGGGCGCGCTTGTGAGTGGGGGATGCAGTTCCGGATGGCGTTCGATCAAGAGCCGCGCTGAGATGCTCTAGTTGTCCGGTGTAGATTGTGAATCTCTCCGCTTTTGGCAGAGCCAAACCGGTTGTTCTTCTCCGATTCAAGTCGTTCGGCGACATATTCCGCGTGCCTTGCGGAGACTATATCAAGTTCGGCATGCTCCTCCAATTTTCCGAGTGCATATGCGCGCGTCGTGTGCAGAAATCGATACTGTAGCTGTCCCTGGTCAAGCCGAGTTTCCAATAGTGACTTTTCAAAAAGACCGGCGATTGCGTCCACAATATCCGAACTTGGTTCGCCAGCCACGCGTTGCGCGGCCTCCAAGGTGAAATGGCCGAGGAAAACGGCCATGCGTCGGAAGGCAATCCTCTCTACGTCGGAAAGCAGATCGTAGCTCCAATCCAATGTCGCCTTAAGCGTTCGATGCCTGAGAACGGCCGTCCGCCGGCTTAGTTTAAGTAAATCCAGCCGAGATAGCAGGCGCGCAACAGTGCCCTTGACGCCGAGCGCGGCGACTTGACCCGCCGCCAGCTCAATTGCCAACGGTAGGCCATCGAGTTGTCGACAAATCTCTGCGACAAACGGCGCTTTCTCGTCGGTAAGAACGAAGGTTCCATCCTGTGCAGACACGCGTTCTACAAACAACTGAGCCGCCGAGTATTGAAGCACGGCTTTTGCCGTTTGCTCTGAGCCATCTGGTGGAAAATCGAGCGGAAGAACCCGGCAGCAGCGCTCGCCCTCTACTTTCAGACATTCTCGACTGGTGGCCAGAATATGGACCTTCGCCGCTTCCTGATTGAGTCGCTCGGCAAGCGAGGCGATCGCCTCGATCACATGGTCACAGCTATCGAGAATGATAAGAAGCTCTCGCGAACGAATGAGTTCGACCAGCTCCAGGCTGGGATCTTTCGACTTGAGTGCAACTCCCAGGGATGCCGCGACAGCCCCCGCGACATGGCGCGGATCGGTAAGGCTTTCGAGGTCGGCAAAATAGATTCTCCCGCCGAACTCCTGGGCGGCGGCGCGGCCAACAGCCAAGGCAATGGTCGTTTTGCCAATGCCGCCGGGGCCGAGCAGTGTTACGAACCGCTCATCGCGAAGCTTGTCGCCAACCTCGCTGACGATCGTTTCGCGCCCAATCGCCATAAGCGGTCGCGTCGGGAGCCTTCCTTGTTGTCGGGACCTGTCGCTCCCGCTCTCCGTAGGGCCGGCGACGGGGAGGACGGTGCCCACGAACGAGTAGCCCCGTGCCTTGATGTTTGCGATGTATCGGTTGCCAAATTGGCCGTCCCCAAGCGCCTTGCGGATCGCGGCCACGTGGACCCGAAGGCTTCCCTCCTCGACGATCACATCTGGCCAGGCGTGATCGATGAGTTCCCGCTTCGCGACGACCTCACCCGAGCGCTCGGCAAGATAGGTCAAAATGTCCAGCGCCCGACCGCCAAGGGGAAGCAGCTGACCGTCGCGCCGCAGCACCCTCTCGCCAATCGAAAGTTCGAAAGGGCCGAACCTCAGCTTCCTGTGAACCGCGGCACCATGCATGTGTCAGCCAAAGAATTGGATTTCGCCGGCTCGTATGCCTAGCGTCGGTCGACAAGCACCGCAATTGTGCGCGCGGAAAGTTGACCACCACGAAGCTCTTAGGCTTTCCGACACCTTCGGAAAGGACGAACTAAACCTTGGTATAGCTCATCGCCCTCAACGCGGAGGGTTGAGCCGAACCCCGCGCCATTGCGACTACAATGAAGCTAAGGCGCGCCCCTATTTCCCTTTGCGCGATCCAGCGCGGTCTGAATACAATTCAGCAGGTCGCTCTCATCGAACGGCTTGGGCAGATAGCAGATGATCCCAGCCTGAAGTGCGCGGGCACGAATATCATCGCTCGGATAGGCAGTTATCAGTACGGTGGGAATCTCTTTACCCAATAAAGACAAATTGTTGTGCAGATCAAGGCCACTCATCTTGGGCATGTCGAAGTCGACAACCAAGCAGCCGGTGCGGCTCAGTTCGGGTGAGCGCAAGAACTCCTCTCCGGACGAAAATGCCTGCGCGGCCAAACCTATCGAACGCATCAATACTTCGATTGCGTTTCCAACCGCTTTGTCGTCATCGACGATGGCAACTATTGGTCCGCTATTTGGCACTTGGCAAGACCGGCAACCGCGAGCAGTGTTTGGAAACACGGATGTTCGTCCGCGAAACTCTTCTTTGTCCAACCTAGGCGCAACCGCTACGTGCTTCGATTATACAAATGTATAGGAACTCAACAATTGGCTTCGGCGGACCGGAAATTGTGTGGTCAATGGAATCGACCTTCATATCACCCTGGCCCCTGTTAGCTCGAAAGAGCCCCTCCAGCTTGGACCACGCTGGAGGGGCAAGGGAGGCCGCAGGGAGTGATCGGCCTCGGGGGAGGACAACTTCACCATAACGGCACACATTGGCGCTCGCTATTGATCCAACGGAAGCGCCGAGTACCAAATAGGAATGTGCGCACTATACGAAGGTTGTGCGCCGCCAGCTTGGTCGGTTCAACTTTGTTCGGCAGCTGGCGCCTGACGCGAAATCACTGACCCACTTCACCGGCCGCTTCGATCCGTCGGAGCCAAACTGGCTGGTCGTCCCCTCTATCGCCCACGCGATAATCTCGCTATGCTCCACGGTGAACTGGCAAAACTAATGCGCATGTCGATGAGGAACATGTGGCAGAGCAACCGCCAATGGTGATGGTCATCGACGATGATCCGGGAGTACGGGATTCACTAGGCAAGCTGCTTCGATCGGCGGGCTTTCGGGTCAGCCTGTTCGGTTCGGTGAGTGAATTTCTCGCGACGGATCGGCCAGAAGGACCCGCTTGCCTGGTGCTAGACGTCCGGCTTCCCGGCCGGAGCGGGCTTGAACTGCAGCGCGAACTAGCAGGTGCCAAAAAGCAGCTGCCGATCATCTTCATCACCGGACATGGAGACATTCCAATGTCGGTGCAGGCAATGAAGGGTGGCGCAATCGAATTTCTGACGAAGCCGTTCCGAGAGCAGGATTTGCTTGAAGCGATTCAGCTAGGTCATGCCCGCGATCGAGCGCGGCTCGAGCAGGAACGAGCTATGGCAGCGCTGAGAATTCGGTTCGAAACGTTGACGCCGCGGGAGCGTGAGGTCATGGCGTTCGTGGTGACCGGGCGGTTAAATAAGCAGATCGCCGCCGATCTCGGCGTGAGTGAAATCACGGTAAAAGTCCATCGTGGCCAGGTAATGCGCAAGATGCGGGCATCGTCCTTGCCCGACTTGGCGCGCATGGCCGACCAATTGCAGCTGAAGCCGACAAAAACCGCATAACCCAGGTCGCGTTGCCTAGTGCAAACGCCTGCATCTTCCGTAATGGACCTATTGCGTCTTACCGCGAAGGGTCAGGTATCAGCTAGACCTTGCCGTCTGCCACGCCTTCGATCCGAAGCGGCACTCCACTCACGATGTGGCGACCGGATGAGCGGGCGCAATGAAGCCAAAGATAGCGCCACGTGGCACGTTGGGGCTCGCCCATAATCGTCCGTTATGCGCTTCGATAATCGACCGGCAGATCGACAGCCCAAGCCCCACACCGTCCGGTTTCGTGGTGTAGAAAGCTTCGAATACGCGGTCAATATCCGCCGGTGCGAAACCTGGGCCTGAATCTCGCACCTCGACTGACACGCCATCCGGTTCGTTACGAGTGCTGATGAGCAATTCTCGCTCCTTTTCGCCGACATCGCGCATCGCTTCGATGGCATTGATGATCAAGTTGACTAGTACCTGTTGCAGCTGGACCCGATCTCCCTGGACACGCGGCAAGCCCTTCGCAAATTGCGTCCGCACCGAGATGCTGTTGTTTGCGGCCTCCGTACGGGTGAGAGCAATAACTTCAAGGATGGCATCGTTGATCGCTACGGCGTCCTTTCGGACGGGCGCCCTCTTGATGAGTGCGCGAATTCGCCCGACGACCTCGCCTGCGCGATTCCCCTCCTTGACAATAAGAGAGAGCGCGTCGTCCACCTCACGAAAATTTGGTGGCTCAGCGCTCAGGAAACGTCGAGCAGCTAACGCGTACGTCACTGCCGCTGTAATCGGTTGGTTCACTTCATGGGTGATCGAGGCTGTCAGGCCCATCGTCGCGACGCGGTTGGCGTGCGCGAGCTCCAATTGCGCCTTACGGTATCGCTGCTCGGCTTCGCGAGCTTCTGCCTCTACTGTCCGCAACGATGCCTCTGCTTGTTGCGCGCGTATGATCGCTCTCACATCGGTGCCGGTCCCGCGATAACCGCGGAATTCTCCGTTAGCGTCAAACACTGGCTTGCCGCTAGCCTTCCGGTACATTGGAGAGCCAGTGCCGTCCTCGGAGCAATATACGAAGTTTTGAAACGGACTACGTGAATCGAGAGTTGCAAAAAGAAGCCGCCATTTCTCCGGTTCGGTTTCAAAGTCGAGAGCGTGATCCCAACACAGCGTACCGATTCGATCCGTCGGATCCGAATGAAACGCATTCTCGGTCAACAGCGTGAACCTATAGTCCAGGCCGACTTCTCACAGCCAATCGGAGGCAGTCGCGGCATAATCGCTGAACTTCGCTTCGCTTTCCCGCAATGCTTGCTCCGCGCGTTTGCGTTCTGTTACGTCTGTCGCAGTACCGATAAACTCGATGAGCTCTCCGTTCCCATCGAGAACCGGGTGTCCTGATGAGTTGACGTGCTTAACTGTTCCGTCAGGCAGCACAATTCTATACTCATCGAAGCTATCAACTCTTTCGTTGACCACCCTCGCGAAGCTTTCGTCTACCCTGTTGCGGTCCTCCGGGTGGACTCGTTGCAGAAAGGCTTTGCGGGTCGGTAAATGCTCCTGCGCATCCAGTCCGAAAATTCGGAACATTTCCTCGGAGCAGTAGAGCACCATCTGACTACGGACGTCCCATGCCCAACTGCCGGTGTGTGTCAGCTGCTGCGTTTCAACCAAATAAGCCTTACTTCGCGTCAGAGCTTGTTCGGCACGTTTGTGCTCGGTTAAATCGAGCACAAATGCGACGCCCTGATTACCGCCCACTTCAAATGTTGCCCCACCAATCAACACGGGCACGCAGCTACCGTCTTTTCTCGTGTACTCCTTTTCGAACGGCTCGAACCGGCCGCTACTTTTTTGCTGTTCGATCCTTGCGTTATTCCTATCGCGCCAGTCGGGCGGCGTTAGCTCCGCCCACCTTATGCGGCCCGCAACCAGGTCTTCGCGATCGTAGTTCACCATGCGAAGGAATTCGTCGTTGGCCTCAAGGACGCGACCATCAAAATCCCAGATGAAGATTCCGATGATGTTGGAGTCGACCAGGCGCCGGATTTTCGTCTCGCGCTCCTCGACGTCGCGATACAAATGGGCATTCTCCAGTGCGATGGCGGCCTGCGACGCGAGCAGTTTCAGGACCGGGATCCGGGCGGGCGTCAGGTTGTTTTCGAGGTAGAGCACGCCGATGAGTTTGGCCCGATTGAGAAGCGGCAAGCAGAGAATGGACCGGGCCTGGCGTTCATGGATATAGGAATCGACGCCAAACGGGGACTGGACCACGGCATCGTCGAGAATGACAATCTCGCACGTGCGCAGGACGTAGTGAAGCACCGACTCGGGCAGCGCGTGGGTCACGGCCTCGTCGAGCAGACGCACGGTCACCGTATCGCCGCTGGTCGTCGCTTCCGCCTCGATACGAGGCTCTTGCCCGCGCGGCATAATCAGCAGCGCTCGCTCGGCGCCTGCCTGCGCCATTGCAGTACGCATGAGCGTATCGATCAGATTTTCGAGCACCATGTCACTTGAGACGGCTTGCGAAACCTTGATAACCGTCGCGAGGTCGAGATGTTCAATCGGCGCCCCAATGGTGCTTGTCGGGCCGGGAGGTGCCTCTTCCTTCCTGAAGTCTGGATATGTCTCGTCGAGTTGTCGCACCTTGCCGACAGCTCCCCAACGGAGGTAGCTGTAGCGGGCGTTCTGCAGATACAGATACGCGAACTGCTTGAACCCACGCGCCTCGTAAAAGCGCGCAGCCAGTTCGTAAGCGATCGCCTCATTGTGGACAAAGCCATTCTCACGGGCTGAACGGATCGCTGTTTCGTATAGGTGCTCGGCATCAAGCGCACGACCTTCGATCCGCGCAATCTCCGCACCTACCAGTGCGGCGCGGTTCTCGAAATTCTCCGGGCAATTCGCAGCCCAGACCTGGAGCTGCCGCTGGTGAACTGCCAATGCATCGAGCTGCTGCCGCCGCTGGTTAGACGGGACGAGATTGCACGATGCAGCGCGGCAGAGCGCGCTGTAAAAATGATATTCAGCACTTTCAAACAAGAAAGACGATGTCCACCGCAGTCGTTGCGCTTCGAGTGAGGCTTGGACGGCTGTGATGTAGTCCCCCGCCAGGAAGCACGCCTGCAACTTTCGCATCCAATACCAGCACTCGGCGGTCGCCAAATTCGGGTTGCTGGACAAACGTCGCGCAATCTGCACTTCGTTAAATTCATCATCATCGAACGAACCAAATCTTCGCGTCAACCCGCGTAGGGTTCGGACCAAGGCGAGTTGTGTAGCGATGACATAAGCGTAAAAATCAAACCGCGCCTTCTGCACAAGTGCGAGACCACGCTCAGCCTCTCGTTGTACGTCAATGAGGGGATCTCCCGCTGCTAACATGTTAGTGTTCAGATGGCCGTAGCTGAATGCCGCAAAAGTAAGATCGCCGATCTGCACGGCTGAGGTGAATGCGCCGTGCACCAGATCGCGGCCGGATTTGATGTGTTTCGTCCAAGGC
>Ga0210402_10003186_pt1 | contig 15523 bp, 9 predicted proteins | sample IncBWC7MmetaG_FD_161055 | JGI IMG/M metagenome (GOLD analysis project Ga0210402, IMG submission 161055) | Forest soil microbial communities from Barre Woods Harvard Forest LTER site, Petersham, Massachusetts, United States - Inc-BW-C-7-M | ecosystem: Environmental > Terrestrial > Soil >...
GGCTTGCTCGCGGGAGCGGTATGCATTCGGTCAATTCAGGCGCGGCCCGCTCGCGCCGCGGTTCCAGCGGCGCCGTCCAGTGCGCAATTCACGCCGGACGGCAAACTCGTTCGTCCGGAAGGATATCGCCGCTGGGTTTACGTCTCCTCCGGTTTCGGCATGAGCTATAACCCAGACGCGGGCGGAAACGGCGCGCCTGCCTTCACGAACGTATTTGTCGCTCCGGCGTCGTACGATTATTTCCTTGCTAATGGAACATGGCCGGACAAAACCATGTTCGTTCTGGAGATTTACGGCTCAACTTCTCGCGGTTCGATCAATCAAAAAGGCAGCTATCAGGAATCGCTCGTGGGCTTGGACGTCGAAGTCAAAGATGTCTCCCGCTTCCCGGATAAATGGGCTTATTTCGATTTTAATGATTCGGCGAAAACAGCGAATGCAACCACCCCGAGCAAGAACGCCTGCTGGAAGTGCCACGATCAAAATGCCGCAGTCGAGCACTCCTTCGTGCAGTTTTATCCCGAATTGCTAAAAGTGGCGCGCGAGAAAGGAACCATCAAGCCCACGGTTCATCTCGAGGAAAATAAGTAGTCCGGATGGTTGGACCGGCTGTCTAACTTTTCAAGGATGGCAGCTTGCTCGAACAGACGCGCTGAGACAAACTCGGAATCGCTTCCAGCATCCCATTCCGCTGGAGCCTTACCGAGGAGGTCTTCATGCACCGCGCGATCCTTTGCTTCCTGCTGCTGATTCCCTTCTCCGCTTCAGCCCGGCAACTGACTTCCAAGTCTTCAGAGCTTGCGCATACACAGAACGCGCGCGGCGCAGTTCCTGCCCGGGCACAGAACGCGGATTCCTCAGAGAGCGCAAAAGAAGAAACTCCAGCAGCAGCGAGCGTGCAGGACAAGCCGAAAGGGCGGCCGAGGATCGGTGTGGCGCTGGAGGGCGGCGGCGCGCTCGGACTTGCGCACGTGGGCGTGCTCGAGTGGTTCGAACAGCATCACATTCCGGTGGATTACGTCGCGGGAACCAGCATGGGCGGGCTCGTGGGAGGATTTTATGCCACGGGTATGAGCCCTGCGGGATTGAGGAAATTGATTGAGGGTGTGGATTGGAATGAAATCCTCAGCGACGCGACGCCGTTCGAAGATCTTTCCTACCGAAGAAAAGAAGATCAGCGAGCGTATCCGAATTCTTTCATTCTGGGGCTTCGTAGGGGCCTGTCGATACCGAGCGGATTAAACTCGGGCCACCAAATCGGGCTGTTGATTGACCGGATAACGCTTCCCTATTTTAGATCTGAGCCGTTCGAAGAGCTGCCAACACCGTTCCGCTGCGTGGCCACGGATCTCGTAAGCGGCAAGCAAGTCGTATTCGAACAAGGCCTGCTTGCTGAGGCCTTGCGCTCGACGATGTCGATTCCCGGCGCGTTCAAGCCGGTGTTCGACAAGGAGCAAGTGCTGGTGGACGGTGGGTTGGTGAACAATCTGCCCACCGACGTTGTGAAGGAAATGGGCGCGGACGTTGTGATCGCCGTGCACCTGGACACGCAGCCGATGGAAGCAAAGGACATCAAATCCTTGATCAATGTGCTGGATCAATCCATTCGCGTGCTGATTGCCGAGAGCGAATTGCGAGGGCTTGCGCGCGCGGACGCCGTGGTCAGCGTGCCTCTCGGAGGATACACCTCGACGGATTATAAAAAGTACGACCCGATCATGCGGAAGGGTTATGAGGCTGCGGACGGAAAAACACTGCTGCTCGAAAAGTTCGCACTTGGTGACGCTGAATGGCAGGAATACCTGCGGGAACGCGAGGCTCGCAAAAAGAAACTGGCGCCGGTTCCAGAGTTTATCAAAGTGGAGGGCGCAGACACCGCGCAACAGACGGAGAACATCGAGCATTTTCTGGCGCCGCTGACAGGCAAGCCGCTGAATACGGATAAGCTGGACCGGGAACTAACACGGCTCACAGGCGTGGGCCGCTATGACACCGTGGGCTACCGGATGATGGAACGCGACGGGCAGCAAGGTTTGCTCATCCAGGTAAGCGAAAAAAATTACGCGCCGCCCACGATTCAGCCGGGATTTGAAGTGGATGGTTCGGAGAGCGAAGAAGTGGGCTTTACGATGGGTACGCGGCTGACGTTCCTGGATGTTGCCGGATTCCACTCCGAGTGGCGCACGGATATTCTTTTTGGAAACACCTATGGTCTGGGGAGCGAACTGTACCGGCCATTTACGCCGTTGAGCAAATGGTTTGTCGCGCCGCATGGAGATGCCAGCACACGCGTCTTCAAGATTTATGAGAAGGGCAATCCGCTCGCGGACTACAAATTGGGCCAGGCGAAGTTCGGGATGGATGTAGGCTACGGGTTCGACCGCTTCAGTGAATTGCGCCTTGGCTATGAAGCAGGCTACCTTGACGCCAATTTGCGTCTGGGAACTTCAGTCTTTAATTCAGTGAGCGGACGCGTGGGCGACGCGAAATTGCATTACCTGTTCGATCATACGGATAGCCCGGTCATTCCACGGAGCGGCGTGCGCTCCGAAACGACATTCCGGTGGTTTGATACCAGTCCCGGCACGGCGAGCGCTTTCCCCTCTTTGCAGGCAAATCTTCAGTATTTTCAACCGGTTTCGGCGTTGGGTTCCGTGTTTGTGAACGGCGAAGGGGGAACGACGTTTGGGTTTGCCAACACCGGAATTCCCCAATTTTTTCTGGGCGGGCCGCTCACGCTCAGCGCGTATGGATTGAACGAGCTACAAGGAAATCAATACTACTTGTTCCGGGCAGGCTATTTGCATGACCTGTGGATTTTGCCGCCGCTGGTGGGAAAAAGAGTCTTTGTAATTGGGTCGTACGAAATCGCAAAAATGTATGGCGCGCCGAGGGAAAGCAAATTCCCGAATGACGTTGCCGCCGGAGTCCTGGCCGAGACGGTTATCGGGCCGCTTTTTGTCGGGGGAAGCGTGGGCGACACCGGCCATCACAAGTGGTTCTTCCAGCTCGGGCGTGTGTTCTAACTCGCAGACGCCGCTCAGGTTGAACGGTGGCGGAGATGTGGAATTTTACGGGTTGCGCGGCCCCGCGGGATTACCGCGAAGGTGCGTCACAGGGCACTCAAGAACGCGACCAAGTCCGACTCTTCCTGTGGCGTCAGGACCAAGCCAAAGCGAGTCTCGTAAAAATGCACGACGTCCAACAGGGTCTCAGCGGAGCCATTATGGAAGTACGGCGCACGGGCGGAGAGCCCGCGAAGGATTGGTCCCTTGATTTTGCCAACGTGATCGAATCTCGCATCGATCAAGGCCTGGCCGAGATCGGTCGTGGTCTTGCAAACACTTGTGGGCTGACCTGAGAGCGGGTCCAATTTGCAGACAGTGATGGACGGCAAGTAACTGACATCAAGCCCTCCCAAGCTGGTTGACAGGTTGGAGGCGCTGGGATCACCGGTCCCGATGTCCAGGGGCGTCGGGAACGAATGATTGCCCACGTTGGGAGTATCGTGGCAGGTGCCGCAGGTTCCCTGAAGCGAAGGAATGCCACCGGCAACGAGGCCGCCAGCCGACAAATCGTCGTTGATTCCAGCTACACCCGTGATGTTGATGGGCCTGGAATTGAAAATGACCTCTCCTCGCGCGACCGCTGCCCGCGGTGAGGAGTTTGGCATCGATGCCCAGGCCTCAAAGGGGTTGAAGATCGCGGGAGTAAACCGGCCATCGCCCGGCGTCACGAGCCCACCCGGTTGCTCGAGCGAGGGAACGAGAAAGTTGACGCTGGAGTTGGCACTGATAAAGAAAGGCTGAGTGGTGAGCGGCAAGGCTCCGCCGGTGGCGCCGTGAGCATCCAACCTGCCGGCGTAAGTGCCGATGGATTGCGCAGTGAAGAGTGCCATCTCAAAATTCACTATTTGTTGCTGCTCCGCTGGAGTCGGCCGCGTTCCGTCTCCCTGAGCGTGCCCGATGGTTGCATCCACCGACTGGTGGGCCAGATCATTCAGAAGCGAAGTGGGATAGTTTGAATACAGGATTTTGGTTGTCCCGGTGGCCGGCGTAGATTCGCGACCGTCGAACATCACGGCGCTCAAGAAACGCAGATTGCTAGCCGGGAGGGGCCGGCGATACTGTGAAATCACATCGGATTCGTTACAGCCGTATTTATTGTTGACGCTCACAACACGAAAATCGGCATTCGTCGGAACTGCGATGGCGATACGAATCAAACCGCGCGTGCGCAGCAAGCTGTAGGCGTCCGACATGGCCGCAAGTGTCGAGACGTCGATGCTGTGGTTGCAGTTGGAGCCGTCAACGGTGCGGAAAATGGGGTCGTGGCCCAGGGTGAGAGAGAACCGCTGCTGAACGCCGGCGGCCGAGATGGACATGCCCTCACTGGGTTGATGGCAGGTCCCGCAGGATCGACCGTTGGTGCCCATGCTTTGGAAGAACGGGCCGGTTTGGTCGATGCCGCCGCCGGTAGTGCTGTACGTTTCGGATGCGCCACCGGGATTCGCGAAGAAGGTTCCGTTGGCGATGAAAGAGGTTTGCTGCCCGTTCAGCGCGGCAAGCACCATTAGTGTTGCGATGGCGAGAAAGCCTGCACAGAACAACCCGCGCCTGAAATGGCGCAGGAGTAGAAATGCGGTAGAACGGAAGCGAGAAAAACGAAAAGAAAAGCTGGACTGAAATAACGGCAAATTTCGCATCAAGACACCCCTTACGCGCCCATGGCGCGGGTTCGCCAATTTCTACACTGTTCTCCAGTGAGAACGGACAGCAGTGGTTCCAAGCTATGGAGATAGTGCGGGGAAGGCAATGCACGGAGCCTCATCAGTTGATGACCGGCCAAATCTTAGATAGGATTCGAGTTACAAAACTGAGTGACCGCCAGGTCGGTATTGACATCCCCCTGTAGGAAGCGGTGATCGTTGTCGGAAAAGAAATCGTTATCCCCCAGCCGTGTGCTCCGCTTCGGGGTCTTCCAAGTAAATCTTGCCGCGCGGGAAATTCGTAAACACGGCGTAAGGGTCCGGCTGTCCGGCCAGCCATTTTGCATCTTGTCGATCCTGCTTGAGAAACCTGGGGAAGTGGTCACCCGCGAGGAGATGCGGGAGAAGCTGTGGACAGACACATTCGTGGACTTTGAGCATAGCCTCAATAGCGCAATCAAGAAGCTCCGTGCAGCGCTAGGGGACTCGCCGGAGAATTCAAGGTACATCGAGACGATACCCCGCGTGGGCTACCGGTTTGTAGCTCCCGTGGAGGAAGACATGGGGAACGCGCAGTCTGTTCCGCAGTCCGCGCCCGTGCCTGTGGGCGCCGGGAGCGCTGCTGAGGCAGTTGAACCGCGCCATCGCCGATGGCCGGCACTCTTAGGCACTTCGGCTGTTTTGATCGTCGTAACCGCTGGATATCTTATGTGGTCGAGAGCGCACGATAGTCCAAAGGCGCCAGGCGGGCGGATGACGGTAGCCGTGCTCCCCTTTGAGAATCTCACTGGAGATGCCGGGCAAGAATATCTGAGCGATGGCCTTACCGAGGAGATGATCGCGCAGATTGGACGGCTGGACCCGGAACACCTGGGAGTAATCGCCAGGACTTCCGTGATGCACTACAAACGCGGACAGGTTCAGCTCGATCAGATAGGCCGCGAATTAGGCGTGCAGTACGTCCTGGAAGGCAGCCTGCGGCGTGATGCCGACAAGGTCCGAATCACGGCGCAGTTTGTGCAGACGAAGGATCAGACGCCCGTCTGGTCGCGCGAATACGATCGCGAACTGAGCAGCCTGCTTGCTCTTCAAGGGGAGATCGCACAAGAAATTGCCGACGAAATTCGGCTTACGCTCGGCCCTAGCCGCCCGTTCCCGGCCTCGGATCGCAAACCTGCCGTGGCTCCCAGTTCGTACGCCGCTTACGACCTCTATCTGAAGGGCCGCTACTTCTGGAATAAACGGACGAGAGAAGGGCTTCAGCAAGCAGCAGAGTACTTTCAGCAATCTATCGACAAAGATCCCAACTATGCCCGGGCCTACGCTGGGCTGGCCGACACCTTCGCGCTGATGGGTAGTTGGTCGTACGCTCCGCAAATTGAGTTCATGCCGAAAGCCCGCGCAGCAGCCTTGCGGGCGTTGCAAATTGACGACGGGCTTGCGGAAGCGCACACCTCGCTGGCACTGATTGCCGAAAACTACGATTACGACTGGCAGACGGCCGAGAGAGAGTTCCGGCGAGCCATCCAGCTCGATCCTCAGTACGCAACTGCCCACCAGTGGTATGCGGAGTGCCTGTCTTTCCAGGGCCGATACGCTGACGCGATGGCGGAAAGCGAACGCGCGCGCCAGCTTGACCCTCTGTCGTTGATCATTGCAACCGACCACGGAGCCATTTTGTACTTCGCGCGGCAGTATGATCGCGCCATCGATCAGTTTAATGCGGTGCTTGCGATGGAACCGAGCTTCTCGCGCGCACAATACCTGCTGAGCTATGCGTATACGGAGAAAGGCATGTTTTCGGAGGCTCTGGCTCAGGAAGGCGCGGGAAAATGGCACCAGAGTGACGGTACACCCGTGTGGGACGTACTCGCGTATCTCCATGCTCGCTCTGGCCATCAGGCGCAAGCGCGGTCCGAGATGGCAAAATGGGAACAGCGAAACCGGAAACACTCGTGGCCTTCGGCGGATGTGATTCTCATGGCTTATGTGGCCATGGACGAGAAGGACAAAGCCTTGGCATTGTTGGATCAGTCGTACCAAAACCATTCCATTTCTCTGACAACTCTTAAAGTAGAACCGGCGTTCGATCCACTACGCGGTGATCCGCGATTCCAAGACCTTTTGCGCCGCGTCGGGTTAGCGAAGTAATCCGCGTGGGGTCAATACAATATTCCCGCATTGGCACCACAGATCACCCCGATATAACGGAACGGTTTCTTGATAAGGCCTCTGGCGATTCTGAACACGTGCCTGGAGGCTACTCAGAGCGCCGCTATTTTTTCACGGAATACTGGCCATCCGCCGCGGGGTGGTAGTCCGAATAGGTGAGGATCCTGTAGACGTCGAGACTCTTCAGCAAAAGGATTCTGGCATTTGCACGCATTTCGACGCGCTGCGGAACCCAGACCCCTTCACCGATAGCAGTCTGCTCGAGAATGATGCGCGAACCTCGTTGCACGCGTGCCACGAACAGTCCCATCGAGAACGATTGCGTTACCTGGCCCTCGGCTTTAACCCAGCCGAAGTCCTGCTTGTCCACCCAAAGCTTGCCTTCCACCCTGGAGAACAACTTTCCGTAGGGGCCGTGGGCGTGATATCCCGGATGCGGCTTCGCTTCAAACACGTAGGCCGGCCTGCCGGCTATGATCTCATCACCAATGAGACGGAAGTCAAAGGCCTGTAGCAAATCTCGGAGAATATCCCTATTTTCCTGGCTCTTTTGGAGGCGCACAGCCCGCTCCCGCGGCGTTTCGTGCTTCAGCTTCTCGAGATCCTGGTTGCCCTTTCTCTGTTCCTCCGCGGATGGAAGCTGGCCGTTGTGTTCCATGAGCTGCTCAAAGCGAACGCCGTCGACAAGCGTCATTCTGGTGACGTCGATATTTTCCGATTGCACCTTGCCCGTCGAGTCCAGGCGGCGATCCTCATCCCGCTCGACATAGATGTAATCCTCACGCGCCTGCCAACTGTGCTCGGTCGCCACTAGTGATTTGCCAACGATCTGACGGGCTTCCAGCACGCTTGCAGGATTCGGAAGTTTGTCCGATGCGCTATCCTGTGCGAAAAGCGCGGACGAAGCCGTCACCACAATCAGGAGTGCTCCGATTCGAGACTTAGCCAGAAATTTCATTTTTGATCCGATAGCAGCTGGGGCTGAGGATCCTGGGAATCAGAACCCTGAAATAAGGTAGCGCAGCCAGAATTCAACGTCTGTGCTAATAGGGACAGGTCCGCACAATCAAGTGTTAAGGCTGGCCTGCGAATTCCTTCCAGTGCGAAGTAGTTTCGTTCGCGGCAAGCAAGCTCCTCTCAAGCCGCGGTCTGGCTGCGACCTGTGCCTGCGGACTTTGCCCAGAAAAGAAAAGACCCAGCCAGGGATGGCGGTTCTACCAAACAGATTATTCCTTTACGGAGTGAACGGGGGCATGATTCGAAGGCCTATAATCGTTGCGGCCGTCGAATCGGCCCGCGGCGTGACGGCCCCATTTGCAGCCATTTAGTCTCGTCGAATTTGTGGACGTTTCTTCGTTGTGGAGGATCCATGAATGCAATTACGGCTCGCACCGGGCAAGAGATGTGGCCCGAACTTCCTCTGGAAGCGTGGCAAGACACTTACGCCACGCTGCATATGTGGACGCAAATTGTGGGTAAGGTGCGGCTGGCGCTGACGCCGAAGATTAATCATTGGTGGGGCGTGCCGCTGTACGTAAATCCTCTTGGGCTGACCACGTCAGCCATCCCATACTCCGGCGGAGATTTCGAGGTTCAATTCGATTTCGTCCATCACAAGCTGGTCATCCAAACCAGCCGCGATACGATCCGCACGCTTGCTTTAGCCCCGCGCTCTGTCGCGGATTTTTACCGAGAGTTCCAGGCGGCTTTGGCTTCGCTTGGGATTGCGGCGAAAATCTGGAGGATGCCAGTCGAGATTCCAAATTCGATCCCTTTCGATCAAGACATAAAGCACGCTTCGTACGATTCCGAGTATGCCAACCGCTTCTGGCGGATTCTGGTCTGCTGCGATGCGATCTTCAATGAGTTCCGCGCCGGGTTCATCGGAAAGGCAAGCCCGGTACATTTTTTCTGGGGGAGCTTCGATCTGGCTGCGACACGTTTTTCGGGGCGGCGCGCGCCGGAGCGGGAGGGAGCCGACTCGATAACTCGAGAGGCGTATTCGCACGAGGTCATTAGCGCGGGATTTTGGCCTGGAGGCGGCGACGTCAAGGGGGCGGCCTTTTATGCCTATGCGGCGCCCGAACCGGCGGGGTTTGGGCAGCATCCGGTGCGTCCAGCGGAGGCGTTTTATCATCCGCAAATGAAGGAATTTATTTTGATGTACGACGAAGTGCGGCAAGCCGCTTCGCCGAGAGAATCGCTGCTGGCATTCTTGCAGAGTACGTACGACGCAGGAGCTGATCTAGCAAAGTGGAATCGCAAAGAGCTGGAACGGACGGCAGGATAAAAACGCCGCGGGGCTCGCAGCGCATGGCAACACTAGCTGCACGATGGATTAGGAAACGAAGTAGGAGTCGTTGAAAAGATTGTTGAGGGACTCGGAAAGATTGGGATGAGAGAAGATCGTGTTATGAAGCACGGTGTATGGCAGTTTGCCCATCATGGCTAGCTGTAATAGGGCCATCACTTCCCCTCCATCGAGACCGAGAACGGCGGCGCCGAGAATTTGTCCACTGTCGGCATCGACGATTGCCTTCATGAAACCGCGGGATTCGTCGACTTCCAGGGCGCGAGCTACGCGAGACATGGGCATTTTGGCGACGCGAATCTTGAGATTTTTTGCGCGTGCTTCCGTTTCGGTCAGGCCGACCCGGCCTAGCTGGGGATCGATGAAAACGGCATAGGGGACGAGACGGCCGTCAGTGCTGGCGCTGCCCATTTCAATGAGATTTGTACGGATGATGCGAAAGTCATCGTAAGAAATGTGCGTGAACGCAGGGCCGCCCTTAATGTCGCCCAGGGCGTAGATGCCAGCTACACTTGTTTCGAGTTTGGAATTGACCTGAAGGAACCCTCGCTTGTCAGTGGCGATGCCGGCGGCGGTGACATTGAGCATGTCTGAGTTGGGCACGCGACCGGTGGCGACGAGCAGATGAGAGCCGCTGATGGTGCGGCTTTCGCCAGCTGTAGTGACGGCAAGTTTGATTTGCGGACCTTCCTTGGCCACGCGCTCGACTTTGGCGTTGAGCAAGACGTCGATCCCGTCCTGCTGCATGATGTTCAGCACTTCGGTGGCAACGTCGGAGTCCTCTCCACGGAGCAGTTGGGAAGCTTGCTGAACGATAGTGACCCGGCTGCCGAAGCGGCGGAAGAGTTGGCCAAATTCAAGCCCGATGTAGCCGCCGCCGATGACAAGTAGATGCTCGGGGACAGCGTCCAATTCCATGATGGAAGTGCTGTCGAGGAACGGAACGGCCTGCAGACCTTCGAGCGAAGGTACGGAAGCGCGGCAGCCGGCGTTGATGAAGAATTTGTCTGCGGTGAGCGTGCGCTGGGAGCCGTCCTTGAGGCGGACTTGAATGGAGCGCGGCCCGGTGAAGCTGGCTTCGCCAAAAAGCAGCTCAAGATTGGGAGTTTTTTCGATGCGCGCCTGACTGCCATTGCGGAATTTGGCGACGATGTCGCGTTTGCGCTCGCGGACGCGATTCATATCCACGGTGATGCTGCCGGTGTTAACGCCGTAATCCGCGCCACGGCGTGCGAGGTAGGCGACTCGGCCGCTCGCGACCATCGTCTTGGTGGGAGTGCAGCCCTCATTGATGCAAGTGCCGCCGACGTGAACGCGTTCAATGAGAGCGGTGCGCAAGCCTGCAGCGGCTAACGCCTGGCAAAGCGGCGTGCCGGCTTGGCCAGAACCGACCACGATGGCCTGATATTGGTCCGATGCGCTCATGGATCAACCTCCGCCTAGAGTCACTCTACCTTTGCCTGATATTGGATGCACGAAGCGTAGCGATAATTCTGGTCCATTAGAAACGAAATTGTCAGGTCAGCGGAAGAGCCGCGCAAAAAGGACAGCGGCTTAAGGAGTCGCCTGCAATTCGGCGGATTCCGATGGCGCTCGAAGAGGCTCGGGGAAGAGGCGTCGAGCGCGGAGCGAGCCGACGAGCAGAGCGAGATTAGTGAACAGGATGACGGCAAAGGCGAGCGAGGGAAGAAACGCAAACTCGGCGCCTCGAGCATCCACCACTTGTATGCCGAGCACAGCGGTGATCAGGCCGCGGGGCAGAAACCATACCATGAGCTCGCGCTCGTGGGACGTGAAGGCGCGCCAAGCGAAGCGGCCGAATTGCACGGAAAGCCAGCGGGCGATAAGGAGCGCTCCAAAACACTCCAGCGCGAGAACGGTGTGCTTGCGTAAGCCTTCGAACTCGACGAGCGCACCGAGCAAGACAAAGAAAAACGTACGGATCAGGAATGCCAGTTCACCGTGAAATGTGAGCATCTGGCCGTGATGCTGCGCCAACGTGCGGCGCTGCTCTTGCTTTGCTGGCGTCTCGGAGAACCAATCGGCGCTATCGGCATCTTCACCAAACTGGAAGCGCTTTTGTGAAGCCGGATAATTCGAGAGCATGAGGCCAAATACCAGCACAGCGACGAGTTCATTGCCGTGAAGTGCATGAACGCCAGCGTAGACGAGCAAAACAACCCCAAAAGTCAGAACATGCCTGAAGCGCGCCTCAGAGAGAAATGGCAGGAGATAGGACCACAAGGCGCCCAGAAGAGCGCCCGATGCAACGGCAAGGATGACGCTGGAAAAGAGGCTCCAGGTGATGATTCTTGCCGAGGTGCTGCCGCCGGCGGCAATATCGATGAGAGTGGTGACGGCCAGGACCGCGAGAGCGTCGCCGAACGTGGCTTCCACAAGCAGGGTGACCTTTACTTCGCGCCGGAGGTTCACTTGTTGAAGAACAGGCAGGAGGATTGAGCTGCTGATGCATCCAAGGGCGGCTCCGACTAGGAGTGCCGGAATCCACGTGAAATGCAGCGCGTGCCGGCAGACAATCGCCACGCCTGCTGCGCTGAGCACGTAGCTAACGACGGAAAGAAATAGGCCGCCGCCAAACTGGCTGAGGATTTCGCGGAACTTGAGTTCGAGGCCTCCTTCGAAAAGTATGAGGATCAGCGCTAGTGAGCCGAAGCCGTGCGTGGCGCCGCGAAATACATCGGGATTTACCCAGTGGAGCACAGGCCCGATGAGCACGCCCGTGGCCATCAGGATGATGACGTCGGGAACTCCAGTAAAGCGGACGAGGCGGTTGGCAACGAAGGCCAAAACAAGCAGCCCGCCTAGAAGCGCGAAAAAGAGATTCAGGTCCATGTTGGCGTCCGGCGTGCCCGGTGCCAAGAAATAGTCGCGGAAATGCGGAGTCTAAGCAAATGAAAAGTTGGCTAAGAAGCAGCGATTTAGCTGATGCACGCGCCGTATGCTGCGAACGGCTTCAGAGTTAGTGCCGGGTAACGATCAGTAGGCCGGCGCCGATGGCGATGGCATCCTCCAAGAGAGCGATAACAAAATCGGGGACTTTCAGCGCATTTACGAGGCCGGTGCGCCATCGATAGCCGGCGAACGCTCCTGCAATGCCACCGGCAGCGCCGAGGATAGCCCCGGACGTGATAGATAGTCCCGCCGAAACAGCGACGCAGGCGCCAGAGAGAGCGCCGAGGACGAAGCGAGCGATGAGGCCCAGAGGCTTGGTGCGACTGGGCGTTGAGGGGAGTTTGTCTGTGATGAGCTCAAGTAGAGCCAGTACTGTAAAGATGGCCACGGCAGCAGTAGAACCCATGAACGCAAGGCGGGAGCCGGCCAGGTTGAGCCAGTTCCGATGTGCGGCCCAAGCCGCGACCGCGGGGGCAGTCAGTGAGCGCATGCCGGAGACGACGCCGATGGCGAAGGCAAGAAAGAGAACGAAAGAGTTGCTCATGGAGAAAGATTTATTCCTGATTACAGATGCTGTCAAGAAATAAGAGATGGAAGAATAAAGAAGACGGAAACCGTTCGCTGGCAGGATTTGGTCATTCAACCTCTTCAGATCGCCATTCGATCTTACTTGGTTGCACAGCGTGAATTTTGCTCAAGCTGGGAGCTGAGTCTTTCGCCGCCGTCAAGAAACACAGCGATGCAATGCGCGTGTCAGCCGCCGGCTATTCGAAGCGGGCGGAATCACTAGAGGGCCATGCTAGCCCTTCCAGACGTACTTGCCACAAGAGCACGGACTGTCTCGGTGGGAAGTTTCTTTTCCAACAATTTCCGGCAAACTGGACAATTTCTCTGCCACATATTCATACCGTCATTTCTCATACGAACCGGGCTGTTAGCAAAATAAGTTTATTACCCCCGGAGATCGCCTGTCTGTCGCAATAAGCACAACTGTAATAGTGTTCCTATTTGGACAGATGCTCTGCGATCGATGAGTTAGCCTGCATAAGAATGCTGATTGGCCGGCGTCTTCCGCATCAGGTGCGCGCGAATCGAGATCGGGAATCGCAGCTAAATCGCTCCGTAAAACTATCCGCGCCGAAGTCGTAGTTTCATAATCACTTTTCGCACGAATCAGCGGACTGGATGGCAAGCCAGGCGGCTATGAAAAATCGTCACGAAGAAAATTCGGTTTTTCTTCTCTTGGAGAAGCAACGAATTCTCGTTTTCTTGTCCGTGTTGGCCGCTGGGTGCCTCTTGTTGGTTAAGGCCAGCCCCGCGTTGTCGGCACGTACGGCCGAAGAATCCGGCGCGCAGAGCAATTCTCCCGAGGTGCGGCGTGGCAATCCCCCTATTGCAGAACCTATCTCAGACTCCGGTTCTGGTAGGGCAATTCCATTCGCCGGCCAAAGCCCATCCCCTGCCTACGCGCCGACTGCCGGCGAACTGGTGAATGCGGTCATCGCAAATGAACTCTCCGACCGTGGGCATCTACGGAAGTGGATCTATAACCTCGAGAAGCGCGCTGGGAAACAAACCCTCACCGAAGTGCAGGTAGAGAGCAAGGACGGTCCCCTATACCGCTTGCTCGCGATCGACGGTACGGCGCTTAGCCCCGACGAGCAGAGGCAGGACGACGCCCGCATTGGCCGGTTGATGAAGGATCCAAGACCGCTGCTGAAACTCAAGCAAGCAGAGGACGAAGATGAGCTCAAGCTTCAAAGGATGCTGAGCTTGATGCCGCACTCGTTTGTTTACGAATATGATGGAGTTGAAGAAAATCTTCTGCGCGTCAAGTTTCACCCCAATCCTGACTACGTCCCTCCAACTTACGAAGCTCGGGTAATACACAGCCTCGCCGGAACGGTTCTGATCGATCCGGAACACAAGCGCCTGGCAAAAGTGTCCGGACAGCTTATGAATCGCGTGGATTTCGGGTATGGGCTGCTGGGACGAATTGACAGCGGCTCGGTGGAATTTGTGCGAGTGGAGGTCGGCCCCCAGCAATGGAAGACCACCTTGATCAACATTCAGTTTTCAGGTCGAGCCGTACTTTTCAAGACTGTCAGCAAGGATCAATATGAGCGGAGATCCGATTTCCGCGCGGTTTCGAGCGATCTCAGCCTCTCCGACGCGAAGGATATGCTTTATTTTTCACACCTTTCCGTCTCCTCAAAACCGTAGACAACGGAATGATTTGACAGACCTCCACTCAGCAGAGCTTTTCTGAACGTCGCAGCGCTACTCAATTCTCAGTGCGTTCATGGGTGAAATAGATGCGGCACGGTTTGCCGGAATCATGGCCGCGAAAAATGAGCAGATCGCCAGCGCACCGGCGGCCACACTTAGCGCTAGCGGGTCCCATGAGGAAACGCCGTACAGCTGGGCCGAGATCAATCGCCCGGCACCCACCGCCAACGGCAACCCGAGGAGCAGTCCAATCAACACTCGCCTAAATGCCCCGGCCAGCACGAGTTGCATCACTTTGGCACGGTCAGCTCCAAGCGTCATGCGAATGCCGATTTCGTTGGTTCTCTGCGCAACCGTATAGGCCGTGACGCCGTAAAGGCCAACAGCAGCCAGCACCAGCGCCACAATCCCAAACAAGCCCGCCAGGCTGGCTACGGCCCGCTCCTGATCGAAGGAAAGTTCGACCTGCTGTTGCATCGTCCTGATGCTGTTGATCGTCAAGTTGGGATCGAGCTCCGCCAGCGTCCTGGTAAGCAGCGGCTCCAGTGCGCCGGGGGACATATTTGTCACCAGCATGATCCCGCTAATGAAGTGGGAGCGCAGCTCGAGCTTCTTCATCAGATCGTCCTGGTAATTCACAGCCTGAGCCAGCGGCACATAGAACATTGGACGCGCCGGCCTGCTCAGCCCCCAGCCCGCAAATTTTGCATCGCGCACGACGCCGATGATGCTGAACGTGCCGGCATACTGGGGCATGTCCAACCCGAAGTGCTGCGCCAACGGGTCTTCGTCGCTTTTCAAGAAGCGCTTCACGAAGGCCTCGTTCACGATCGCCACCGGCGCCGTGGTTTCGTTGTCCGCCGCGGTAAACACTCGTCCACGCAGAATCGGCATTCCCCAGTTTTGAAGGTAGTTGGCGCTCACGCGATCCCACGAAGCGCCCGATTCACCGTCAAACTTTCCCGCAGGATGGCCGGCTACCATAATCAATTCGCCCCAGTTATCGGTGAGAGGGTTATACAGCGCCATCCCGGATCCCTGCACGCCAGGGATGCGATTCAGTTGTTCTTCAAGCTGGCGATACAGTGCTTGTAACCTCGGCTGCGTATAACTCGCCGGCAGACTGTTGATATCGACCTCCACTCGTCCTTGCAGCTGATACCCGAAATCCTGATGTTCGAGCTTGTTTA
>Ga0210402_10003187_pt1 | contig 15520 bp, 14 predicted proteins | sample IncBWC7MmetaG_FD_161055 | JGI IMG/M metagenome (GOLD analysis project Ga0210402, IMG submission 161055) | Forest soil microbial communities from Barre Woods Harvard Forest LTER site, Petersham, Massachusetts, United States - Inc-BW-C-7-M | ecosystem: Environmental > Terrestrial > Soil >...
ATGAGCCTGTGGGAGGAGGAGTTCGCCCGCATCGCCCAGCGCCGGCCGCTCTCCGGCCCGCCCGGCTGGCAGCTCGCGGTGGTGAGCAAGGTCGACGCCCAGTCGGTCCAGCTCGTCGGCCTTCCCGCCAACAGCGACGGCACCGGCGGCGAGGGCACGGTGCCCTTCGCCGAGATGGCCTGGGCGCGGCCTACCCTGGCCGGCCAGACGGTCGGCGGCGGCCCCGGCCGTCCCGCCAACGTGGTGAGCGTGGGCGATGTGATCGTGGTCGAGAAGATCGACAAGCCGGCCGGCGCCGCCGCCAACGCCAAGCCCTATCCGCCGAGGACCTACGCGCTGCGCCAGGTGCCCAATGTCGAGGGCGGCGTGGTCATCATGGACACCCAGACCGGCCGCGTGCTCGCCATGTCGGGCGGCTGGTCCTACGGCCGCGGCCAGTTCAATCGCGCCGTCCAGGCGGCGCGCCAGCCCGGCTCGGCCTTCAAGCCGTTCGTCTATGTCGCGGCGATGGATGCCGGCCTGACGCCCGCCACCATCGTGGCCGACGAGCCCTTCAGCTACTCCCCGGGCTACGGCCAGCCGGTGTGGTCGCCCAAGAACTACGGCGGCGACTTCCTCGGACCGGCGACCATCCAGCGCGGCCTCGAACTCTCGCGCAACCTCATGACGGTGCGCGTCGCCCAGCAGATCGGCATGAAGAAGGTGGCCGAGGTCGCCAAGGAATTCGGCGTCGTCGACAGCATGGGCCTCTATCTGCCGATGGCCCTGGGCGCCGCCGACACGACCCTGCTGCGCATGACCATGGCCTACTCGATGCTGGCCAACGGCGCGCTCGAGATCACGCCCAGCCTGATCGACCGCGTGCAGGACCGGAACGGCAAGACCGTCTACCGCCACGAGCCCCGCACCTGCACCGGCTGCGACCAGCCGGCGGCGCCGGAGATCGTCGATCCGCGCAAGCCGTTCCACGACCCGGCCTCGGTCTACCAGGTCGTGAGCATGATGCAGGGCGTGACGACACGCGGCACCGCCGGCCGGCTGGCCGCCCTGGGACGGCCGATCGCCGGCAAGACCGGCACCACCAACGGCCCCAACGACAACTGGTTCATCGGCTCGACGCCCGACATCACGGTCGGCATCTACATAGGCTTCGACGAGCCGCGCACCCTGGGGCCGGGCAACCTCGAGACCGGCGGCGGCAACGCCGTGCCGATCTACGAGCAGATCGCCAAGCAGATCTTCAAGGACAAGCCGCCGCCCCCGTTCCGCATCCCGCCCGGCCTGCGCCTGGTCAAGTTCAGCTACGAGGGCGGCACCATCGACCAGGTCTTCAAGCCCGGCACCGAGCCCGGCGCCGAGGGCTACAATCCCGTGACGCTCGACGGCTCGAGCGGCAGTGCCTCGACCGACGCCTCGGGCACCGGCCCCGGCCCCCAGCAGGCCGGCAGCGCCCGCCGCCCGGGCCTTTCCGGCACCGGCGAGACCTATTGAAGTTCTTCCGAGCGCGGAGCGCGAAGGAAGGCCTTTGCCTTCCCCCGCTTGCGGGGGAAGGTGGCGCGGAGCGCCGGAAGGGCGCCGTCGCGCACGTTGGTGTGTTATGACCCCTCCGTCCGCTGCGCGGCCACCTCCCCAGCGAAGCTGGGGAGGTAAGAGAGATCAAGAGGAAGACGACGATGCGCGCCGAAGCCCAAGCCATGGTGAACGAGATCGAGGAGTCCCTGGTGCTCCTCAGGAGGCGTCTTTGACTACGACCAGGCGGTCGTCCGTCTCGCCGAGCTGAACGCGCGCGCCGAGGATCCGGCGCTGTGGAACGACCAGAAGCAGGCCCAGTCGGTGATGAAGGAGCGCACCCGGCTCGAGGGCGCCATCGCCACCATCAAGCGCCTGCGCTCAGCCGTCGACGACAATGTCGGCCTGATCGAGATGGCCGAGGCCGAGAAGGACGAGGCGATGATCGCCGACGCCGAGCGTGCGCTCGGCGAAGCGCGCGCCGAGGCGGCCAAGGCCCGGCTGGAAACCCTGCTGTCGGGCGAGGCCGACGCCAACAACGCCTATGGCGAGATCAACGCCGGCGCCGGCGGCACCGAGGCCCAGGACTGGGCCGAGATGCTGGCGCGCATGTACACGCGCTGGGCCGAGCGCCGCGGCTTCAAGGTGAGCTGGCTCGAGGAGAGCGCGGGCGAAGAGGCCGGCATCAAGTCGTGCGCCTTCAAGGTCGAGGGCGCCAACGCCTATGGCTGGCTCAAGACCGAATCGGGCGTGCACCGGCTGGTGCGCATCTCGCCGTTCGACGGCAACGCGCGGCGCCAGACCAGCTTCGCCTCGGTCTGGGTCTATCCCGAGGTCGACGACAACATTGAGATCGAGCTTGTAGACAAGGAACTGCGCGTCGACACCTATCGCGCCTCGGGTTCGGGCGGCCAGCACGTCAACAAGACCGACAGTGCCGTGCGCATCACCCATCTTCCGACCGGCATCGCCGTCGCCGTCCAGCAGGAGCGCAGCCAGCACCAGAACCGCGCCAAGGCGATCCAGATGCTGAAGGCGCGCCTCTACGAGCTCGAACTGCAGAAGCGCGAGGCCGAGCGCCTGGAGGCCGAGGCCAGCAAGACCGACATCGGCTGGGGCCATCAGATCCGGTCGTATGTGCTGCAGCCGTATCAGATGGTGAAGGACCTGCGGACGGGCGTGGAGCGGTCAGATCCGCAGAAGGTGCTCGACGGGGATCTCGACGAGTTCATGGCGGCGTCGCTTGCTGCGCGAGTGGGTGAGGGCGGTGACAAGGAAGCGGCGTAAGGGACGGCAAGCGCCGGGAGTGATCCTACAGGGGTTCGAATCCCTTCCTCTCCGCCATTTATGGTGGTTAGCCCGGCATTGATTGCTGCCGACAAATCGTTAACAGCCGCAGCCAGCTAACGGCGCCGTCAACGGGGGGCAAGATCAGCTTTGCGCGCTTGCCTTCCGGTTGGCGTTAAACGTCAACGTTACGTCGCCAAGCGTCAATGCACGCTGGCCGGTGCGCGCATATTTACTGCGCGGTCGCCTTGATCCGTCAGTGGCGGGCCGATACGCCAGCGGTCCCGCTGGGCCGGATTCTGATGGACGGATTCTTTTAGAACTGGAGAACGAAGTGTTTAATCTGAAGAAGGCGTTGCTTGCCACTGCGTTGCTGTCGATGGGGGCCTGCTCGTCAGTCGCCATCAGCGACATCGCCACCGACAAGGTCAAGGTTGAGAGCATGAATGCTGACCCCAAAGAGGTCATGGCCGAGGCCGAGCATGGTTGTGCGATCTATAACCGCGTGCCGGTGCCGCTGTCGAAGCGCGCCCTGCCGACCAACGGCTACATCCCCCGGTACGAGCATCTGTTTGCCTGTATGGACCCCACGCAGGCGAACGCGATGCCGCGCATCGCGGCCAAGTAGCGCTCACGGTGAGAGCGGGGCTCAACCCCGCTCGATCCGCCAGCGCTTCCGAATGCCGCGCCCCGCAGTATCGCGCCGGTGGTTCCGGTAATCACTCGGCGCTGCCCGATGGCGCTGCAAGTCAATGTTCCGTCGCCACCGATCAAGGTGGGACCTACCCGAGGTGCTTACGTTCTTGGCGCCAAGGGGAAGCGACCGATCTCCAGAGGGGATCGCCGCATCCTTAGGCGCCAGGCGATGTCGCCCACGGCTTGGATATCGACAACCGGACCGGCCAGACGCGGCCGCCATCGAGGCCCGACTGATGTTAAGCGACAGAAGTATAGCGCAGGCCTACCGCATTGCCTTCAACATGCGATACGGCCGTGCAGCCAGAAACGGCGATGCCGACATCCTGCGCTGGCACTATCGCCACGACAGCCTCGACCCTCAGGAGCGGATCGATCGAGTGGTCCACCGCATGAACAAGGAAGAGGATGCAGGAGCTTCACGGTGAGGGCGGGCCGTAAGGCCGCCCAATCTGGCAGCGCTTGTGCTGGATAACAGGAGAAGGAAATGAGACGAGTATTGATCGCGGCTTCGGCCGCGTTGTTGCTGGGAGCGTGTGTCTCGCAGCCCGCTTCGCAGCCTGCCGCGCAGCCCCAAATGGTCTACGACGCTGCGGGTACGGCCTATCCGTCGAACGTCAAAGTGTGGTGTAGCTGGCCGACGACCGCACCAGTCCAGATCATGGCGCACGATTGTGCCGTGGGCGGCGGCACGATTGGAGCAGTAGCAACGTCTGATCCCGCTCCGAAACCTCTTGCTGGAGCGGGCACTCCCATCACTTTAACATCGAAGCAGCAGCAAGCAGTTCGTGCCGGTGTAGCGAAAGGGATGAAGGATCCCGAGGCTGCTCGCTTTGGCGACAAAATGTCGGGTGCCAAGAAAGCCGACGGCACCATCACCGTGTGCGGCTATGTGAACGGTAAGAATTCTTATGGCGGCTACGTCGGCATGTCGCCATTTGTAGGAATACTGGCAGATGGGCCCAATGGACCGTTTGGCTTGGTCGACGTAGGCTCATCAACAAAAGACCGGCCGTTCGTCATCAAGCTATGCTGGGATAGCGGCGTGGAAGGAATTTCATGATCGAGGCCAAGTCGCCCCTTTTCTGCAGCTCCACCGTGCGTTTACGGCTGGCGCCGCGACCACGCTGGCGCTTCCGACGCTTCATCCCCGCACCCGGTCTGCCCGGGGCGGGGATGGTGTGGCTTGCTTCCCTTGGTCCGCTCACGCTGCGAGTACGGAAGCGTGTTTCAGCGGCGTTGCTGAACAACAAGCTGGCGGGGGTCAGCCGCGATGATCTCGGCCTTGCCTCGAAAGGACTGAATGACTCCCGTCGCGCATGTGCGCTTGCCCATCAGCGTTGTTTCAGGCGTTCCAAATTTCGGTCGGTCGCTTCCCCAAATGACCACGGCGAATATTTGGCGTGGATAGGGCAGGTCGAAGTTGAGGAATGTCGGCTGTCCTTTTGTCCCTGCCGCGTACCGCGTCGACGCCACGACACCACAGACGGTCGCGTTCTCGCCGATGTGAAGGGGAGCTTGATCTGGCGTGAGCATATCGTCCGCAACGGCGGGCGTCGCGACATGAACAGCAACGCACGCGACAAGTGCCGCAATGGCAATAGCTGAGGACTTTCTCGACATTCGTATTACTCATTGGACGTGTTACGCCGGTCGCCACCATCGGCTCCGCGCGGGGTGGAAATTGGTGTTCGTGCAGTTTGCGCGCATTGACGGCTACCGACACTCTTTTGACTTTTGGCGACAACTGCTCGTTGTGATGTGCAGCGTCCGTGTTGTGTCGTGGAACTTGTAGACCGAGCCACCCGGCCCCCGATTTCAAACCCGCCCGTCGAGGCGGCCCACCGGGGCCGGGGGGTCAAAGCCCGCCGTCCGCCGTTCATCTCGACGCCCAGGTCCCGACGCGTACGTCCACATCGAGGAAGTCGCGGTGCGCGCCCACGTCTGGCTACAGCAGCACTAACCCGAGGCCAGCGGATTTGAATCTGCCGGATTACCGGCGGCGGCTGACAGCATGCGTCCGATCACATTGATCCATAGATCGCGAGCCGCTTCGATCGACAGGCCGTGATCTTCACGCATCCGCCCCCAGCTCTCGAAATCGGTCAGAATGTCCAAGGCGACCAGAAGCTGGGTATGTTGTGCCTCAGACAGCGTTGAAAGCTCGGGCCCGTACACCAGGTCCAGCCGTGCGACCGTCGCGTCACGAATGCGTTTGATCCGAATTGCCAGCTCTTCGGATACGCTTTGGTAACGTAGGAGCGCGCGCCACAACGGCAGCCACTGCTCGCAGATGGCGGCTCGCGTCTCGACCTGTGACTTGAGCCGGATGTGCAGGTCGGCATCAGCATTTGGCACCGCAGCCTGCGACATGGCCTGCTCGAAGGCATAATCGGTCGCGGCAAGGCTGAGAGAGAGAAGGTCCGAAAAGCGCTCGAAGACCGACCGTGGAGAGCAGCCAGCGCGCTTGGCAATCTCCGGCGCTGTCGGTGGCCGCTGCATTTCACTCAGAAGATCCAGGTATGCCTTGATGAGCGCCTGCCTGGTGCGCTCGCTCCGCATATGGCGACCATCAGATATGTCTTTGATTGGAACAGTCATGCCACTTTCTCGTCGGGCCTTGGGACGGGAAGATGCCCGCGCGCTAGGCAAATTCCATTGATGCCTGCCGCCATTCTTTTGACGTTGGGAGACACGTACCCGCTCAGGGACTAAATCACTGGTTAGCGGCACAAGGTCGCGCTCACCCGTCGAGCAGTGGCCGTTTGCTAGTAGTGGGTGGCTTTATAGAGCGCGGGTGGCCGCTTTCGAGGTTCAGCACGGCGCGCTTCAGCGTGGGGCACCGTCGATGGTGAGGAACCTCTTGCCTCCTCTTCGCAAGCCAAGCGTTCGAGATAATCAGGATCGGTGGAATACGCCTTCTGCGCACGCAGTCGGCGAGCTGTATCGTTCATTGCACAGTGTCCGGTGTGTGTGCCGCGCATATCGCATCAGCGGCTCGAACCGACATTGATCCTGGAAGACAGTTTGTTGACCCGGGACGGCGACCTGCATGGATCGATGCAAAGGCTGGCTGCTAGGCCAATGGGCCCTCATCACTGCCGACAACAATAGATTGACCGGCAGCGCCAGGTGCTCGGCGATTAGGAGCGCTTCGCCCGGAATTGCATGGGCGTCGCGCCGGTCCAACGCCTAAAGGCGCGCACGAGCGCAGCCGGTTCCGAGTAACCGGTCAGGTAGGCGATCTGCTCCAGGCGCAAGTCGGTATCGGTCAGGTAGCGCTTCGCGAGCCCGGCCCGCACGTCGTCCAGCAGCGCGCTGAACCTGGTGCTCTTATCGGCAAGACGGCGCTCAAGCGTCTTGCTGCTCATGTTCAATTCGGCGGCAACATCGTCGAAATGAGGCGTCCCTTTGGCGAGCCTGTCGATCACCAGCTCCCGTACATCGTGAACGATGTCCTGCTTCTTCGGCGTCGGGCCCAGGATCTTTCGGCACGCTCGTTCCAGCACCATGAAGAGCTTGCTATCGGCCCCGATCACCGGCAGGCGCATCGTGTCGGCTTCGTAAATCAAGGCATCCCACTCGGCGTGAAACTTGACCGGGCAGGCCAGGTAGTCGGCGTAGGCCACCTTGGCATTCGGGCGCCCATGCATGAACTCTACGCGTATCGGTGATATGTGCTTGCGGGTCATGTCCCGGCAGGCCCGCACAATGATCGAAGCTATGTACTCCGAGTTGTGACGCAAACCGCGGAGAGCCTTGTCGGTTTCGCGGAAGCGCAGGGTGACGTGCGGCCCCATGCGCTCGACCTCGATGTCCTCGCCCTCCCCGAGGACACGGAAATAGCGCTGCGCGTTACCGAGCGCGTCCAGCAGCGTGGGCGAATTGAGCATGAGGAAGCCGAGCATGCCGCTGTCTCTTGCTTGCTGGGCCGCGCCCAGGCGAAGCCCATAACTGGCATCCCCGAGGGTCGTCGCGGCGCGCTCGATCAATGCAATTACAGCAGCGTACGAAATGCGGTTGCCCTCATCGGACACGTCGGCGCGCCTCAGGCCAACCTCCTTGAGGAAGCTGTCGGCATTGACGCCGTGCCGACGAAGGTCGCTGACGACCCTGATCGCTAGACGCGCATCGATCCTGTGGGACTGCAAACCGTCGATCCGAGGAGTTGAGTGGCGGGAACGGTCAAGGATCTGTCTGCAGAAGTCAATGCAAGCAGGGACAGCAATCACCAATAAAGACGACGAACTGCTCGTCAGGGAGGATAGGATCGCAACCTCAGAATTGCGCCCTTCCCCGGACGGGCCTGGCCCCCGTTCCCCAGAGAACGAGGGCCAGGCTTCGTCTGGTCCTCGACCTGGTAATGACACACGAACTTCCAACAAGCTCGAGATAAACTACGGCGCTATATCGGTTCTGTCCGGGCACTTTTGGGACCTAAGGCACATCCTTGGCGGGCTCTGAAAGATTCAATTGGCGGGTACAGTGACGACCGGTGGGGCCGAGCGCACGCCGACGTCGGAGATCGAAAAGAGCAACATTACGCCCGTGAATATGGACTTCGAGCGAATATCGTCATCGGCGATCCAGAACCAGCGCCCTTTGTATTGGATGGAGACGTAAGCCTCGGGCGGTGGGGCCGATCCGCTTCTTATGTTCAGGAGTGGCGGTCGTTCGGCAGCCGGCGATGGGACGCCGCCGGCGCCGGGCGTTGCCCTGCCGCCTGCAATATCGGCCTCCGGCACCTGGGCGAGAACACCGAGCTCGAGCATCACCTGCAGCATCGAGCGCGTGGCCATCGCGATTTCGTCGGCCTTTCCGGACCAGCCGCCGTAGTGGACCTGGTAGCTCCGGCCTGCTCCCGAGAGATGCAGGATATGCCTTATCTCGACGGTCTTTGCGATGACGTCGGGTCCGACATTTGTCGGCGGAAACCCTATGACGGCGGTTTCGAAACTGTCCTTCGAGCGCTCGATGCGGATTTGCAGGGCATTGGCGAGCTGCACCTCGTAAAGAAGCTGGGCGAGGCGCGTGAATTCCGGATCGCCCGGCCTGGTCATGCCGGCACGCCTCGATTCATTGGCGACGCCGTTGATCGAATCGACTGCGATCTGCATGACCAGCGTGGCCGAATAACCGGACTGCAGCAGAAACAGCACGGCAGCCGGCGGGATTGGCGTCATCAGCTTCTTGATGAAGTCGTTGCCTGTCAGGGGAGCATAGATCACGGTGGGTCGGTCGATGTAAGTGGCGGCCGCAGCGGCAGAACCAGCGACAGCCACCGGTCCGCCAATCGATGTCGTTATGTAATTCTGGGCGGAAACGCCCGCGCCGACGGTGGTCTGGAGCTGATAGCCGGCGATCACCTGCGCGATTTCCATGAACACCGGAAAGTCGCCATAGCGCAGCTTGACGATGTTGAGGAGTGTCTGCTGTTTCCATGAATCGCCGATCGCTGCCCCGTAGTCGGATCGATCCCGGGACACGGTCGGCGGGCCGATGCTGCTGCAGGCCACCGTCACCGAGGCCATTAGCGCAACGACGAGAATTGCTGATATTCGATTCGCCACCATGGGCCAAGAAAGAGATTGGATTAACTCGGGGTGCTCGCCAAGGGCCTGAGAGTTGCCTGAAGAGCGCACGATGCGTCTGTAGCGAAGCCCATGGGCGGACTGATGACGGCTTGCCACGTCATCAAACACTCGTCCTTTTTGCTGTAATGCCACCGAGTTTGGTCCCGAACTGCACTCCCAGATTGCGCTGCTGGGCCGAACTCCATCGCGCTGTGGCCGTTTAGTGTTCAGCAGGGGGGCTTTGACTTTAGTCAAAGCACCGGCCCCCAGAGCGGCCCTATGAGCAGTCACATTCGTGGAAATTACTGACTCTTCACAAACCGTACGTTGTGACCACGACACTTCGCGGGGGGAGGATTAGTCGATGCTCAGATTTCTGTTTTCTGTTGTCGCTGCCACGCTGCTGTTGGGTGCGTGCAGTCAGACGCCACCGCCCCCACCGCCGGCGCCGCCGCCTCAACGTGCGATGGCGCCGAGCCAAATGCCCCCGGCGACGGTGTATTTCGCCACAGGCAGTTCGACCCTGTCACCAGAGTCGATGGCCACGATCCAGCAGGTCGCAGCGAACTACAAGACTACGGCCAATGCTACCGTGACCCTGACCGGCCACACGGACACCGTGGGTTCACCAGACGTGAACATTGCGCTGTCGCAGCGTCGCGCTGACGCCGTCAGGAACGCTCTTGTCCGCCAAGGCGTGCCGGCTGCGGCCATCACCGCCGGCGGCCAGGGCGAAGCGAGCTTGCCTGTCCAGACCGCCGACAACGTGGACGAGCGACGCAACCGCAGTGTCGATATCGCCGTCGTCGGCGCCGTCCCGATGGCCCGCACCGGCATGAGCGACGCCGAGTACTGCGCAGCCTTGAGTCGCACGTATCGGCAATTCCGCCCCTCGCAGGCTGACGAGACAGCCGCCGCTGCGATGCACCAATGCGAGATCGGCAATACGGCGGCCGGCATTCCCGTGCTCGAGCAAACGCTGACGATGTCGAGGATACCACTTCCGTCGCGCTACTGACGATTGCACCAGCGGGCGGCTGGCAACCTGGCGGCCGCCCTCGTGGGCCGAGCAAAGACAAACCTGGCTCCCTTCTCGTCATTCTTGGCGGGACCGCGCCCAATGAAGCGACGCATTCCCAACAGGCTCCAAAGGAGGACGACATGAAGCGCGTTAACACATTCTTAGGCGTATCCGGTTTGGTCCTGGCTCTTTCCCTTCCCGGGTGGGCACAGGAAGTCAAACAGCTCCCGACACAGACCGTCACCATTTCGGGCACCGTGGCGACCATCGATCATGCCAAGCGCGTCGTGAACATCAAGACGTCCGATGGCAAGTTCGAGACCGTCGACGTGCCCGCAGGCGCGAAACGGTTCGATGAACTCAAGGTCGGGGACAAGGTGTCGCTGACGTACAACAACAACGTCTCGGCGAGATTGAAGCCGCCGGGCGAGGCGCCCGTCGATACGGGCAGCTCGACCACGACTGCCGGACAGCAGACGCGACCTGGCGGCACGGCAAGCGTGCAGAGAACGCTGACCGTGACCGTCGACGCGATCGACAAGAACGCGTCCTCGATGACCTTCTCTGGTCCGAACGGCTGGAAATACAGTCGGCATATCGTCGATCCGACCGTGTTCGACAAGGTCAAGGTTGGCGACAAAGTCGACATCACTTGGAACACGGACGTCACCGTTGCGGTGAACTGACCCTAGGTGAACGAAGAGAGAGGGCCGCCCGGCTTGCCGGGCGGCCCATTGCCTCAACAGTAATCGACCTCGCAGGTGAGGCGCGATGTTGATGTCGACTGCGCGCTTTCGCTGCGACGCCTGCAGCGTCATCAGCGACTTCCCCAATGGCTGGGCCCTCATCGAGGCGCACAACACGGACGCATCACCGGATGGGACAACCGTTGTTCATTCTGCTCGCCTGTAGGCCGCGACGGGCCGATCTCGTCGCCTGGCTCGAACAGACGGGTTCGCTGTATTGGTTTATCCAATTCTCGTACATGGGTTCCTGAGCCGCCTGCAGGCGAGCGTTCGCTTTCGGACCGCGCCCAAGGCTATTGGCCGCCAAGAAGAACCGACCAGCTGCCCCTGCGTTGAGCCGCCGGAGGCGTCCGCGGTGATCGAAGCATCGAGGGCCATTTCCCGCGTGAGGTCAGACTGTATCGCAACCCAGAAGGCCGCCATGCGGAAGATCCACGACCTCAGCGATCCCGAGTTTGGGCCAATCAAAGCCCGGCTGGCGCGCGTCTATCTGGAGCACAAGGGCGATCTCGAGGTGCTGCTTACGGACGACGCAGAGATCATTGCGCACGTCGATGAAATCACCGCGCTCTTGTTGGCCGCGTCGAGCCGGGCGTTGCGCGCCGACAACCAGCGCTGGACGGAGCGCTATCGCTGGTTTTTTGAGGCCATTGCGGAGCTCCAGGACGCCCTGCGGGACAAGCCGCTCGATGGCTGAGCGCGGCAGCGGCGGCGACGCGTCGCGTTCGTGGCTCTTTGCATGGCGGGCTTCCGTTCCCGGCCTGCTGGACCACCTCGACGGGCGAGTTTGAAAGCGGGTCGTGCAGAATCAGTCAGTTGATTGTCGTTGCGCTGGGCCTGCCATCGTGTTCGACCTTGGCGATCCGGCGCAGCTTGTTGTTGTCCAGGACGACGACTTCATCGCTTCCCATGAGACCGATGACATCGCGGACTTTCAACTTGCCGATGGCGCGGCTGACCGTCTCCAGGGTGAGACCAAGATAATCGGCGATCTCGGTCCGGCTCATCTTCAATGACAATGGCCGCGACGAGACAGCGCGCTGTCGATAGAGCGTGTCGATCTCGGCCAGGAAATGGGCTACCCGCTCGGTAGATCTGAGCTGACCCAGTACCAGCATGTCCTGGCCCGACTGCTTCAGGGCGGCGGACAAGGCCTCGGCAACCGCTGCGGCAAGGTCGGGATGCTTCGCTGCGAAGGCATCGAAGCCGCGTCGATCGAACGCGCAAGCCTCAACGTCGGTGAGCGCGTCGCCGTCGAACGCGTACTTGCCGTCATTCTCTAGATAACCCACGCAGTCGCCGGGAGCGCGAACAGCGACGATCTGTCGGCGTCCGTCATCGAGAGTGCGCGAGACGGCCACGATGCCCGACCTGATCTTGAAGAACGGTCCCATGGGCGCGTCGGCGCGAAAGAGGGATTCGTGCTTCTTCCAGCGATGAATGCCACCGAGAGCAAGCATCACCTGTAGACGGGCGCCGTCGAGCGGCCGGCACAAGTTGAGCGATCTGCCAACACATCTGTCGCATGGTAGAGCGGTCATGTCCTACCTCCTGGCGACATAACGCATTCCACGACTCGGAGCCGATCAGCTTTTTGGTACACTAAAGCATACGGTGTGCAAAATGCAGCGGCTGTTCAATATTGAACAGTTCAAAAAAGATCGTTCGGCATCCGCCCGGCCCATGCGGCAATGCAGGAACGAAAAGCAACGGCCAGGAAGCGAGCTGGCAAAATGATCTCACCCCAAGTCTTCGACCTCCAAGCATTTCCGAGGACGGTCGGCACTGGCCGAACCTTTGCGGGTTGGAAACCCAAGAATTACATCTTTCGGCAATGCACCAAATGCGACGCGATCTTTTATCCAGAAGGGCCGTGTCGAACTCATTGTGCTGTCTGAACAGGGAAAGGAAAGGGTCGTCGGGGTGCTTGGCCCTGGTGCTTTCATCGGCGAAGAATGTCTGGCAGGTCATCCGCTCTACCTCGCATCGGCACGGGCCTACGCCGAAGCCGCCGTGGCCTACGTGAGAGCGAGAAAATGAGGCGGGCAATGCAGGACCATCCAGAATTGTCGGAACGGTCCATGGCGTTCCTCTTGCTGCGCAACAGCCAGATCGAGGCGGACGTCGACCACCTGTTCAATTCGAGCGAAAAGCGATTGTCCCGCCTGCTGGTCCTGCTGGCTCAGGTCGGACAGGAAGCTGAACTGCGCACGGTAGCCGTGCCGATCAGCCAGGAGATGATGGCCGCGCGCATTGGTACCGCGCGCTCGCGCATCAACTACTTCATGAACAAGATCCGCAAGCTTGGGTTCATCGAGTATGACGGCGACCTCAAATCATAGGCTGGGATGTTCGATACCTTCGTGGACGGTTGCCAACGAAAGTAGACGTCGGAAACAAATCGGTCGCCGAACCAATAGGCGCTGGCGAGTGCGAGCTTGAGCGAAGAGAACCAACGGCCATCTCTGTTAAAAAGCTTATTCGATGCTTTTCAATGGAGGTCCTCCGAGCGGATCTCAATGGCGATGGCGTGCAAGATATTCGATCCGCCGCTCAAGCGCTTTTTATCGGTAAGCGAGTGATTCCACACCTTGATACGCAGCTCAGCATGGGCCCGTAGGAAGGCAGCGCTTCCGTAGCAGCATCGCCGAAGTAACCAAAGCGCCGACGTCGGCTACGTTGCCAGCGCAGCGAGCGATGCCATGGACCCGGATCTGCGGAAACCGAAGGAGGCGCCGGGGAGGATGCTGCCATTATTCGATCTTGCCCACGGAATTTCATTGTCCCTGCACCCGCCGAAGCCTAGCGTTGCCGCCAAGGTCCCGCCGAGGGCCAAACTAGGGACAGCCCCTCTGAGGACCCACCAGGGACAAGGAGGAAACAAGATGGCTTACAGTAAGTTTGCGCGTCGTCGTTTCGTTGCCGGTACCGCCGCGGCATCAGCCGCCCTCATCGCCGCTCCATTCGTCCGCAGCGCCCATGCCGCGGGCAAGCTCTCCGTCGGCCTGTGGGATCACTGGGTCCCCAACGCCAACAACGCCACCGAGACGCTGATCAAGGAGTGGGCGGAGAAGGAGAAGGTCGACGTCGCGATCGACTTCATCACCACCCAGGGCAACAAGCTGCTGCTGACCGGCGCCGCCGAAGCGCAGGCCAAGTCGGGCCACGACATCCTGGCGCTCACCAGCTGGCTGCCGTCGCGCTATGCCGAGCAGCTCACACCGGTCAACGACATCATGGAGCCGTTGATCAAGTCGAACGGCGCGGTCAACGCCACCGTCGAGTATCTCGGCAAGGTCAATGGCAAGTGGCTCGCCGTGCCGGCCACGGTGGGCAGCCAGATCAAGGGGCCGTGCTCGCGCATCGACCTGATGAAAGAGCTGGCCGGCATCGACGTGCAGGCGATGTATCCGGCCGGTGCCCCGCCCAAGGCCGACGCCTGGACCTTCGACGCCTTCCTCAAGGCGGCCGAAGCCTGCCACAAGGGCGGCCATCCGTTCGGCATCGGCGTCGGCACGACAGGCGACAATGTCGACAGCGCGGGCGCCATCTTCAACGGCTTCGGCGCCATGCTGGTCGACGCCAAGGGCGACATTACGGTGAAGAGCGATGCGGTCCGCCAGGCGCTCGACTACTACAAGCGGCTGATGGCCTTCCTGCCGTCCGACGCGCCGTCGTGGGACGACGCGTCGAACAACAAGTTCCTGATCTCGGGCCAGGGCGCGATGATCCTCAATCCGCCGAGCGCCTGGGCGGTCGCCAAGCGCGACGCGCCCAAGGTCGCCGAGCAGCTGTGGACGCACGGCATGCCGGCGGGGCCGAAGGGCCGCTATGCGCCGTTCGTGCCGTTCTTCTGGGGCATCTGGAACTTCAGCAAGAACCAGGCGGCGGCCAAGAGCCTGATCGTGCGCCTGTCGCAGGCCGACGCGGTCGAGAAGATGGTGACGGCGTCCGGCGGCTACGACCTGCCGTCGTTCGCCAACTTCACCACCTTCAAGGTGTGGGCCGAGGAGGGGCCGCCGCCGGGCACGCTCTATCACTATCCCAATCCCTACAACCACCAGATCCTGTCGATCGCCGGCGCCCCGGCGCCGCACAAGTTCGGCGAGCCGATCGCCGTCCAGGCGCTGCAGACCCAGATGGCGGTGCGCCATTTCAAGGGCGAGGCGATGGAGAAGACGCTGGACTGGGCAGCCGGAGAACTCGAAGGCTTCATGCGTAACTGAGGCCCGGCCCTCGGGCATCGCGCCTTCGATCGAGGCATCGGCGCTTCGCAGCGCGCCGATGCCGGGCGGGCAGGCTCCGACGCTACGCCGGGCCGCCGACCGCCGACCGCCGACATAACTTCAGAATGTTGATTTCCGGTCTACTACAATCCGACAAACCGGAAATCGACCATGGTCGCGACGAACGACATCGACGCGGGGGTCGCAACCCTTTTGACCGGGCCAGCGTGGTCAGGGCAGCACGTCGTCGAGCTTGGTTCGATGGTCAGCGCGGATGAAGTCGCGGAGCAATTGGGTGAAGTCCTGAATCTCGACGTGAAAGCCTTTGCAGTCCCGCGTGCAGGGTGGGCGGAAGTGTTCGAGCAGTTCGGCATGCCGAAGGGCCACACCGGACCTGCCGAAGAAATGTTTGAGGCCGTGAACGCGGGATGGATGGACCTCGGAGCCGAGGATACGGAGCAC
>Ga0210402_10003188_pt1 | contig 15519 bp, 24 predicted proteins | sample IncBWC7MmetaG_FD_161055 | JGI IMG/M metagenome (GOLD analysis project Ga0210402, IMG submission 161055) | Forest soil microbial communities from Barre Woods Harvard Forest LTER site, Petersham, Massachusetts, United States - Inc-BW-C-7-M | ecosystem: Environmental > Terrestrial > Soil >...
CTGGTCATGCCATCGCCTCACCGATTTCCTGATGTCAGTGGGGGTCAGGTTGGTGAGAACTTCGAAGCAAAATTTTGACTGTTGCCTCCAAGATTCTCTCAGTTTGAGGACGTTTTGAGGTCTGATTTGAGTACGGATTTGCATTCGTGTTCTTAGAATCGGCGAGCTCAAACGCTTCAAATCAAACGAAGTGATTTATGCACGATTTTCTCCTATTTTCTCGTCACTGGCCACAGAGTCGGACTTTGATTTAGGGCCTGTTCGGCCACTAACGGCTCGGCTGGAGCCGAACGAGCCGTTAACATGTTACGTGTGGCGTGAGCCGCCCACGCGCCTAAAATGGCAGCCCGGGTCTTATTATTGTGCCAGGTACATGTATGCTTTATGCCCAACGACGAACATAAACGCGCTACTAAAATATGTGGCCAAAAGTCTGGCATAAATGAAGCCCCCAAATTGTATAACAGTGCTTTCATCGCATAACTACACTGCATAGTTAACTCCGTAGCATTACTGTTGAAAGAAGGACCTTGATTCCCAACGCAGAGAAAGCTGGAGACTCCCCTCCCACACGTTGAGCCATGCTTCGCTCGCTCGTTACGTCGCTTGTTGGAAGGATGAAGAACGGCATCGCAAAAGGAAGACGAATCATCTGAATTCCCGTATGTCAGATTGTCCTTGGTCATCAATTAGCGAGACAACAAACCTCAAGGGAAGTCGCTTATCATCCTAACAAGAAGCGCGATGGACGCGAACGTCCGAAGGTCGCCTTAACGCTGGGAGGCCGGCAGAGACTGAGAAAACATGTTAGATGGGACATGAGAGCTGAGAACCACCTGCTTACCTCGACGACGGAATATCCTCCCAGCGGACAAACTTGTGGGTCCTAATCAAAAGGATGTTGACGTGCCGGCCTTTATCTGTGATGGACTCGGAGTTGTATACTGCTGAATCCGTCGAATCAAGATGCAAATGGATGCAAAGCGAACGTTCATGGTTAGCGCCACAATCGATAGAACCTTCTTCAACTGCCTGATCCGAAAACGCTGCCTCTTTCGTCGGGAGTGACTGAAAGCGGGGTCATTAAATGAGGTTCTGAGAGCTGTCATAGAGACACGAGCCATTTGCATAGGCAGAATTGTGAGAAACCAGACAGTGAACAACTTCAATAAGTTCAAAGCGCCATCAATCATTGCCATGGGCGGCAATCTGAGATGGTTTAGGGCAGGTCAAACGATGACTTCCTAGCGCCAAACATTTTCCAACCTAGTACTACTAGTAACACTCGCTGACAAAATCCCCATCTTCGTTATACGGAGGAGGCAGAGAAGTTAAGTGGTAGTTAGCTGGCAGAGGGTGAAGCGAGGTCTGTCTCACACTCAATTTATTCTTCGCAACGCTGCTAACATCATATATATATCTGATTACCAGTTCAGAAGAAGTTAGGTTTGAGAATGGCGTATCAATTCTCTAGGAAGGGTTGTTTTAAGTGCGGCAATCGTGCGTAATTTCTCAGTGTCTCCCTTTCCACTCAACCGACATTTTCCGATCAGTTGGACATATTGCCGAAAATTGCTCGTCGGATCAGCGTCTTTGCTACAACTGTCGTCAGCCTGGGCACGAGTCGTCAGCTTGCCCATCTCCTCGTACTGTTTCCGCGAAACAATGTTATTCTTGTGGTGGCGTTGGCCACATTCAAGGTTGGATTATCTCATTACTATCCCTGGTTTTGACTTACAACTGTTTAAGCGGAATGCCCCAGTTTGAGGGTACAACAAGGCGGTAACCAGAAATGCTATGTACGCAATGAGACGCTTCCTTTCTGTCAAGTCTAAATGCTGTTGAGCAGAATTGTGGCCGCTTTGGACACATCGCTCGCGCTTGCCCAAGTAGCGCTACAGGGGTCCCAGCTCCCGGATTCGCATCTCGAGCCCCTCCCCCGGGTCGTACTCTCAACACATCGACTTTACCACCAGTCAAGTGCTATCGCTGCGGCGGTCCAAACCACATGGCGAGGTTGTTTTTGTTGACAAAATGTCAAGCCAAGCCGCTAAATATGTATACCCGTAGGGACTGTCTTGCTGCCCCTGGAACCACCATGAGCGAGTCTATCCCGACTGGACCTGCTGCTGGGAACTTAAACAAGAACAAGACCTGCTATAAGTGCCAGCAGGAGGGTCATGTGAGTGGCGTTTTTTTGACCTACTAGAGATAACTTACTGAGCTTCCTCAGATCGCGAGAGATTGCCCTGAAAACGGCGAATTCGTTGGATGAACCTCGTAGAACCAAATCCCTTACTCATATATATTGATGAGACACGAGTTCGTTCGTCCACTTTACTCTGTTCTCCTCAGTACTATCATTAGGCATTACAAAATCACCAAGAGTTGCGAAACACCACTTGTTATGCTCGTCCTAATTCCTTTGTACACAATCAATGGTTTCAGAACGCTCTGGAAGTAGCAAAAATAGCTCAAAAGTTAATGAGAAAAAATAGCCGTGTGAGCCAAGCTCTGCAGGACCATACAAAACATGGTTTTCCCATGGTTTCACTGGGTAAAAAAGAAAGGAAAGGAGGACGAATTTTGAGATCCTTCCTGTTTCTTTCTTAAATTCTTGACCAGTTATTGTGTTTTGCACGTGCCCTGGTATAACGTCACTGTCACAACATCATTTTTTCAATTTTCAGTTCAACTTCAAGTTGCAGTTGTTCACTGCAATATCATAATATCGGATTGCGATATCTCGACGACTTTGCATCTATCAGCTAGCGGTTTGAAACGTGAGTACTTGTAACCATTCTCTCGGTGTTGACAACCTGATTTTGCTCCAAAAAAAACGTTTTAAAAATCCAAAATTTCGCCCCCCCTCATCCTCATCGATCACACCCACGGCCTTCCAGATAAAGATCTCGTCCATTTCATCCCTTGGGGAGGCGGTGAACGACACCACTCCCACGTGCCTCCCACCACCCTCTAATCAACTCACCATCTTCCGCAACCTTCATCCTCTTCCTCCTCCACCTCATGCCAATCGACACCACCCCAACGCAGTCGAGGCTCAGGATTCTTGGATGACGAGTTAGGCTGGAATGGAAATGCTCATGGTTGAATTACAACAAAATCAAGAATGGGCCACCGTCCCGCTGGCTGCTACCGCTATTGCAAGAACAAGCCATATCCGAAATCCCGCTACAACGAGTTCTCCTTCTACTACCATCTCGTGTCCGACGAATATGAGCAGCTATCGGCCGAAGCACTCGAAACCACTCGTATATGCGCCAACAAGTACGTCACCAAGACCTGTGGCAAGGACACATTCCACCTGATGGGGTCGCAGCTGCATGTTGAATATATACTATCTTGTCAATTGCATGTCGAGGTACAAGTTCAGTGTGATCAGACGCGCTCCCGCTATGTGCGCATAAGATTCTTGTCCGCTACTGTCTACGACGTCCTTACATGTACCCGAGCTGATCAATAGCATCTGCGGGCACAATGTTGTGCGAATGGGATGAGGGTACGCGTGGAATGCCGCGGTAGGCTATTATGTAAATTGAACTATCCGGATCCCAACTATTCAATTTCATCTAGACCACATGTTATGTACACAGTGCCTGTGGGTGGGTCAGAATCCAACTGGATCCGTGAGTTACAATTTTATAACAGCCTCAGATAAGATGGATCTGGCTTAATGACACAGACTATAGTTATGGATGCAGCCGGGAAGAAAGAAATATATGATATCTGTGTCGTATACGGTGAGCTGAAAGGAAATAGCCATTCAATCATGAATAGACGTAATCATAGTCGAGGACAATCCCTATTTTTTCCTTCAGCAAGGTCCTTATGTCCCGAAGTCGGGACGCGAAGGTCAAGTAGGCTAACCCTCGCACACTGACTCGAACGAGGCAAGCTATATATCACACTTAGCACCCAGTTATCTGAAGTATGGGCTGTGTTTCTTCTGATCATGAGTTATCGACATCATTCTGATCGGCCACAGATTTGATTACCAAGGTCGAGTCATTCGAATTCGTTTCGACACCTTTTCCAAAGTTTGTTGTTTTCCTGCCTTTTTGCAATTGTTTGACTACGTAGCTGACATGACATATTAGACCATTGCCCCGGGCTGTCGACTCGGGTGGTTTACATGTAACAGTATATTTACTGAAAAGCTCGAAAGACCAGGGGGAAACGTCCACGCAAGCTCCCTGCGGTTCTGGTCAGGTAATTTGGGGATTTCAACCCATCTCCGGATCTGATCTGACATTGGAACAGTCACTTGTGGGCTACGAAGGTTACATTCGGTGGTTAAAAGGCTTGCGGACAATCCTGAGGGCATTACGCTAGGCTTATGTTATCTAGAATTACAGGACCTTGGCCTACAATACAAGCAGAGACGCGATCTTTTCGTCGATTGCTTGGCCGAAGCGTTTCAGCTACAACTCACATCAGAAAACGAAGGGCTGCGATATTTATCTCGTGTCTCACAAGCCCAGGAGCGGTTTCACAGAATTTTCGAGTGAGAAATTGACATCCATGTTTTCCTTCGTTCCCCCAACTTCAGGAATGTTTGTTTGGGTATGTGGACAGGTGCTTCAGATTAGCCCATGGACTGACTCTTCGCTATTCACTTCTCAAGGTCAGAGAACCTTGGAAACGAAACTGTGGGTCGCGCTCGCAGAAGCCGGCGCGTTAGTTGGTCCTGGGTGGATGTTCTCTTGCGACCCTGTCATAAATGATACTCCAGGTCAAGGTCATTTCCGCATCAGCTTCAGTAACGCAGGTATTTACTGTGTTACATCCTACGCCTTTTTAGTTCTGATATATTTTTAGTTTGACGACATGAGGAAAGCAGTGATCACCATATTCGGTTCGGTCGTACGGGATTTTTTTAAAGACATGTAAATCTGCCAAATAAACGCATTGGCTTTAGAAGGTCCCTCGTCAGGGTAAAATCCAAACAGTTGAATGAGATACAGTAGCCTGCCCTTTACATCGTGCTCGCATGCAGGCCAACCCTTGCCAAATCGCACAGTAGGAGTGTATTGATCGAACTCATGTGGATCTCCTTTTGGAAACAGCTCACAAGGACGACGAGGATGCCACACAACGTTGCTGGTTGCCCACTTCCACGTTCCATCGCCCGTTGGATAGAAAAGACACGAGATGAGAGCAAGCACCCTCTTCGTCAATTTCCTCCGAGTCAATGGCATCCGTATGTTCTCAAGCCATCTTCCAACTAGACTCGGAGTCCAGATCAGTGATAAATCTTATTATAGGTCTGGTCAACACGAGCGGATTACTTTTTCCTCGCCGACCTGGCTGGTGAAGCTGAACGTTACGAAGGTTGGTCACCGGTTTTTCTCGTTCTCTACAATGGACTCAAGTGGTTTCTATAGACGTCGTGGCACAGATCAAGAAGATTGTTGGCCTTTTCGATGCACAGCTGACTATCGACGAGCGCAACCTTCTCTCCGTTGCATACAAGAACATCACAAATGTTCTTCGCAATAGTTGGCGCATTGTTGATATGCTGGAAAAGATGCAATCTATGCGTTCCCCCGGCACGACCAAACAGCTTTCACTGATGCGCCGCCAGCGTGGACGTATCGAGCGCGAACTAAACGACGTTTGTAAAGATATCATGCTCCTTTTAGATAGACATCTCTTGCCCGCTGCGAAGCCAGGTGAAGAATCAGTCTTCTACGCGAAGATGTAGGTTGTCTGTCACTTTTGTTCATCCCGGGCTCCTAAATGATCCATCAGGAAAGGGGATTATTATCGCTATCTGGCTGAATTTGCCCATAAACGAGAACGAGAACGATTTGCAGATCTCTCCCTGAATGCCTACAAATTGGCATACAGGCACGCTTTAACTACCCTTGAACCGATGCACCCTACAAGGCTTGGGCTAGCGCTTAATTTCTCTGTCTTTTATCATGGTGAGCAATATATACGTTTGAGATATGCACTTGTCCTCAACGCTTTGGCCAACAAGACGTCCGAAAAAGTCCAGAGCGAGCATGCCATTTAGCCAAGAGCGCATTCGACGATGCTGTCTTCTCATTGGATTCTCGTGAGACAGGGTTGGAGCAAACAGTTCGAGACTCATTGATGATTCTCCAGCTCTTGAGAGATGATTTGATCCTTTGGTCGGGAGAGATGCAAAATGGTGCGACATACATATCTGTTCATTCGATTGATCTAATCGTTCTTCCATAGATGCGAAGTAGCACACAACATTGAAATTATATCATAAGGAACTGGGTTTCACAACTACACCCTAAGCACTAGCCTGAGCTCAAGAATTCGGCTGGACATCCTGTGCAAACGTAGCTGCCACCAACAACGGGAATACTAGAGTAGCGTCAGCAAATACCTATTCACACACCGGATAAGTGGACTGCGTTCAGCATTCGAGAATGTAAATAAAAAACCTCTCCCACCTTGACGGATTCAGCACCTGCGCGGATTTTACCCCAAGAGACTGCCTCGTCAGGTTGAGCACCAGAGTCTGAGCCGTCAAATTCTTGTCCAGTATTCTGAAGGACAGAGTGAAGATAGGATCACGAATATTATAGTTCAGGCACATACAATAAACACAGAGTAGTCGGCGCCATTTCGCTAGTAAGGAAATTGAGCATAAGAACCTCATCGCAGCAAGGAAAGTCAAGCAGATTTTACGATTAGCATTGCATTGGCGATTTGGTGCTTGCAAACACCTCCCCCAAGGATGATCATGCCAGCTTTTCGAGATTTCCGGGATAGTTCGTTTAGGTCGCGAATGTCGCGGACGATGTCAATAATAAGGCCGGGCGATCGGAAGGAATGGAAGTAAATCATGTCTCCAATAGATCCATCAGTAAGCGCAGGGCAAAATACAGGAATTTCGTTCTGTGAGGGCCAGTCTCAGCATCCTGTCGGATCCACCAAAAAAAGAGAGATCTCTAATCACTTTGTAAGCCCAATAATACACGGATTCTTCATTATCAATCTCCTTGCCCAATCGTCGGATAAATGAGCTTGGCGTCCACAATTCTCCATTCTCTTTCTGTTCCGCAAGCATGGCATCAAGTATTGGAGTAAGCCAATCCTCAAACTTGCAGTAGTTGTCGTTAGGAACGATGAGATTCCCAATGCGATTCATCCCCTGCTTGCGCAAATTGGCACCATCCAAGTTGAAATCGGCCAGGTACGTCTTGCCAAGGCATTTGATAAAGTCTTCTTCGATTCCTCCGGCAGTCGTAACGATAGCCGCTATGTGCTTGTGCTTGACAAGATGCAAGATAATTTCACGCAGACCAGATGAGATAAGATTGGAAGTGTAACCAAGAAATATATTGCAGCGTGTTTGGGCGCGAATTTCGGGGGAGAGATATTGTTCTGATTCGTCCTCAGTTACTAGTTCGTTTGAAAGGCGCCATTTACGCTGTGATAGCCTCAGTAGCATTTCTCTTTATCCCCGAAGCCGCTATAGGAAATGGGGCTCACCATTCTGTTCACTATGTCTATTGCTTTCCCCAAGCTATTTGCTTGGAAACCGATTCGTTCGTAACTCCGCAAAAAGTCATGCAAAGACAGTGGGTTGTCGAAATTGGGGCCTAGAACAGAGATGGCGGCATCTGGCACAGGATTCGAGCGCTGCAAGATGGCTGCCGAGGCATCCGTTGGGACGACGGCCGTCGAGCTAGAAGCCATTTGCCAATGTAGCCACCAGTACTAGTAACTTGAAAAGCAGATCTAGTCCGGCTAAATCCGGTGGTTGCACAATTTTGGCATTGCGTATAGGACTCGGATTATTCAATTCACACCTACTAGTAGTAGTTGCATTCAATCGTCCTACTGACCGCCGACCGCGCCGACCCTTGTCGTTCGACATGGAGGCGGACACCCATGCCCATTCAATTCCTCTTGCGCCATCTTCCCCCGTAGACTATCAAACAAGTCTTCGACCAGATGATGCAATGACTATTCCTACTGACAGTAACAGCGAACCTACTCCCTCAGTCTTACCTGTCAAGTCAGAACCTCTAGTCGGAATTGGAGGAGGGGCAATATCAGTCGTGCCTTCAGTTATATACGAACAGGACGACTCCGAGCGGACGCAGTCGCGAAATGTCGCGGATATAGATACTGCGCCTCCAGAAGAACCGACATATCAACTCGAGGTCAATGAAGACTCCGGTTCAGAGGCAGTGGTAGACTTTCTTCCGGTTCTACCGCCGACGCCTCCTGCAAAATCCCCAGCGTTTCCTAGCCAACCTGCTACAGAAGAGGCTCCTCTCCAGTCTTTGCCTCCTGCGTCCATTGAACAACCACCGCATCACACGAATGGTTATCACGACTCCCAACCGCAAACGCCAACGACCTTGAGCCCCGATTCCCCGGCATCTTCGTCTCACAGGCGTTCCCTGACCATTTCAAAAGGTCACACCGTGTCGGTCGTTCTGATATCTTCGGCCCTCGAGACCATTGCTGCTTCGAAAGAGGCAAGACGATCCGTACCTCTCCGCGACAGCACTCAACGGGCCCTAGAAATGGTTCGTTCAAATCAAGGTGGGGATCGTCCTCGCGAAATATTTGAGCCATTGCGGTTGGCATGCGAGACACGCAATGAGAAGTTAATGATCGCCAGTTTGGATTGCATATCTAAACTCATCTCTTACTCATTCTTTGCGGAGTCGGCACTCCCATCCACACATTCGTTCCCTTCTCCCCCTCCGTCCCCCAATCCTGCTGGGCGCAACTCCACAGCTCGCGCATCACAGCCGAACATAACTCCGCCTTCTCTTGTCGATCTCGTGGCGCACACAATTACCGCTTGTCACACCGAAACCACGCCTGAAACAGTCTCTCTCCAGATTGTGAAGGCTCTTTTGTCCCTGGTGTTGTCTCCCACAATTCTTGTCCATCATTCTTCCTTGCTTAAAGCGGTTCGCACGGTTTATAACGTGTTTTTATTGAGCACCGACCCCGTCAACCAGATGGTGGCCCAAGGGGGACTTACACAAATGGTTCATCACGTGTTCTCCCGTTGTAAAACTGGTGGTGAAACAAGAATACCCGTTGAGTCCAACACACGTCATTCTTCCGCCGGCCCAGAGAATAATCCGTCTTCCAATCGTGCTTCGTTTGCAATGCCCTCACCGGAAACAATATCACATCCTCTCAGCAATCCACACGCACAAGGGGACGAAACGGACGCAAAACCTGATGTGCCAATTTCAGACTCTTCTCCATCCTTGCCATCGCCGACGGGTAGTGCTAGTGCATCACAAGGACCGGATGTTACTCTTACAGAACGCGCTATTGGCCCTAACCAGGAACAACCTCACTCCAGAATTACTTTGTACGCAACCATTACTCTAGTGGTTGAGCTGTAACTTATTTTGACTTTGCTTGGTCAGAGAAAGCTTCGAAACGAGCAACCCCCTTGACGCTCTACCCGAAGTCGAGCATGGTGGTCACAGACAACTGACTGCCAACGACCTTTTCATCAAAGATGCGTTTCTCGTCTTTCGAGCTCTCTGCAAATTAACTATGAAGCCTTTGAATAACGAAAGGTATGTCAGCTCACCTTTCTTTGCCCATCACTGTCTGACGTTTCTGAACAGCGAACGTGATCTCAAATCACACGCCATGCGGTCGAAACTGCTGTCTCTCCATCTCGTCCTGACGGTCTTGAATTCACATATGCCCCTGTTCGTGGACCCTTCCGCCATCATTTACTCCAGTTCTTCCAATGAGGCGACAACTTTCGTTCAAGCAATCAACCAATATCTTTGCTTGAGCCTGAGCCGCAACGCCGTCAGTCCGGTTCCACAGGTTTTCGAGATTAGCGTCGAGATATTTTGGCGAGTGATATCGGGAATGCGTACGAAACTCAAAGTTTGTCTGCCGTCTCAATTCTCGCCATATCCGCTGACATCTTCTGATAGAAAGAAATTGAAGTGCTCTTGCACGAGATCTTCATCCCCATCCTCGAGATGAGGACTTCTACTCTGAAACAAAAAGCAGTTATCCTCGGAATGCTGTCACGGTTGTGCCAGGATCCTCAAGCACTTGTTGAGATCTATCTCAATTATGATTGTGATAGCGAAGCAGTGGATAACATATATGAGCAGTTAGTCCTTTCGATGTGTCATCTAAACGAACTGGACGCTGATCGTCTATCTAGCCTCATGAATATCGTCTCAAAAATAGGAACCACACCCTTCACCGCTGCTCAGCAAAAAGCCAATGAACCTGCGAGTCCTGCATCAAGCCACACAGCCAAAATCCATCATCTGGGAACACCACCATCATTGAGTACATCTGCATTGGCCGTTTCGGGGACTATGGATACATCAGTGATGGGTCTGTCTGAAAACCAGCTCAAGAGACAGGGGCTTGAGTGTCTCGTTGCTGTCTTGAGGTCCCTCGTAGCTTGGGGCACTGCAGCAGGGAAGACTGCCGAGGACGCCCTCGTAGCCCCATATGTCCGCTCCCAAACGGGTGAAGACCTTCGGCACGACTCTGCGACACCGGATGTATCCCTTGACAAATTGTCTGTTGCTGGGAGCAGCGCTGAGACTCTGAGGCAGGCAACGCCCGACCCTGTGGACGATCCCAGCAAGTTTGAAAGCGCTAAACAAAAGAAAACAACTCTCTTGGAGGGAATCAAGAAGTTCAACTTCAAACCCAAACGTGTAAGCGTTTTTTTTTTGAGAAGAAATGTCAGGTCTTCTAATAATCCATCCCAGGGTATCCAATTCCTCATCGATACTGGCTATATTCCGAGCAAGTCTCCTCAGGATGTTGCTAATTTCCTACTTTCTACCGACGGCCTCAGCAAGGGAATGATTGGCGAATATCTCGGGGAAGGGTAAGCAATGTGTCAAATCAATTCCCTCTAATGCTGAATCAAAAGCTAAAGTGATGAAGAAAACATTGCAATCATGCATGCTTTTGTTGATCGCGTGGACTTCAAAAATCTACCGTTCGTCGATGCACTGAGACTATTCTTGCAATCGTTTCGTCTTCCAGGGGAAGCACAGAAGATCGATCGCTACATGCTCAAATTTGCAGAGCGCTATATAGCAGGTAACGCACAAACACCATTTGCGAACGCTGGTGAGTAATGGCAATCCGTTTAATTTTCATGTTGATTATTCCTTACGTAAATGTGTAGACACAGCATATGTTCTTGCATACTCCGTCATCATGCTCAACACAGATGCTCATAATCCCCAGGTGAAGAAGCGCATGACAAAACCCGATTTTATCAAAAACAATCGCGGTATCAATGATAATACAGATCTTCCGGAGGAGCTTCTATCCGAAATATTCGACGAGATAGTTACCAATGAGATCAGGATGAAGGACGAAGTCGAAGCTGGCCCGAATGTCGCTGTATCGGGACCCGGACTTGCCAATGCGCTTGCTAATGTTGGCAGAGATCTCCAAAAGGAAGCATATGCGATGCAGTCGAATGGCATGGCAAACAAGACAGAGGCAAGTGTTGGAGACATCGGACATCGGACAGATTGACGCTGACGGGAGCTTTTACAGGCCTTGTTCAGGACTATGATGAGGTCACAACGCAAGGGATCTAAGGGTGGCGACCAATTTTTCAGTGCATCACACTTTGTCCACGTGCGACCGATGTTCGAAGTAGCATGGATCCCTTTCCTAGCTGGCCTGTCCGGTCCTCTACAGGACACTGATGATCTCGAGGTTGTGGAACTGTGTTTGGACGGCTTCAAGAACGCCATCCGTATCGTTTGTTTCTTCGACTTGGAGCTCGAACGCAACGCGTTTGTCACAACCCTCGCAAAGTTCACGTTTCTGAACAACCTTGGGGAGATGAAGACGAAGAACATGGAAGCTATCAAGACGTTGCTGGATGTTGCTGTTAATGAAGGCAACAATCTCAAGGGCTCATGGCACGAAGTCTTGACATGCGTCAGTCAGCTTGAGCATATGCAACTCATTAGTAGTGGAGTCGAAGTCCCCGAATCCGGACGGAAAGGGTTTGATTATCTTATTCTTGATGTAGGGTTGAAATTTATGTGACCAATTCATTCGCAGTCGATCACGCAAACTGCCCAACGAGGAGTTGGCCAACGAAAGTCGATCCACCCATATCACGGTTGCAGCAGATATGGTGTTCTCCTTGAGCCATTTTTTATCCGGGGTATGTTCACAACATTTATCGGCCAAAAAATGGGCTAAATTATTCTTCAAGACTGCCATCGTCGATTTTGTCCAAGCATTGAGCGATGTGTCCTGGGAAGAGATTCAATCGTCCGGTCTCTCTCAACATCCGCGATTATTCAGCCTTCAGAAACTCGTCGAGATTTCCTATTACAACATGAGTCGGATTCGCCTTGAATGGTCAAATTTATGGGACATCCTTGGAGAGCATTTTAACCAAGTAGGCGACCATTTTCATAGTTTCTACTCAGCACCTCATGGATACGTCTTCCAGGTATGTTGTCATAATAACCCTCATGTCGGTTTTTTTGCTCTGGATTCTCTTCGTCAACTTGCTATGCGATTCTTGGAGAAGGAAGAATTACCGCATTTCAAGTTTCAAAAAGATTTCTTGAAACCATTCGAGTACACCATGATTCATAACCATAACCCTGAGGTTCGAGATATGGTGAGAATATTTCAACCTCGTCTGGGCTGATGGCATATTAATTCAAATCCGGTATAGGTGCTACAATGCCTTCAGCAGATGATCCAAGCTCGGGTGCAAAATATGCGATCCGGTTGGCGAACAATGTTTGGCGTGTTTTCTGCAGCCTCCAAGGTTTTAACAGGTCAGTGTGATTCCTCCATAACAAAAACAAAGATCTCATGGCGACGCAGAGCGCATCGCCAACTCTGCATTCGAAATTGTCACTCGACTCAACAAGGACCATTTCGCGACTATCGTTCGTCATGGTGCCTTTGCTGACCTGACAGTGTGCATTACGGAATTTTGCAAAGTTAGCAAGTACCAAAAGATTAGTTTATTGGCCATCGCCATGCTGCGTGGGGTCATCCCAGTTATGCTGGATTGCTCTGAATGTTCCTTTGCCGTTGATGCCGCTGTGCAAAACTCGCCCATGGACGATGCCATGATCAGATTCTGGTTCCCAGTGCTTTTTGGCTTCTATGACATTATCATGAATGGCGAAGATCTGGAAGTTCGGCGGCTGTAGGACCCATCCAAATATACTATTCAGGAAAAATCTCACATCCTATGCTACAGCGCGCTCGACTCCTTGTTTTCAACCCTCAAAACTTATGGTTCGACTTATCCTGTGGAATTCTGGGACACCGTCTGTCAAGAGCTTCTCTTCCCTATCTTCGCGGTTTTGAAATCGAGCCAAGACCTATCACGGTTCAGCACTCAGGAGGATATGAGCGTCTGGTTGTCAACAACCATGATCCAAGCACTTAGGGACCTCATTGATCTATATACATTCTACTTTGACATATTGGAGCGTTTCTTGGAAGGCCTATTAGACTTACTCTGTGTTTGCATATGTCAAGGTAAGGATCAACGAAGTCTCACTAGTTCATAACTAACTACTTCGTGCAGAAAATGACACCCTGGCGCGAATTGGTACATCCTGCTTGCAGCAGCTGCTGGAAAGTAATATAACGAAACTGAGTTCTGCTCGCTGGGAGCGTGTAGCCACTACGTTCGTAAAATTATTCAGGACTACAACACCCCATCAACTCTTTGATGAGAGTCTACGGGTGGAGATCGATGGTAATAGCGCAGAACTCTCGGAAACACCTGGTACGCCTAATCAAATCTGAATTGCCCCAACTGTACTCTCATTTTGTGTTCAGCAGAGTCAAATGGTCAAGCTATACTGCCAGCACCGCTTTCCCTGAATAGCGAACAGCCCCCAACCAATACGAAAACATCACTGAGTGACCGTCGTCGCATTTTCAAACAGATTATCGTCAAATGCGTGCTTCAGCTGCTCTTGATCGAGACGACCAACGACCTGCTGCGAAACGACGAGATTTATACCACCATACCCCCAGAACAACTCCTGAGGTTGATGGGGGTCCTTGACCACAGTTATCAGTTTGCACGAATGTTCAATGACGATAAAGAACTCCGTACTGGTTTGTGGAAAGTGGGTGAGTGATCGAAAGGACATGTTGTTTCTTGTTGTCCTGAGTTCAGTTCAGGATTCATGAAACACTTGCCAAATCTTCTGAAGCAGGAGTCAAGTAGTGCCGCGACATTAGTACACGTCCTATTGCGCATGTATTATGATTCCCGCCCAGAACATCAGACGGCTCGACCACAGATAGCCGAGCGACTATTGCCGTTCGTACTGCCTTATTCTGTCTTCTAATAACATCCTGATCATCTCACCTAGACTTGGGCTCGGCGTACTGCAAGATTATAATAAGCTGCGTATTGACACCCAAGGTAAAAACATCATTGCGTGGACTCCTGTGGTTGCCGAAATACTCGAGGGTTTCTGTCGATTCGACGACAAGGCAGTACGTATATTACGAATTGTCTTCCGCGTGCTAACTAATATTGTCATTGAAAGTTCGTGAGATACTTACCCGCAATCTATCCTTTAGCGACGGATCTGCTGGCTAGAGATATTGCACCAGAAATTCGCCAGGGACTAAAGGTTTATTTCGTACGGGTAGGGTATGCGCAGGGCATTATAGAGGCTTCGTCATGATACCCGTTGTGTTATATTTATTCGTTGTATGTATAGTCGTCCAGGGATAATGCAGCTAGTTCAACCCGGAAACATAGCAAATAGTTAAAAATTGAAGGAAGACACAAAATGGGTCAGCGTTGATATCCCATATATCCCCCTTGATAACCATTCCATCCCGTTGCTTGGGCCGCAAGAGCTGGAGAAACACTGTTAATGTTAGAGTAACTGGACGGGTGAAAAACGTACGATTTGGTCGCAGAGCATCGTATTTATCTGGTGAAATTTGAGATCATTATCTGGGAACTGAGGAACTTCGATGACTTACCAGAGGGCTGAGGATTTGTGCCATCGTTTTCAGACGCAAAGGTACCAGATTTCATCTGGGCAAATATGTTGGCAGGCGATGTGTTGTTGGAAACCGAGGGGGGTAGCGGAGGAACAGGTGGTAGTGATGACATGCCGTTATTGAACGGCGAGTGCCCAAAGCCAGGATTGAATCCCGTGGGATCTGGAAGCATGTATGTCAGCAACGTCGATTGCCATGTAGCCGAGGTACGTACTGCTCTGCACTTGTCCAAAGCCGTTGTTCTGGAACGAGTTGCCCTGGTTGTAACCACCGAAAGGTGCACCTGTTGGTTGCGACATTATCGGTTGAAGACCAGGGAAACCAGTAGGCTGCGGGGCGACGAATGAGGGTGTTGGCTGACCCTGAAAAGGAGATGCTGTGATCCCTGGGCGGGTTGGGATAAAGTTATTGAAATTGGTCTGGGTGGGAACCAAAGGCTGCAGCAAACTCTGGTTTCCAGGAACAGGAGCGAATGGACCTCGAGGGCCA
>Ga0210402_10003190_pt1 | contig 15516 bp, 10 predicted proteins | sample IncBWC7MmetaG_FD_161055 | JGI IMG/M metagenome (GOLD analysis project Ga0210402, IMG submission 161055) | Forest soil microbial communities from Barre Woods Harvard Forest LTER site, Petersham, Massachusetts, United States - Inc-BW-C-7-M | ecosystem: Environmental > Terrestrial > Soil >...
ACTCTAACCTTCTTATCCGATTCTGGCGCCCAGCGATGGGACGAGGCGCATCGCCGATTAACGCAGCGGTCTGGGCGCGTTGAACGCCCAAGGCTTTGGCGACGGCGGCCCGAAAGCCGAGCAATAACACCCCCTCTCTGGGTGCCCAGCGCCGAGCCGGCCTCCGGCGTCTGACCCAGATTCCCAGAGGCTAGCCGAAGAACGGTGATTTAAGCCAGCGCCCGCAACGCATCCGCAAATTCCTTGATTGATCCTCCCGAGCCGCCGGCTGAATTGTCCAGGACCGCAACTCCGGTCCCTAACGACCGGCTATTCCGTCTGCAGAACCTCCGCCCCTTGGGCGCTACCAGACGTGGCTGGCGTTCCAACCTGAACGGCCAATGCAAGATACTGCCCGTCCAACCCGATCATAATCCGGTTGCCGATCCATTCACTGAGCACCGGCACAACTGATGAAGCTTGATCGTCCACTTCAGGAAGGGCCAGGATTTGCTGCAGCGATCGATGTTGATCGCAATACAAATACACGGCGCGATCGCGCGAACTAAGCACCGTTACCATCCGAGCAGCGTGCGGGCGAAAATCCCAGATAGCGAGCCTGTCCCCGTGATCAACGCAGTGCAACCCCCGATTTGGATGATTGGTCTGCCACTGCACTACAGCCTCGCGAGCAGGGCCGATGTAGGTCTCTGGAACACGCCCATCTGCATAGTCGTAGTCGAAAAAATAGGCAATCTCGGCAATATCGCGGTCCGGAAGAGCGTAAACAAACGAATATGCGCGATCGGGGCGAATCCTAATAAGGCCAAGATTGGCGCCATCGAAAAAATTGGGGCTATAGCGATCGAGGCGAATTCGCGCGATTCCACTGGGCGGCTGCAAGTGGTGCAGCGCCCGGATCGTCCGCGTCATTTCTTCGTAATCCGAGGACAGCTCACCCGGAAAACCATAGAGCAAATTCCAATGTGGAACGATTCCAATCTCTTTACACCACTTCAGCAACTGGATGTTTTGTAGAGCCGTCGTCCCCTTACGCATAAGCCGCAACACATTGCTATTCAGACTTTCGATTCCGGGTTGAATGGCTTCGACTCCAGCATCCTTCATGTTGCGCAGCTGACATTTGGTGAGATTGGCCTTTGTTTCGTAGAACAACGTCAATTTGATTTGCCGTTTTTGCAGCGTTGGCAGAAGGTCACGAAAGTATTTCATATCAAAAATGTTATCGACCATGGCGAATTCACGCTGCCGGTATCTTTCACACAACTCCCCTAGCTCTTCCATGACGCGACGCCCACTTTTACTGCGGAACGCCATTGTTCCACCATTCAAACCACAGAATGTGCAGTGATGCTTTTGCCCCCACCAGCAACCCCTAGAGGACTCCATAGGCACACCACCGCCGTTTGGAGGAGACAAATCAAATTGCTTGAACTGTTCAAAGTAATCTGAGTAGTCCGGAGTGGGTAACGTATCCATATCGGTCTCGGATTGCGGAGTCAAACTCGCAAAACAGCTATTTCCGTGGCGACGCCATATGATTCCACCGATGGAGTCGACGGGACGATCGGCCCGCAGAGCCTCCACGAGTTGAGGAAAGCTACGATCTCCTTCGCCCGAGCAGACGAAATCAATGAATGGAAATGAGCGATGCGTCTGCAAGCCCATTGTACTTTCACAGTTAGCTCCACCGAATACGACTCGCACCTTTGGATGGTGATCCTTAACCAGTTTCGCCAACGCAAGTGAGGCAACATGTTGTGCAAATGTTGAGGTAAAGCCCACCACATCGTACGATTGCCAATCCACTTCATCCAAGCAGTCGCGCAAAAACGAGTCGGCAATAGCACGACAGTCTTCGAGCGAGCGTCTGGAAAACTCCGGATTGTCAGCAATGGAGAAACGCTCTTCAAATTCCGCGAGGTAGTTATCGTCCGCGGAATCCTGCGCCCGATATAAGCAGGAGCGGAACACCCAATCGCCTGCGAGGCTCTGGGGGAGCGAATTTTCGCTGATGGCATCATAAGGTGTCGCGCCAACTAGATGCGCATACCTCATGTTGAGATAAAGGACTTTCCCGACTACTCCGATGCGCGCCAAGTGCGACTTCAGCAGACTCACACCAATATTCGGGCGGATTGATCCAAACGGCATGACGACAAAAAGGACGTTCATTTGGCTGTGGGTAGAAAGCGTGCCGGGGGATGGATACTATTTCTTAACGCCGCAAACCAGGCCTTTACCCGGTTCTCGAGGGCAGCTGCTTTCTCTTATGGCCTCCACGATAGATTCGTACGGGGAACTGGAAGTCGATCCGATGGACTCTCGAATAGCAGCAAAAACAGCGCTTTTGCTTTCGATCGCACTCCACATGAATTGCTTGACTGCAGGGGCACGGGAAGCGCCGAAAACACACGGTATGAGCTGGGAGGCGGTGAACCATGATGAAAGATTGTCGGACGGGTAATGTACCCCGGCGAATACTCGACGATCCCCTATGTCCACGGCGAATTGCATTAGCACATCAGTCGATACCTCGGTCAGTGAATGGCCCACCTCCGCGAACACATTGCACACGCCCATTAAACCTTGAAGGCAGTGACCGCTGACAAGTGAGGGAGTATCGGCAGTCGCGGCAACTCGATATCGATAGGCGGTTCGATTCTGAATGAATGCCATCTGCCAAGGACGTGGTCGCTGGAAGACCCGTTTCATCTGGAGATCCAAAGTCCCAACCTTGTTGATGTATCCGGCACGAATAAGGCCGCGGAATTGGTTGACCGCCAAAGGCTCTAGAGTAGGATCATAACGCGCGTAATCGAACCCAAAGCCGATTGTCCTGTCATCCTCTTCTGTAAACAAATCAGAGTGGGTAACAGTTGTGCTGAAAACGCCTTTGATCGGCAAAAGAAGATGCGAATGCAGTGAATCCAGAAGAGCAAAATCGGCATCAAAGAGTGTTGAGACCTCGCGAGCCTTCCACACTGAGTTGGTGGAATCGAAAATAGGCCAGATCATTGTCGCAATCTGGTTGATGATCCCATCCCGCCAGCGCTCGAACGTGGGAGCCTGCAGAGTATCTGGCGGTGACCAATCTGGAGGATTGGGGCGCTTCGCAAGATCGGCGAGATAGTCCTCGTCCAATTCTCCCCATGGCGGTACAGCAGCAGAGGTCATTGGGAGTGCCCCGCCACCAATTGCCGGGTTGCACATCTCATTTCTGATTCTTCGTCGGAGGGACATGAATGCCCCGGATTCGGCAGATTCCGCTCGCCCAACTCTTGGCATCGATAGAGTTTAGCGGCGTCCGAGCAAATCGGTCGAGGTCCGATGCGAACATATCTAGTGCAGCGACATCTTCGTCGTCCAATTCAATGACGGTCTTTACGGCTTCGTGGGGTGACGACTTCAGCCGTTCGCGAAAATCGGAATCGAGAGCGGCTTTGGCGAGCAGAAATTCCAATTGGTCTTGACTAAGCTTTGACATGCGGGCCTCGGTACAGCGAAATGTGGGGTGACGCGGACTGTTGTTGAATTGACCGGCAATGATGTACGAGCGTTAGCTCCAATTATTCAGAGTGAGCAATAAACGCACGCGGGGCGGCGTCGCGGTCAATAAGCAATAATTCTTGACGCGCCCGGATCACGCGCCAGTGCATTGTTCCGTAAAGCGCCCGATATACCTCTAAGGTCGAGTTTAAATACCGACGTGCTTGCGCAATGTCATTGTGTCTGAGTGAGAGAATGCCATTGACTCGATTCCATTGCGCCACAATGGGATGCACTGCCGGAAGCTCGTGAATTGAAGAGGCGGCAATCGACGCTAGTGCGGCCGTCGCATCGGCATCCCGATGGTCTGCCAGCATGACTTCAATAAGTGACAGACGAGCGGATAGCACCAAAGGATGCTGCGGTCCCTCCGCTAATTCACTTATCGCCAGCGCCTTCTGTAGGGCGGCGGTTGCATCGACCATCTTCCCTTGCCGGGCATAGGCTTCACCAAGAGCTACACGCACCGGTCCGGTGGAGTCCACCACCTGTGGTAGGTCCTTATGGGCTTGTAAATACACGGTCTCCAGGGAGTCGGCGTATCTGACAATATCTGTAAGGATTTTTTCGGCTTCCGCAGGCTCGTCTCGCTGAAGGTCCAGGAGAGCCGTATAGAATCGTGGCTTGACCACTGTCCAGGTGTCGGGGGGGGCCCAACGTGTTCCAAGCGTCTGCGACACTTTTAATTCTGCCTCCGCTCTAGCGTACTGCCCCGAGTCCGCCAACGACCTGCCTAGTTCGGCTTCGGCATCCGCCACCAGCGCGTGTTCTTCGCCAAACGCCGTCGTCAATTGTGCGACGGCGGTGCTCAGGTGCGCCTGTGCTGCTCCTGACTCGCCCAAATCGGTCAGCAACTGACCGTAGTCCAACTCAGTCCGCCCGATTGTGGCTGGGTTCGGGCTTCCGGCGACGTCGGCCAATATGCTTTGAAATGCGGCCAGCGACTGGCTCCACTGTCCCAGGAGATGCTGACCATGTGCGAGCTGTAGCCGAAGCTCCAATATCATGGGGGTGGTCGGCGGTCGCTTCTGTAGAGCCGCGGCGAGGACGTTAGAATAGCGTGGCATCGTGTCTCGTAGCGTGCCCAGCGAATGGTCAATCTGAATTAACTCAGCGGCACTACGGAGTGCAGAATCCGAAACCTCACCACCGGGACGGGCGCCTAATTCCGTGGCTCGTTGAAAGTGTCGTACTGCCAATGGGTCCTCGTAGAAGGCGAGGAAGGAACGCCCCATGACATAGTGTAATTCCGCCGCCACGTCTGGCTGATTCGCGAAACGCGCATCGATTTCGTCGCCGGCCCGCGTGAGCAGTTGAATGACCGTCATGTCTTTCACCGGCTCTTTATCCGAGCTCACCGGGGCAAACACACTCTTACTCAAAAACTCCGTTACCGCCTTCGATTGCGCCGCCGCCAAGGCAGTCCGCTTCTGCGCGTCGCGCTCTCTTATATAGAGTGTGGTGCTGACGGCCGTTCCGATCAAAAGCACAACCAGCGCCACCACCAGTCCAAACCGTCGCGCCTTCGCCCGATCTAATAGGCGACGCGTGCGCTCTGCCTTAATCTTTGCCTCGCGCTCTGCCTCAAGCAGACGCCGCCGCTCCTCCAGCGCCCGCAAGCGTCGTGCCAGTCCATCTGCATCACCCATGCGCTCGGCCGGATTGCCTTCCGCCATGAGCGCGATGTCTTCGCGAAGCAGCTCATCGTCGACATCCCGCTCCCACCCGGGCGACATAACTTTATGAAAGTCACCGGCTAGGAACTGATAGAGAATAATCCCGAGCGCATAGATATCGCTTTTTACCGTGAACGGCTGCCCCGCGAGGATCTCCGGAGCGAGGTACAGAGGGGTCGCGGAACTACTGTCTGACGAGACAGTTTTAGTAAAACCTAAGCGGGTGATGCCTAATTCGTCGAGTCGATTGCCATCCAAAACGCCGCCACTGCCAAAGTCGCCGAGCAGGATTTCGATCTCACTATCGGCCAAGGGTTTAACCAACACATTGGAGGGCTTCAGGTCTTTGTGCAAAACTCCGACCGAGTGAACGGCCGCGAGCGCTTCGGCGATTTTGGCGACGATCTCTAAGCGATCGGGCAGCGGAATGCCGCTGACACCGCCTCGCACTGCGACCCAGTCAACGAGGCTGCCACCCGGGATATAGTCGGCTTCGACAAAATAAGGGATCTGCTCCAGATTCCAATCGAGCAGCTTGACGACCTTGGCGCTCTCACCAAGCGTATCGTTGATGACCCGAAACAGCGTGATTTCGCGCTTGAGCGCAACCAACGCCGCTTCTTCCAGCGCAAACTTGAAAACACGCTGCTCGTTGGTTTTGTCATGCCGGGCTTTCCATGCCTCGCCATGCCCACCGCTGCCCAGGCGCTCGACGAGACTCCACAGCGGGCGAGATGGCGGGTGCACGCCAGGACGTAAGTCAAATCGCGCCGGCTCCGGGGTAGCCGCTGATTCCACTCGAACCGGCGCTACGAAGCGATAGCCAAAACCATAGGCAGTTTTGATGATCTCCTGATCGTTATCGCCGAGGACGTCCCGCAGCCGCCCGATGCACTTGGTTAGCACCGTCTCACTTAAGATGCGACCCGGCCAGATGCCCGCCAGCAATTCATCCTTTGTGCAGATCTCTCCGGCGTGCTGCAACAGGTAGATCAGTGCTTCGAGGGGTTTACGTTCGAGCTCCGCATCGACTCCATCCACCAGCAACTCAAGGGTGCGCTCGTCAAGGATTGCACGCCCAAAGTGCCAGCGGCGACGACTCGTGCCTGACGACGATGATGGCGCTATTTGTTGCGCTTGCTCGGTCACATCCCTAGTCCCTGAGCGTTTTTCTTCCCTACCCCTTCAATCATGCCAGAACCGACTCCGCGGGACTACCGCGCTCGAGGATATATAACCTGACTGAAATCAGGCATTTGGCCGCGTCAGTTTCTTTTCATGAATTTCTCAGCCAGTGGTCAGGATTCGCGGCCGCTTTCTTCGTACTTTTTCGTCCCCAGGGGCAATCCCCTGCTGGGCAACAAGGGAACGAAGGGCATCCGAAATCATGCAGACGACTCCCGCAACTTGGATTCGAAGCGCGCTTTTATGCCTCTGCGCCCTCACTCTTGCCGGCTGCTTCCGCCCCTATTCGAAGTCTGTCTTTGACCCCCCTACCGCCCAATTCCCCGGAATCATCAGCCAGTGGAACGGCACATCCGGCGGCGATATCCGCGTCCTATTCGTACACGGCATCTGCACGCACGATCCGACGTGGATCACCTCTGGGTGGGACGTGGTGATGAAAGGATATTTCCCGTCCGAAACGATGACGGCCGCAGTCAAACCGCCGGTCGGCCAAGTACAGATCATCGACCACGAATACCAGATCGGCGCCAACAAAATCTCCGGCCGCTATCTAATCTGGTCTGCCTTGACCACGACAGACAAAGCCAAGCTCAACTACGACAACCTGCCGACCGACAGACCGAGGTACGGCGAGTTCAGCTGGAAACGCGCAAAGATCAACGCGGAACTGAAAGCTTCCCTGCTCAATGACTGCCTCGCCGACGCCGTGATCTACGCAGGCTTCCGCGGCGCCGACATTCAAACCTCGATGCAGAATGCCATTTGCGCAGCGCTCGACGGGACGCCGACCAGTGGCACCTGCGACTTTCCTGCCACCTATGGCCACGGCAACCGAAGAATTGTCATCGTCACCGAGAGCCTCGGCAGCCGCATGGTATTCGACGCCATCTCGGCACTCAAAATCGAAGCTGAAAGAAAAGGCAATCTCACCGCCTTTGACGAAGCCGTTTCGCCGATAACCCAGATCTACATGTTCGCCAACCAGCTACCGATTCTGGCATTGGCGCGTCCCGCGCTGACCCAAGCAGCGTCGACCACAGATCCGACCGTCTCCAAAACACCCAGCATGGCAACCGCGCTCAGCGTGCTGTCGGAAGCACGAGTGCGACACCGAGAGAGGCATCGCTCCGATCCGCAACAATCGGCAGTCGAGCCGAAGCTCAGCCTCGTCGTATTCACCGATCCTAACGATTTGTTGAGCTATCGCCTTTTACCTAACGATCCAGCCGTGGTTGGCGCTGACACGAGAGTAGTCAACGTGATTACGAGCAATGACTACAGCTATCTCGGACAAGTCGAAAACCCACTAACTGCTCATGAGGCATATGACCTGAACAAGGATGCATTGCGATTGCTGTTTGACGGATCGGCGAGAGGGAAATGACCTACGCGGGCAAGGGAGCAAAAACCGAAGCGAACAATTAATTAGGTTCCATTCGAATCATCAAGGCAAAGAAATTCGCGGCAATCTTAGAGGATCCTAGAATGTTTAAAAAGCAACGCAATACCATCCTGATATTCATAGTCGCCACACTATCCGGCTGTGGCTCGATGAAGACGAGTGAACTCGTATCAGACGTTCGCAGCTCGCCAAAAAACACCTGTATTGCCGAACCGTTGTCTGCTCTCTCCAACGTCAACCCTAGCATGTTGCGCGGTGATCGCCGGCTCTTAGACAAAAATGGACAGGGGGCAAGCGCCGCTCCGGCGGTAGCACTACTGGTAGCGGCAGTTCTCCGCGCCCAACAGACTCCGACAGCCGAAGGCCAGGGCAACCGCCTAAATGCGATAACCACTTCAGCAGTGGCAAATGGTGTCTTTCAACATGCACCTGGAAGGCCTGATCTCGACATCTTGGCAGAAGCAAGTGATGCAACTTCAAGCGCGGTTGTACAAGCGACTGCGCTGGCGCGGTCCTTGTCACTACAGTCAGCACGGGACAATCAAACTGCTCTGGAGCCCGACCTACCAACACTAAAAAGCAATAAGGTATTCCAGGCGTTGGTGCAAGCGGCAACTGCCTCCGCCGCACGCGCGCAGACCGATATCGCGCCCCAATCATCCCTTACAGCCGCTCAATTTGTTCCTGCCGGGAACGATACAAGCCTCGCGGTCCCCGGGGCGCTTACCCCTTCCGATTTCAAGACATTCGCACTGTTACTGCGCGACGCGCTCGCATCGAAGCCACTAGCAATGGGAGGCGACAACTTGGCAACACCCGCACCGAACGCCTCCAAACCCACGGTGCCGATCAAATTCAAGGATGCATTTGTTGCCTATTTCTCTGCGTATTATAAAGGCGACTATGTCGATCACCTTGGCGTGAAGCTCGCAAAGCCAGCACTGTCGCGGACGATTAACAACACCGAGATATCCGGCGCCGTGCAGGTACTTTGGGAACTTGTTCTTGATTACAAACTGCGAACCCCCGTTTGGAAGGATTCAAAGAATCTTTACTATCCTGGCGGAAGGTCAGACGAACCGACCATCGCAGCGGCGGGACTGGTAACTCCTTTATCGATGCTGGATGAAACAGACTCCGAGCATTGCGGTATTACGCCGCTTAAGGCGGACGCAATTGAGTATCTATCCAATCTGGCAAGCGACAAGTCATCGTCACTTGGCGGATTGGTGGGTGGCAGTTTTGGCGGCTTGCATTTTGGATTTGGAGTACTCGGAAAAGTATCGATTGGCGACAATCAGACGCTTCAGGCGCTCGTAAAGATGGCGCTGGCAAAAGCGGGCGAGCGCGCGGCCGAAGAAGCCAGTTATCGTGCGCTATATTGGATTGGATACAAATCGGGTAGCACGCTAGCTGATTTGGTTCAGCAGTATCTGGATGGCAAGTCCCCGACCCAATAGCAATCACAACATCGTCGGCGTATCCAATCGTACAAGGAGCTCTTCATGTTGACGAATACCGAGTTACCTGCATTGACGGCCGCTTGTGTGATCGCCCTAACGATGTCCGTCACACCCGCAACCCTACGAGCACAGACTTCTTCTGTCGTTCATTCAGTCACAAATCCGCAAATAGAAGCCGTTCACGACGCGAAGGACTTGAGATCACCCGCGCAGCAGAAAATGGCATCGCAACTGCTCGACGCGATCTCTCAAAAAAATACAGGGACAGTGCTCGCGGCGGCGCCGGCGTTGAAGGCGCCAGCACTCGCTCAAACCGCTAACGGAGTGGTCGTTGATATAAAAGCAAATGTTTCGGACGACTTGCTTGCCGCAATTAGTGCAATCGGTGGCAAAGTCATCAGCAAGTTTCCTGAGTACCACGCCATTCGCGCGGCCATCCCATTGGAAAATATTGAGGCGGTGGCGGGGCGTCCCGACGTGCAGCAAGTCAGTCCCGCGGTAAAGGCGCGAACAAATGCAAGCGTGGCTATGGAGGGTTCTATTTCACACATGGCCGTCGAAGCACGAAAGTTATATGGTGTAGCGGGAGCGGGCATTGTCGTCGGAGTGTTGTCGGATAGCATCGACGATGGTTACGGAGCTCTCCAAAATGCCTATAACTCCGGCGCGATGGACGCTAGCAAACTCTCAGTACTGAAGGACCAGAATGGACAAATACAAGACGGAAACGACAACGACGCCGCGGAAGGGGAAGGACTCGCGATGGCGGAGATCATTCATGCTGTCGCGCCGGATGCACATATAGTTTTCGCGACCGGTTATGGTGGGCCACCGCAAATGGCCGCGAATATTCTTGAACTGGCCCGACAAGGATGTCGACTTATCGTTGATGACTTAACTTACTTCAACGAATCGCCCTTTCAGGACGGTCCGATCGCACGAGCGGTCAACTCGGTCTCCGAACAAGGGGTGCTCTACTTCTCGTCCGCTCGCAATTCTGGCAACAAGGTTCACGGTACGTCTGGTACGTGGGAGGGTGATTTTGTCGACGGCGGACCCGCTGGTGCCCAATACGCCGCGGATGCGAACGGCCGCATCCACGTATTCACAACAAATCAAGGCGCGCGAATCACGCTCGATACGATCCAACGAGCGACACAAGATGATCGCGTCGACCTCTTCTGGTCGGATCCGTTAGAAGGCTCCACTAACGATTACGATTTATTCGTTGTGAACAATAGTGGTCAAGTTGTGCAATCGTCGACAACTACCCATAACGCCAACGTAAAGCAAGATCCGTATCAATCCATCGAACATATAAAGCCCGGGCAGAGCATTGTAATTGTCAAAGCGGCAGACGCCGAGAGTAGGTTTCTTCACGTCGATACTGGCCGCGCGGTGCTTCGATACGGCACTGGAGGGAGTGTTCGAGGCCACAACGCCAGCGGAGCCAAGAATGCATTCTCCATTGCGGCTATACCAGTTGCAACGCCACCAGGTACATTCCGCGCCGTATTACATCCTGCGGTCGAAACCTTTAGCTCTGACGGACCCCGACGGCTATTCTTTGATGCGAACGGCAAACCGCTGACACCTGGAAACGTGTCCGGGAACGGGGGAGGCGTCATTTTGAACAAGCCCGATATAGCGGCGGCGGACGGAGTGTCAACAACGCTTCCGACAAAATCAGGATTGAATCCCTTCTTTGGCACGTCCGCAGCCGCCCCACATGCTGCAGCGATAGCGGCACTGCTGCTTTCTTGCAACTCGCGGGCGACGCCAGAGCAGGTCCGGCGCGCCCTCGTGGGATCTGCCATAGCCACCGAAGGTGCGGTGCCAAATGATTCCGCGGGCGCTGGGACGATCATGGCCGATGGAGCGGCAAAAGGGTTTTGCTCGAGCGTGACAACGCCGGCAAAAACGAATGGGCATTGAACAATCCGGGTCATCGATATTGTTGTGGGATATTTGCTTTGCGCAGCGTATTCGTGCGATCCATGAAATTGTCTATTCAACCTCGTTTCTGATCCGGGATGCACACGTGCAACCACTAACCGCCCACTCTAGTGCGGCCACTTTGTCTGATCGAAACCTTCGACTTGGGGAATCGCACAATTAGGAAGTCCAGAGATCGTGACTCGCATCCATAGGAATGGGCTCATTTGGTTTCTTAGCAACGCAGCAGTGTTAGCGCTCGTAGGATGTACATGCAAGCTGAGCGAGCCTCTGGTGATTCTCGGCGTTTCGATTGTGGATCAAGGAAAGTTTCCACTAGATCTGCAAAATCGCATAAGCGAGATCTGCCATGCTTCAATAATCGACGCCGCGGCGTTGTCGAACTTGCAACTATGGAAAATAAAACCTGAGAATGATGCAACTTGCCGCAACGCGCTTGGCACCGCAAGTCCCGGAGTCACCGTCGCCACAGACAATTTATTACTCCTATATGGCAACTGGCGAGGTTTCGAGAATTCCGATGGTATTCCCAACGCTAAACGCGAGGCGACGGCAATTGGAGAAGTCCAATTTGCATCCCCGTCGTTAAGATTTGCTTCAATCACTGGGCGAAGCTTAAGCGCTGTCTGGGATGAGACTCGCGCCCCAGTAAATTTGCCGCCGCTTCCAGATAGTACCCAACTATACATTCCGCTGCCTGGTGGGAGTTCTTACTCCGTCGTAGTGGACAATGTACGAGTGGAATCGCTGAGCCGCTACACGATTCATTTCCATGGCAACCGTCCTCTCGAATCCGGATATTTGACGTCCGCCGATGGTCGCTACGCGGGCTCTTGGCGAATAGACGGTTGGGGGTTCAGTGTAAATCAGCTTACGGATGGAGCGTACGTATTGGAGGGAACGTCACTAGATTTGCCGAACGCTCGCGGAGACACTTCCGCGAACGCGGGGTTGCGCGAAGCCAAAATGCCAAACCGAGGCGGCCAGAGTGTGCCCTCTGCGGATATACCTTCGCCAGCAGAAGGTGCACGAGTTCGTACCGCGGACCACGTGGGCTCTAGCTATCGTCCATGCACTAACCCAGGTCGTACGCTAGTTTCAGATGAAACCCCCGAAGTATGGGTACTCGTGGGGTACGCATTCGACCCGGATAACCCCAACTCCATACATGCCCGCGACGGCAGGGAGATCAGTTGGGATGGGGACGTAAATGCGCTTATTGAACAGTCGGCGGCGGAAATTGGCCCATCGGTGAATCAAGGAGTAAACCTAAGAATTTGCTACCTTTCCCACGCAGAGCGCGTTCCCGTACACCTAAGCAAATTGCGAAAACAACACGATGCGACTGATAACCGGAGTGTTTCTAATCTTGTGACTGAACGCGGCCTTGCCTCTGCCGCGTTTGCAAGCGACCTACTTCACAATCCAGAGCGGTCGGAGCAATCACTAACCGATTTCTTTGGTCAGAGTAGAGTCAAGTCCGGCGCGGACTTCGCGCTGTTGATTATTGGTGGCGATGAACTCGGTGATTTGGACGGTTTCGCTTCCGGCGTCAGAGCTGATTCGGATTCCGCGGGCGCGATGGTTCAAAGGTTGCGGGCGGTTCCGGCGCGCGCAGCATTCCACGAGCTGGGCCACCTACTGGGCGCGCGACATGAGCGGGAGTCATACCAAATCGTGGGGTGTTTGAGAGCGGCCGCGAACACTACTTTTGTGCCTGACGACGAGTGCAGACTCGATATAGCGGACAGGGCCACATACGGATATCCCGAAGTCTACAATCGCCCAAATCGCGCGTTCGTCCGCGGATCCTTCGCCACCCTAATGTCGTCTGGCAGTCAGAATCGTACCCCGTATTGGTCGTCTCCGGACCCCGACGCCAATAGGTCTCGAAAGCTGTCTAACGACTACGAAGACAACGCAAGAGTTATAGTGTCTTTTGCGAGTCAACTGGCACATCCAATTCCCTCAGTTGCATCTGCTCCTGTAAAATTGCCGCCTTCCCAGCCACAAAGCGCGGGAGGCTATAGCATTTCGGTAACAGAGAACTGCGAGTTGTCTGATACTTGCCGAGCAGTACGTCCAACTGGCCTCGTGCAATTCTTTTATTTTCCAAGTGACGTTTGGAGTCTTGAGAATCCGGATAAGGACTCGAAGGTCTTGGCGAAGGCCGTTGAGAGCTTCGCCAGTTGGATGAGTCGTCAAAACGTGCAAACGCTCTTTATCGACGGCTATGCCGATACCGTTGACAGTTATTCATACAATTTGGCTCTGTCAATTAATAGGGCAGAAGCGGTGGCCGCGGCGCTAAGGCGCCAGAAGCCCGGCATTCTAACCATGTGTAAAGGGCACAGTTTTTTCGGGGCCGACGAGCCGACCGCCATGGGTATATCGGAAGCGAGAAATCGTAGGGTTGAGGTGCGGCTAGATGAGCTTTGTTCGTTTGACAATCCCATCATCTGTCAGAAGCAATATCGAGCGTGCGAAGTTCCAATGGCTAAACTGCCTCCGAAGTCGGGCACGCGCGATGCGAAGCGGCCAAAAGTTAGTTGGTTAAATGCAGCCCGAAATGCCGATGAACTGAATTTTTACGCTTAGGTGGGATGGATTGTGAAGCGTACTCGATTGCACGACCGACGAACGATTTTAACGGGAATCGCGGCTGTTTCCGCTATGCATGCGTTCGGTATGCGCGATGCATTCGCAGCACAGGACGATGGCGCCTTTTTGGATAGGTTATACAGTAACGCAACGGGAATACCACGGAGCGAGAGCAGTGGCTTGGCGACAGCGAGCTACAGTTGTCGCCCGCCGACACGCGAGCAATTAGATTGGTACGTACTTCCAGAGGGCAAGCGTCCTGCAGTATCGTGGCCAACTGACGCACAGTCAGTCGATTATGCCCATTTACAGAGCTTCACAGCGGGCGATCAGGAATTCGAACTCTCAAGCGCCATACTAGAATTTATCTGCGTTAGAAATAGCTTCGAAATAGCGGCCGATAAGATCGTCGCATTCGGTCTACGCGGGTGCAAACTTAGTTCCAACGGGGACGATAGTGGCTGGGGTGCCTCCCACCGATTGAAGACCGTTAGACCAAATCATCGCAACCGAAACTGTCTAATAGGTGTATGGGATCGAGACAGGGACTCTACCCGCTTATTTGCGGGGTCGACTGTTCCAGAGGCAACTTATATGTATGCCTTCGCAAATTCATTTTGCGCTGATCCGCAATATAGGGTCGGATGCAATATGATGCTCACCGGGCTATATAAATTCGAGGTGGGTCAACACCCGCGCGGAGCCCGACCTCGTGGGCATACGCATTATCAACCGGGTGCGCTTCTCGAGGCCGGGCCTGTCGCGTACATAAGAACCACTGTAAAGCTCGAGTACAATCCGACGCTGCCTAATTCGATTTTGGAGTTTGATACAGTTGGTAACAATATCCATGCGGGTGGTTCTCCCCCCAGCCCTTGTGCCGTGGGCTCCGGCTGTGAGCAGATTGCAGAGTTTTCTTCGGCGGGATGCCAAGTCGTGTCGGGAGACTATTCGAATAACATAGAACCCGAGGGATCCTGGCGCGAGTTTCGACTCGCGCTAGGTCTCAGTAACCCTCCAGATCCGCGGGAAAACAAACGTCAGTTCCATTATTTTCTAGTCACCGGTGATGACGCATACATTGCATCCCAGCAGTCGCAGACAGTGTTGAATGAATACTGGCGTTATCGGCCCGGCTCCTCTGGTCACCGGGTGTTGTTATTGCAAAAGCGACTTCTATCTTTGAAACAGGTTGCCAGGACCTTCGTTCCAGACGCCGCCTTTGGTCGGCAAACTTTCCTAGGTGTTATAAACCTTCAACAGTGCCGCAATATTTTGCCGGGCAGTGCCGTCGATGATCAGCTAACGTCGCAAATGTGTTCCGCTTGAAATTGTAGGAGACCCAGTCGATCAACTTAAGAACAAAATGATAGCTTCTGTCAACGTCGCGCGGAAACGGCTTTCGGCAGGGCGGTACCCTCCGCGAAAGGACTCCAGGATTAGAACGTCCGAAGGGGCGGCCCTGAGCGAAGCGACGGGTGAGGCGCATCGCCGAATAATCCATTGCCACATCCCTGTGACAAGTGGCGCCGGAGTGCCCCACATTGGTCACATCCACCCTGGAGACCTCTATTCTGGGTGCGACAGCACCGAGCCGCGGGAGCGGCGTCCGCCCGTTATTTAGCACTACTATATTTCAACCTATTCACCGCGCGAGTCGTCGTGCTTGGACGGTGAATTC
>Ga0210402_10003191_pt1 | contig 15516 bp, 15 predicted proteins | sample IncBWC7MmetaG_FD_161055 | JGI IMG/M metagenome (GOLD analysis project Ga0210402, IMG submission 161055) | Forest soil microbial communities from Barre Woods Harvard Forest LTER site, Petersham, Massachusetts, United States - Inc-BW-C-7-M | ecosystem: Environmental > Terrestrial > Soil >...
GCTTCATGATCGACGAAGACGATGCGGATGAGGCGGTGCGCTCGCTGCATGCAGAGTTCTTTGAGAGCCCAGACCCTGAGATCTTCGATGTCGAAGCGCGCAGAAGCGCGACAGCCGTAACAAAGTGAGGTAAAGGATGCTGTTCCTGGTGCTGGGACGCGGCAAGACGGGTCGTGTCATCGCTGATGTAGCCCATGAACACGGCCATGGCGTCCGCGTTGTAGGCGAGGAAGAAAACCGCAATGCGATGGCGCTGACGGCACCTTTTCTCGCGAGCTTTGATGCGGTGATCGACTTTACGACGCCGGAAGCCGCTGTTCATAATATGCGGGCCTGTTTGGCCAACGGCGCTCGGATGGTTGTTGGGACGACGGGCTGGTACGACCATCTCGACGACATGCGCGCTCTCGCATCGCGCAAGGGTGCGGGCTTCTTGTACGGCACGAATTTCTCGATCGGCGTGCAGACGCTTTACCGGCTGGCGAAGGAGCTGGCTGTGGCTGTGCCCCAATATCGTTTCAAGATTATCGAGACGCACCACGTCGAAAAGAAGGACGCTCCTTCGGGCACGGCGCTGTCGCTGCGTCAGGCTGTGCAGACAGCGAATCCATCGCTCAATGTTCCGATTGAATCGAAGCGCGAGGGTGATGTTGCTGGGGTTCACATCCTCGAAGCTCGTACCGAGGACGAATTGATTGAACTGAAGCATGAATCGTTTTCGCGGCGAGCATTTGCTGAAGGTGCGGTTCTTGCTGCAGAGTGGATTGTGGGCAAAACCGGCGTCTGGGATTTCACTGAAATTGCCAGCCAATTGTCTGAAAAGAAGTAATTCCTAGGACCGCTCTTTCCTCCACTTCATCCTGTAAACTCGATCAGTTATGGATTTGATAGGTTGTGGTACGGCGCTGGTTACCCCGTTTCGGGCTGACGGCGCGATCGATGAACAGGCGCTCTATGCGCTGGTACAGTGGCAGATTGAAAGTGGCATCAACTGGCTGGTGGCTTGCGGAACGACGGCCGAAACGCCTTCCCTGAATGATGAAGAGTGGCTGCGGGTTGTCCGCATCGTGACCGAGGCGGCAACGGGTCGGGTGCCGGTATGGGTTGGCTGTACGCACAATGCCACACGTGAGGCGGTCCAGCGCGCGCGGATCGCGTCGCAGGTGCCGGGCGTGACCGCTATTCTTACCGCGAATCCCTATTACAACAAGCCGGGGCAGGAAGGGCAGTATCAGCACTTCAAGGCCATCGCGAATGCGGTGAAGTTGCCGGTCGTGCTTTACAACATTCCCAGCCGGACTGGCACGAATCTGGAGCCGGCGACGGTGCTGCGGCTGATCCAGGATGCTCCGAATATCCAAGGGATTAAGGAATCGAGCGGCAGCCTGCCGCAGATTACGGAGCTGACGACGCAAGCTCCGCGCAACTTCAGCGTCTACATTGGCGATGACAACATGGCCTTAGGCGCGATTGGCGCGGGCGCGGTTGGACTGGTTTCCGTCGCGTCGAATGAAATTCCTGCCGAGATGGCGCTCATGGTGGAGTCAGCTTTGACGGGCGACTGGCCGGTGGCGCGGCAGATCAATCGCAAATACTTCCGTCTGATTCAGGCGAACTTCTGGGAGACGAGCCCGGCTCCGGCTAAAGCCGTCATGGCCATGATGGGGCGTATCGAGGAGCACTTCCGGCTGCCTATCGTTCCTATTTCACAATCGACACGTTCGCGGCTGGAACGCCTGGTTGGGGAGTTGGGGCTGCTGGTGCATGCTCCGCGGGAAGAGGGCGATTTGAGGATGTTCTGATCCCTATTTTCCCATCTGACTTTTCCAGTGCTTTGCTAGGCACTCGGCCACGGACTTTGCCGGATCGCTGCTGTTCTGGCTGTATTTCTTGCAGGTATAGCTGAAGATTATGTTCTTTGAGTGTGCGTCGACGACCTGGATCGTTGCGCGGTCCCATGCTCCAGTGTCGTAAGTACCAGTCGTCAGGACATTCGTAATTCCCTGCACGACCGAACCATTGTTATTTGCCAGGTTGAAGTTCACCAGATACTGAGCATTTGCCGCATCGGTGGTGACGGTGGATTGAATCGCCGCTGTGAACTCCGGCGAAAACAGGCTGTTCGGATCGAGATAGGCAGTGGCCTGTGTGGATTGGCCCCAACTGACAAGGGCTGAGAAGACGAGAAGAGCTGGAAGCACTTTTTTCACGGATCCTCCTGGCAACCGGATCACGGGGAGAGTATTGCCCCGAATCTTATCGAAATTCGCAGAAAACATCATCAAAATCGTGGCTAGAAGTGCGTTTTTGACGCAATTCAATGTCATGAAATCAACGCACTATACTTGAACGGAACAATGACCGACCTTAAAAGCCGCATCGAACGCTCCTTCTCTGATTCCACTGTTGATCCCGCCTCATCCCTGACTGCTTTCTCTGAGTTGAGAGACGCGCTTGAAAGCGGCGCGGTTCGCTCGGCTGAGCCCGATTCCGCTTCTCCTACGGGCTGGCGCGTGAATGCGTGGGTGAAGCAAGGGATTCTCCTCGGGTTTCGCCTGGGGCAGCTTGCGGCTTCGGGGAGCGATCTTTCCTTTGTTGAAGCATACGTATCCGGCACGGCGGTTTACGCCTGAGCAGGGCATTCGGATTGTGCCTGGTGGGTCTGCTGTCCGGTCGGGTGCGTATCTGGCGAAGTCTGTGGTGTGCATGCCTCCGATGTATGTGAATGTAGGCGCGTATGTCGATGAAGGTACGATGGTTGATTCTCACGCCCTTGTCGGCAGCTGCGCGCAGATTGGCAAGCGGGTGCACCTGAGCGCGGCGGCGCAGGTGGGCGGGGTACTGGAGCCGATCAACGCCAGCCCGGTGATTCTGGAAGACGATGTGCTCGTTGGCGGCAACTGCGGCGTCTATGAGGGCACGATTGTCCGGAAGCGCGCTGTGCTGGCGGCTGGAACGGTGCTGACGCGCGGCACTCCGGTCTATGACGTGGTGAACGGGACTGTACTGCGGGCTGAAGGCGAGACGCCGCTGATCATTCCGGAAGGCGCGGTGGTCGTTCCGGGTGCGCGGGCCATCAACAAAGGCAAGGGGAAGGAATGGGGCCTGAGTGTCTATACGCCCGTCATAGTGAAGTATCGGGATGAAAAGACCGAGCTGAGCCTGGCTCTGGAAGATTTACTGCGCTGATTCTTTCTGCAGCAAACCTGCCTGCGTGGGCAAAAAACAGGAATACGGCGTTGTTATCTTTGACGCATTTGTCTTCCATGGCTTCAAACGCATCGAAAGCGCTTTGATTTACTCTAATTAGAAGAACCGCCTTTCCAGGAACGACTCATACGCCGAAGGCGTGTGTGCCTGAACGGCAAGTCCCTCAAAAAATGGCCGACGCAAAGCTGCAAATTATTCCGCTGGGCGGATTAGGCGAGTTTGGCATGAACTGCCTCGCCATCCGCTATAAAGACGACATCATCGTCATCGATGCCGGACTGATGTTTCCTGAGTCCGAGTTGCTGGGCGTTGATATTGTCGTTCCCGACATTACCTACCTCGTCGAAAACCGCGAGATTGTGCGCGGCATCATTCTCACGCATGGGCACGAGGACCACATCGGCGGGCTGCCGTGGATTCTTTCCGAGCTGAACGTGCCTGTGTACGGCACGGAGTTCACACTGGCCTACGTTGAAGGCAAGCTCGAAGAACACAAGCTGCTGGATGAGACAGAGCTGATCGAGATTGCTCCAGGGTCGAAGTTTTCGCTTGGACCGTTTACCGTTGAGCCGATTCGCGTGACGCACAGCCTCGTTGATTGCGTCGCGCTCGCCATCGATACGCCGGTTGGCGTCGTCGTCCATACGGGCGACTTCAAGATCGACCTCTCTCCGCCGGATGGCAAGGCCTTCGACTTGCACACGTTCGCCGAGTATGGCAAGCGCGGCGTGTTGGCTCTGCTGCAGGATTCGACAAACGTCGACCGCCCCGGTTATACGCCGAGCGAGTGGGCGGTGAAGCCGCGTCTCGATGAGCTGTTTTCGCGCACGAAGAAGAAACTCTTCTTCAGCTGCTTCTCGTCGTCGATTTACCGCATTCGCATCGCCATCGATCTGGCGCATTCGCATGGCCGCAAGGTCGCAATCGTTGGGCGGTCGATGGTTGAGTCGTCGGAGATTGCGCAGGACCTCGGCTATCTTGCGGTGCCTCCGGGCATCATCATCCATCCCGGGCAGATTGGCGACTACGATCCTGAAGAAGTGATGATCCTGATCAGCGGCACGCAGGGCGAGCCGATGAGTGCGCTGAGCCGTGCCGCAGTCGACAATCACAAGCATGCGCGCATTCTTCCCGGAGACACGGTCGTGCTCAGCTCGCGCGTGATTCCCGGCAATGAGAAGAGCATCTTCCGCGTCATCGACCATCTCTACCGGCGCGATGCGCATGTGATCTTCGACGATGGCGCGTCGGGGCTTATCCACGTAAGCGGACACGGCAGCCAGGAAGAGCAGCGGCTGATGATCAACCTGCTGCGGCCGAAGTTCTTCATTCCCGTCCACGGCGATTATCGCCACCTAAAAAAGCACGCCGAGTTAGCGCAGAACATGGGCGTCGTAGATCTGGCACTCGTGATTGAAGACGGCGACATTCTCGAACTCGACCGGGATGATGCGCGCAAGACGGGCAAGATCACGGCGGGACGTGTCTGCATCGACTCCGGGTCAACGGTGGATGTGGTCGAAGACCTCGTCATCCGCGATCGCCGACATCTGAGCGAAGACGGATTCGTGCTGCCGATTCTGACGATCAACAAGCTGAGTGGCAAGGTCGAGCGCCTGCCGGAGATTGTGAGCCGCGGCTTCGTCGGCGCCGATCAGGAATTGATGGAGGCGGCGCGCAACGTGGTCACTCATACGCTCGAAAGTTCGAGTGACGAGGAAAAAGCCGATTACGGCGTGATCAAGGAAAAGATCCGCATCGATCTGAAGCGTTACATTCAGAAAAACACCAGCCGGCGGCCGCTGATTATGCCGGTGATTCTCGAAATTTAGAGGAACGATCATGCGCGGGAAACTATTTTTGATCGCGGTCAGCGCGCTGCTGTCCGCGCCCTTTGTTCACGCCCAGGCGGCAACAGCCTGTCCTTCCGCAAAGACACTTGACGATCTCGTCAAAGCTCTTGACGATGCCGTGAGTGGGCCGACGGACAAAGACCGCACATGCCTGCGTCAGCTGCTGATTCCTGAAGCGCGCCTGATTCCAGTGAGCAAGGGAAAGGACGGCTCAATCGCGCCGCGTATCCTGAGTCTGGATGACTGGATTGCCCGCGTGAAGGCGAGTGGCCGCAAGGAGTTTTATGAGGTGCAGGTGAAATACCCTACAGATGTGTACGGACATGTTGCACATCTGTGGAACACTTACGAAGTTCGACCCACTCCCGATGGCAAGCCGGATATTCGCGGCATCAACAGCATTCAGGCTTTCTTTAACGGAAGCGAATGGAAAGTGGTTGAGATACTGTGGCAGGCCGAGACGCCCGATGAGCCGATTCCGTCGAAGTATCTTCCCTGATTTCCAATTGGAGTTCTTCCTTGCTCGTTTCCTACAAAGAAATTCGCGATGCACAGGAACGCATTCGAGGCGTGGCCGCGCATACGCCACTGGTACGGTTACAGATTCCGGACTCGCCGGGGAATGTATTTGTAAAAGCCGAAGGATTGCAGCCTATCGGCAGTTTCAAGCTGCGTGGGGCATACAACAAGATCGCGCAGTTGAGCGAGGACGAGCGTGGGCGCGGCGTCATTACTTATTCGAGTGGCAACCATGCGCAGGGTGTGGCGTATGCGGCGCGTGCGCTTGGCGCGAAGGCCGTGATCGTGATGCCGTCGAATGCTCCTGCGGTTAAGAAAGCGGCGACGGCTACGCTTGGAGCTGAGCTTGTCGAAGTTGGACCGGCCAGTTCTGACCGCAAGTTGAAAGCTGAAGAGCTGGAAGCGAAATTCGGCTATGTGATGGTTCCTCCGTATGACGATCCGGCGATTATTGCCGGACAAGGGACGTGTGGACTGGAGATTCTCGAAGATCTGCCTGAAGTCGATCTGGTGCTTTCGCCGGTGAGCGGCGGCGGCCTGCTCAGCGGCGTGGCAACAGCGATCAAGTTGATCAAGCCGGATGTGCGCGTCTTCGGTATCGAGCCGGAACTGGCAGGCGATGCGCAGGAGAGTTTTCGCGGCGGAAAGCTCGTAAGCTGGCCTGCCGAAATGACAACGCGGACCATGGCCGACGGCCTGCGGACGCAGAGCCTCGGCAATCTGAATTTCGAGCACGTGCGCGCTTTTGTGGATGACATGATCACGGTCAAGGAAGATGAGATTGCCGAAGCGATGCGTGTGCTGCTTTACCAGGCTCGCCTGACGCCGGAGCCGAGCGGAGCGGTGACGACTGCGGCCATGCTTTTCCATCTCGAGCGGCTGCTTCCCTTCCGCAATGCCGTGGTCATTATGAGCGGGGGCAATGTTGAGCCCGAGGTGCTGCGGCGCGTTGTGTTTCCTGGCTAAGCCATCAAAGAGTTAACTCCCAAGTCTGGCCGATCAGGTCCACGCCGAAGCTGTGGTGGGGCTCGTCGCGAGTAAGAGTGAATCCGGCCTGCTGGTAAACGTGATGCGCGGCGGTGAGAATGCTCTGGGTCCAGAGAGTCACATTTCTATAGCCTGCAGTGCGGGCGAAGCTGACGCATTCCTTGACCAGCACCTTACCCAGACCCAGGCCCCGGGCGCTGGGTTCCACCAGCAGAAGGCGCAGCTTGGCTGTATCGGCCTGCTCGGGGTGTTTCACTAGAAGAATGCATCCGAGACGGTCCCCATCGCGCTCGGCGATCCAGCAGCGTTCGCGCTTCGGATCGTAGTCCATGATGAAGTCGGCGACGATGCGTGCAGTCAGAGCTTCGAAGTCATCGTTCCAGCCATACTCCTGGGCGTACAGCGCGCCATTGCGGCTTACAACCCAACCCATATCTCCCGGGCGGTGTTGACGCAGTACGTAGAGAGGTGACGTCTTAAGCGTCAGCACATCCTCGATGATCCGCATGGAGCGAAGCAGATCATCGCGCTTCGTGGGCGGGAGGCTGTCGAGCAACTCCAGGGCCTGCTTGGTCGAAAGTTGGTTCAGTTCAGCAAAAGCTGCTCTGCCCCGATGGGTCAGCTTCAGGAATGTCAGACGAGCGTCGGCGGGAGAGGTTTCTTTCTCGATCAGCGTCGCTTCTTCAAACTTGCGGAGGATCCGGCTCAGATAACCGGGGTCGAGGCTGAGTTCGCTGGCGACGTCTTTTGCCGTAACGGCTTCGCGATGAGCAAGTTCATAGAGGACACGGCCTTCGGTGAGCGAGTATGGAGTGTCGAGGAAATGCTCGCCTAATGTGCCGATCATGCGCGTATAGAAGCGATTAAAACGCCGAAAAGTGGCGATTTCATCGTCGATTTGCGTGGGGGCTGATGCAATGGCAGACATTAGATATTACCTCGTGTCAAATAATTTAGTTGACTAAGTCAATCGTTGTCAAAACGCTACAATCTGAAGACGATGCTCCGAACCGTTCGAGCGACCCGGTATGTGACTCCTTTGCGGGAGGGCGGGTCGCTGCCGGCAATTATCGAGGTCGATGACCTGGGCATGTATGTTCTTAAATTCAGAGGCGCGGGGCAGGGATCCCTGGCGTTACTGGCGGAACTGGTGGCTGGGGAAATTGGCCGCGCTCTGGGCTTGAAGGTGCCGGAACTGGTTTTTGTAGAGGTGGATGCGGCGCTCGGGCGAAACGAGCCAGATGCCGAGATTCGCGATCTGCTGAAGCGGAGCGTGGGCCTGAATCTAGCGCTCGATTACCTGCCGGGATCGACGATGTTCGATCCGGCGGCGGGCGATGCAGCGGATCCTGCCCTGGCTTCGCTGGCTGTGTGGTTTGACGCGCTTGTCACCAATGTTGACCGTACTCCCCGCAATCCAAATCTGCTGAAATGGCACAGGCAGCTGTACTTTATTGACCACGGGGCGGCTCTTTATTTTCATCACAACTGGCCTAGTCTGGAAGAGATGGCCCGGTCGCGGTTTTCTGCGATTCGCAGCCATGTGCTGCTTCCTTGGGCTTCGGCGATCGACGCTGCAGACGGCGAGGCACACAAGCTGTTGAACGCCAGTGTTTTCAGCGCTGTTCTCGATGCCGTTCCGGACGCGTGGCTGCTACCGGAGGAAGGCGTTTCGACGCCGGCGGATAAGCGGGCAGCGTATGTGAGGTACCTCACTGAGCGGCTTGGAGCATCATCGATTTTTGTTGAGGAGGCGACGCGTGTCCGCGCAGAGCTCGTTTGATTACGCCGTGATTCGCGTTGTGCCGCGCGTCGAGCGTGAGGAGTTCGTCAACGCCGGCGTGATCGTTTTTTGCCTGGAGCAGAATTTCCTCGCCGCCCGCGTGCATGTGAATGCCGAGCGGCTGAAGGCGCTCTGGCCAGAGTTGGATGTCGATCTGATTCGTCAGCATCTTGAGGCATTTCCGAAAATTGCCACGGGCGACCCGTCAGCCGGGCCGATTGCACAGCTGACTCAGCGGGAGCGTTTTCACTGGCTGGTTTCGCCGCGCAGTACGATGATTCAGGTGTCTCCGGTGCACACCGGTATCTGCGGAGATCCGGAGCAGTCGCTCGACAGGCTCTTTGAACGGCTGACATGCTAGGAATTGAGCGGAGCTTTAAACCGATGAACACGGGAATCCGTCTGACGAGTGTTATGGAAAAACTACTGCCTCTCTGTGCTGTCTTCCTTCTAGGCTCAGCCATCGTGTGGGGCCAGAAAAACTCGCCACCCTCGCATGGAACGAAGGGCACGGTGGTGCACCCGGTAAACCTCTACGCGCAGGCAGACGAGTCAGCCGCGCGGGTGAGTTCGGTGGCTCCGGGACGAGAGTTGGTGATTGCCGAGCACAGCGACAAGTGGCTGCGTGTGTTTGCGAACACTGATGTGGAAGTTGTGAACTCGTCCGATGCCCCGGTTTTCGGCAACGAGACAAACGCCCAGCCGATCTCCGGCTGGGTTATCGATAAAGGCGTAGTCACGTCTGACACGCCGAAGGGGGAGGCGATTCTTTTTGGCGAAGCCGTGAGCACGGAGATTCTGGCGAGCCAGTCTCATCCGCCACCGGATGCTGCCCAGAGTGCGCGGCGGCTTTATCGGATGGTGGTCGACCTTTTCCCGCAATCGCCCCGCGCTGCCGAGGCAATGTGGCGCGCGGCGGACATTCGCTGGCAACTACAGAAAGCAGACTCGTTCTCCCGGCCCTCGGCGCATGAGAAAGAAAATTACCTGCGCGAGCAGATGGACGATACCGAGATGAAGAAGATCCAGAAGCTCTATCCGCATACGAAGTGGGCCGACCTGGCCGCTTACGACATGATCGACAACAAGGTTTGCGGTGACTGGCAGGGGTCCGAGAAGTGTCCGGAAAAAGAGGCCGAGATTTACACCAAGTATGCGGATGAGCATCCGGACTCGCCAAAGGCCGCGCAGGCGCTGTATCTGGCGGCATGGCGCGAGGCTTCGGCTGGCGATATGTATCAGTCCGATAATGAAGAGAAGAAATCGAATGATGCGCGGGCGCGGGCAAAGGACCTTGCGGGGCGAGTGCAGGCGAAGTATTCCGACAGTGACTACGCCGCGCGCGCAGCGGGTTTGGTATACAAGATGGAGCAACAGATTCCCATTTACGGCAACGACCGGGACTAGAGACTGGCTGTCCAGGCGGTCACGCTTCGCGCCTTCCTGGGCCTAATTACTGCTTAAGCATAAAGCTTTTGGACGTGCTGAAGATCCGCACACTCTCTCTGCCTTGTGATTCACAGAGAGAACGATCGATACACTGATTGAGTAGCTCACCGGAGGTTTTTTGAACGACTACCTTGTTTCTGTACTTCTTGGCATTGTTGAAGGTTTGACGGAATTCCTGCCGGTTAGCTCCACGGCTCATCTGCGCATCAGCGAGGCGCTGTTGCACATTAACCTCACCGATCCGTATTGGAAGATGTATACGATCATCATCCAGCTAGGCGCGATTCTGGCGCTGCTGCTGGTGTTTGCAGGACGCATCATCGAATTCCTGCGGACCTTTCCTGAGGGCGAAGAACATGATCGCACGATCTGGAATCATCCGCTGACGTTGACGCTGATTGCGTTTGTCTGCACCGCGATTCCGTCTTTTCTGCTGACGAAGACGATCGGCAAGCATCTGGAAAACCTGAAGGTGATGGCGCTTGCCCTGCTCATCGGCGGCATCGTGATGTGGGCGGTTGATGTGTGGAGCAGTCGCGGCGAGCCGCACACGAACCATGTGGAACAGATGTCTACGGCGCAGGCCATCTGGATTGGTCTCTGCCAGGTACTCTCGGCGGTCTTTCCCGGAACTTCACGCTCGATGTCTACGATCGCCGCCGGCCAGATTGTTGGTATGTCGCGTCCCGCAGCGCTTGAGTTCAGCTTTCTCGTCTCGATTCCGACGATGATCGCCGCGACTGGCTACGATCTGCTGAAGACGCTTCACCCCAAGCACGCGGAAGGCGCGGAGGCGATTGCTCCGCTGGTGATGACCGGGCATGGCTGGATTGTGCTGGCGATCGGCTTTGTCGTCTCGTTCTTTGTGGCGCTGGGCGTGGTCGAGTGGTTTCTGCAGTGGGTACGCAAGAACGGGTTTACCCCATTTGCCGTTTACCGGCTCATTGTGGGTATTCTTCTTCTGATATTTGCGTCAAGGCTGGCGTAGGACAGGGAAACAAAGGCTCTTTGCCTGTTCCCTGTCTGGGTTCCCCTTCTCATTTTTCGGTCAGAGCCGGACCTTGCTTCTGGGATAATAAAACTGCTCTGGGGGTTCGGAAGGGTAAGGCCGATTTCGGCAATGCCTTCGTGTGTCTCTCATGAAACCCCTCAAACTGGTTCTTACGCCAACGCGCAACCGCCGCCTGAACGAGCTGATCGGGCTTATGGTGCTGGTCGTCGCGGGCCTCCTTCTTCTCGCCCTTGCTTCGTATCATTCAACAGACCCATCGTTCAATACAGTCGTAGGCGCAACAACGACGCGTCCGGAAAACTGGATCGGAGTCGTCGGCGCATATATCAGCGACCTGCTGCTACAGCTCGAAGGCGCGGCCGCCTTCTGCCTGCCTTTGCTGCTGGCTGCGCTCGGCTGGACATGGATGCGGTCGCTGCCTGCCGGATCGCCGTGGGCCAAGGCGATTGGCACTTTGCTGACGCTCCTTTTCGTTCCCGCAATCTTCGGACTATTGCCGGGGCATCTGCACTTTCTTGGCGGACTGCCGATGGAAGGGCTGACCGGCCGCCTCGTGGTGGATGCACTGGTTCGCTACCTGAATTTCCCCGGAGCCTGCATCTTCACCATCGCCATGGTGGCGGTGGCTGTCTACCTTTCAACTACCTTCAGCTTCAACATCGCGAAGGAATGGCTCTCGATTCGCTTTGCATTTGTGATGGCGTGGCGCGACCGCTGGGCCAATTGGCGACAGTCGCGTGCTCGCGCGCGCGAAGCTAAAAAGATGGCACGGGCAGACGCGATTCGCGAAAAAGAGCTGGTCAAGGCTCGAAACGCAGGGGCGAAGCAGGAAAAGCTCAATTTCAAGAGGAAGCAAGGGCCTGTGGCGGAAGAGGAGGCAGTTCCGGCACATCGGCAGGGCGGCTTTGCCGAGATGATGCCCGAGCCTTCTCCGCCGCCGAAGAGCTTGTGGGAGCAGATGCCACGCGCTACGGTACCCGATCCTGAACCGGAGCCGGAGCCGTCGCCGAGCATTGCCGTCAAAGAACGCGCCGATGCAGAAGTGAATAAGGTGACCTTAGCCCCGAAGGCGCATAACGGATTCCGTCTGCCTCCGAGCACGCTGCTGCATCGCAGTGAAGACACTCAGGTTGTCCGCGAGGATGAACTGCGGGCCGAGGCGCAGGTGCTGGTAGAGAAATGTGCAGAGTTTGATGTCACAGGGCAGGTCGTGCAGATCAATCCTGGCCCTGTGGTGACGACGTTCGAATTCAGGCCCGAGGCGGGCGTCAAGTACAGCAGGGTTACTGGACTGGCTGAAGATCTGTGCCTTGCGATGCGTGCCGAGAGCATTCTGATCGAGCGCATGGCGGGCAAGAGCACGGTCGGTATCCAGGTGCCGAACCATGAGCGCGAAACGATATGGCTGCGCGATGTCATCGAGGCAGAAAATTTCGGACAGTCGAAGAGCAAGCTGACGCTGGCCATGGGCAAGGACATCAATGGCCGCATCGTGACGGCTGACCTGACAACGATGCCGCACGTTCTGATTGCCGGATCGACGGGCAGCGGTAAATCGGTCGCGATCAACGCGATGATCATGTCGGTGCTCTTCAAGGCGACACCGGAGCAGGTGCGCATGATCTTAGTCGATCCCAAGCGCGTTGAGTTGGGGATGTATGAAGGTATTCCGCATCTCTTTACGCCGATCATCACCGAACCGAAGCTCGCGGCCAATGCGTTGAGAAACGCTGTCCGCGAAATGGAGCGGCGGTTGAAGCTGCTGGCCTCGCGCAGTGTACGCAACATTGACCAGTACAACAAGCTCTTTGACAATGGCACGCCAAGCCTCTTCGATGAAGAAGAAGAGCAGAAACCGCTACCCTATATCGTCATCATCATCGACGAGTTGGCTGACCTGATGATGCTCGATAAAGCAAACGTCGAAGAATCGGTGACGCGGCTGGCGCAGATGGCGCGCGCGGTCGGCATTCACCTTGTGCTGGCGACGCAGCGGCCTTCAGTCGATGTGATCACCGGCCTGATTAAAGCCAATGTGCCGACGCGCATGTCGTTCCGGCTGGCAACCAAAGTCGACTCGCGCACGATTCTGGATTCGAACGGTGCTGAATCTCTGCTGGGGCGCGGTGATATGCTCTTTCTGCCGCCGGGAACGTCGCGGTTGCAGCGAGTGCACGCTCCGTTCGTTACCGAAAAAGAAATTGCGGCGGTTACGGAGTTCTGGAAGAAGCAGGGTGACGCGGAGTACGTGCAGGGCTTCCTTGAATCGCCGAAAGATGACAAGGGCCGCGATCTCGATCTGGATGCTGGCGGCGAGGACGCGAACGACGAGCTCTTTGAAGATGCTGTGCGGCTGGTGATGGAATTCGGCAAAGCTTCGACTTCCCTGCTCCAGCGCCGTCTGCGGATCGGCTATGGGCGGGCGGCGCATCTGATTGACATGATGGAGCGGGATGGCATTGTCGGCCCGGCTGAGGGCTCGAAGCCGCGTGAGATTCTGAAACCGCCGGACTGGCTGAATGAAGTTGAGCAGGCCATGCGATAAGTACTCGCGGGGACGCCCCTCCCTGAATTGTACGTGCCGGAGAGCCGCTCCCGCTTTAGTTGTTGCTACGACTTCGGAACGACACGTCTTGCCGACCGCAGTGCGATTCCTCCCAAAGCTAAAACCACGATGACGAGCGCGATCCAGAGCAGCGCGGGATGCCTTTCGGTGAACGGGCGCTCATCAGGACGCGGCTTGAATTGAGGATTTATCTGCTCGGGGCCCAGCGTCGCCTGGGCTGCGTCTTTGTCCGGCTGGAATAAGCTTGCGTAGTCATACTGCGGTGCACTGAGCACCGGGTCTCCGTAGTAGAGCGTGTAATCCGTTCCGGGGATGGCGTCGAAGCAAAGACTCCTCTTCCGCATCTGCAGACGAACTGTGCTTAAAGGAAGCGGGAGATCGTCGCCATTATGAATCTTCACTGTCCATCCGGTAGTTGCAGGCATAGTGGTACTGCCAACGTCGATGGTGAGTTGCTCATCGTCGATACGACGGCCCGAATGTACGCCGTGCACGCGCCGAATTTCGCCGTCGTAGTTCCTCACGTCCGGCAAGGACCTGCCATTCCGTATTTCAGCGATCTGAATGCTCACACTACGGTTGAAGTTCAACGAACTGGCAACCGGCACAAATTCGATCCGCTCGACCGGAACGTTCGCACTCACGGTAAATTCAGCGACAGACTCTCGTCCCTGCCGCAAGACTGCCTTCGAGGCAGCCACCGTCAAATACTGGGCAGGTTGGAGCGGCTCGCGCTCAATGGACAGTCCTGTGACATCTTCAGGTTCTACGGGCCCTTCGATTCGGAAGTGGAGATAGCGAAGATCGGAGATGGGCAGATGCAACGTCATGCTTCGGCCCAGCTTCTGGCCGGTAAGATCGAAGACCGTGTAGGTGCCGAGTTGCGTCTCTCCGCCCGCATCCTGAGTTTTGCTGCCTGAGACGTCAACGGAGGCGATAAATTCCTTTCCTTGCAGGTCGAGTTGCAGGGTACTGTAGCTGCCGGAGGGCATCTCAGCATCAAAAACGACTTTTCCGTTGCTCTGCCCCAGGTTGAGCGGCGCAATGTTGGCCAGCGCGGTGGAAACAGGCTCGTCGACACGCAACGCATAGGGCGTCTCCTGCCCGTCGCGGTAAAGACGCAGGTCCGCCAAGCCAGCAGATGCGCGGGCGAAAGTGGTTACATCCAATGCTACGCACGTCTGCTTCTGCTGGGCGGGCAAGTCTTTTATATTGCGCTCATAGCGAAAATGCTGCTGCTCCGGCTGCGCGATGAGCAGAAGCAGGAGAGGCGTCCATAGGCGTGCGTTCATTCGGCGCTCTTTCCCTGATGGCGTAGGTTAAGCCAGTCGCGTTGATAGGCAAAGCTGACACCAAGCAGCAATGCTCCAAGGCCGAGGAAGCTCAATATGCGATAGCCCTGGCTTAGCTGGCTCGTATCCACGAGAAAGACCTTGGCGATGCTGCCTGCAAGCAGAATGAGCGCCTGCCAACGCAAGAAGGCCGACTTCTTCCAGAAGCCTACGGCGAGCAGCAAAGCTCCAAAGAGCATTGACCAAGCCGAGTAAGTGAACTGGGCGTACATCCGGCGTTCGACGAAGTCACTCCATTGCCACCTCGCGGGAAGATGCGACCACCAATACGAGTGAATTTCAAGGCAGACGGCAATCATGATGAGCACATTCACTGCGATCACAGAGCCACCTGCGATATAGAACCACGGAAACTTCTCTTCCTCTGCGTCGGGGCTGGCAGCAGTAAGCGCAATCCATGCAGACAGGGCAAAGGCGGCGATGCCTGCCAGGTACGTTGCAAAACGTGCGTTGAAGATCACTGTATCGGATGCGGCCGGGTTGAGTGTGATCAACGCAATCAGTCCGAGCACAAGAGCACCGATGGCCAGCATGCGAAGCAGCAGAAGACGCAGCCTTCGCGCCAGCCATAGCAGCACAGTGCCTTCCGCCAGCCATCCAATCGTGATCCAACGTCCGTGTGCTTCAAGAGGAATCGCCAGCGTTAGAAAAATGACGGCTATCGCCAGATGCAGTGAAGAGAGGATTACCGGCTTGGCCTCCGGTCCTCGTCGCGACGGAAGCTGCAGAAGCAGCAAATAAAAAGCTGCGAAAGCCACTGCTGTCCACGGCTGGGCCCATTTGCG
>Ga0210402_10003192_pt1 | contig 15510 bp, 13 predicted proteins | sample IncBWC7MmetaG_FD_161055 | JGI IMG/M metagenome (GOLD analysis project Ga0210402, IMG submission 161055) | Forest soil microbial communities from Barre Woods Harvard Forest LTER site, Petersham, Massachusetts, United States - Inc-BW-C-7-M | ecosystem: Environmental > Terrestrial > Soil >...
CGGCCACGAGCGCCAGCAGGAGGACCGCGGCTGCCATAAAGTAGAACACGCCGTCAATTTCAAAGCGCGCCATTAGACTCGCGCCGATCAGCGGGCCCAGCACCGAGCCGATTCCGCTCACTAGGATGAGCCGTCCGCTTACCGCCACGACCCGATCGGCCGGCATGTGATCGTGCGCGTGGGCGACGCAGACGGGGTAGAGTGTTGACATGAATCCGCCGAGCAAGACCGCGGCTGGCAGGATCGCCGGCAAGGAGCGCGGCAGGAGCACCATGACAAAGGCAGTGCCCGCGAAGCCGAGACCGAGGAATGCCAGCACGATGCGACGGTCGAACCGGTCGGAGAGGCGGCCGACCGGTATCTGGAAAGCAAATCCGCCAAGCACGGCCAACAGCATAAACAGCGCGATAGTCTCACGTGGGCTGCCCTGATCCTGCATCCACGCTGGAACGAGCGCGTAGAAGGCGCCACCGACGAGCCCACTCAGGACGCAGCCCGTCACAGCGACAGGCGCGGCTCGCGTCAGCACACCATAGGGCAGTACGGCTTCGACGCTCACTCGCGGCGGCTCGGCGCGGGCCGCGGTAACCATGATCAGTGCCACAGCGAACAGTGCGACGATCGCATTGAACGATGCCCCCGATTTGATATCCACTCGGGCTATCAGAAGCTGGCCCAGCGCAAGAGCCAGGAACGTGCCGACCATATAGATCGAGAACACCCGGCCGCGCTCGGATGGCAGTGCCTTTGCGGTCAGCCAGCTCTCTGTTGCGACGAAAATCCCGGCGCAACCGAAGCCAACGATCGCGCGCAGGATCACCCAGGCGAGCGATCCGATCAGCAGCGGCATGATGGCAACGGCGGCGGCGACCAAGCCGGCAAATGCGGCGTACGCGCGAATGTGACCGATCCGTTCGATGATTCTGCTGCAACGGAACGCGCCCAGGGTGAAGCCAGCGAAATAGGCGCTGAGCACCAGGCCGGGGACGTCGAAGTTCTCGATTGCAACTCGTAATGAGAAGTAAGTACCAAAAAACCCGTTGGCGAGTTGTACGACACTCGTGGCGATGACGAGCGTCCCGATCTGTGTGCGGTTGGACGTGCTCAAGGGCATCCCCTTTCTGGCGTGTCTGGTAGTCTGCTGAAAGACGCGGCGTGGCGGGAGCATAAACAAAAGGCCGAGAGGCGTTTGGGGTGAGCGGTGCGGTGTCCGGTATCCGGGTCAACAGCCGTCAGGGAACGACCAGAACGCGCGGCGCAGGGCTACCGTCGGTTTCGCTGCCAGTGTGGCAAATCGACGCATATCCCCGAGCGATCCGGACAGAGCCCGGCAAGCGTTTGCGGCATCGGGCGAACCAATACCGGAAAAGCCGCCTCGAGCAGGATCGCCGCGACGCCAAGACCCGATGTCAGCCGATGCTTGGCTTCTAGAGCACCGTATCAGCAGGACGATATTGCCGAGGGCACGACGAACTCCGAGACTTTATCCGCTGCCGGTCACGCATGCGCCAACATGTTCCGGCAACGACGCGCCGCTTTCGCCAAATGCATCGCACGGCGATCGCGCTCGGAATCCGGGAGCCAGCCCAAACGGACGATCCGCTTACCCCGGTTCCGATGCGCGGGCTCGACAGCTGACAGAACCTTATTGATTCGTGAGCGTTATATTGGCCCCACCCGGAGCGAGTGTCAGGCGGACCCCCTGAGTCGTCGTGACGCCTTCGATAGTTACACCGTTCTGATTGCGCATGCTTGTCACCGAGCCTCCACCAGCAAGTGTTGCCCCGGCCGAGAACGATACATAATTGCCGCTGAAATCGGCAACGTTACGCAGGTTCCGCACCGTTCCACTGCCGGTTACCCGCGTCACCCCGACGTCCACGACGGAAAGTCCATCTACTCGGAAGGAATATTGCCGGCCCTGATATGTCAGAGTCCCATTTCCCCATTGGAACCCGACACCGATTGCGACCGCGCCTCCAGTAAAGGTGACGGTCCCCTCGGTGGCGCCTAAGCTAGCGCTGGGCGCTGCGGCCGGCGGGGGTTGTGACGCACAGCCTGCCAAGCTGGCCACACCCAACATGACGATGGCAGCAATCTTGAAGCGATGCATCAGTCCGTCCCCTAAGCTGTTTTCCTCCGCTTCATCTTAGCCGGCCAGACGAATGACACAACCAGGGGTCGGATGTCCGGCATGGGACAAGTAGCAGCCCGAGCAATCGGGCAGAAAATTCGCATCGACCCACTCCACGGCGATGCCACCCACGAACAGCGGGACCTGCTGTTCGCCGGCACGCGCGCTGCGAACGTCACACCGTCTTCAAAAAATTCGCCAGCTTGGTCGCCGCGGTAAGCTTGTCGGTCTTGTCGAGCGCCGCCAGTTCAGCCGCCAGGCGATCCATTGCCGCTTCGTAGATCTGCCGCTCCGAAAAGCTCTGGTCCGGCTGGCCGGCATTGCGGTGCAGGTCCCTCACCACTTCGGCGATCGCCAGCGGGTCGCCGGAGTTGATCTTCGCCTCATACTCCTGCGCCCGACGCGACCACATGGTGCGCTTGATCCGCGCCCGACCCTTCAGCACCGCCAACGCCTCGTCGAACAGCTTGCGCGTGGCCAGCTTGCGCAGGCCCGCGGTGCGAGCCTTCGCCACCGGGACGCGCAGCGTCATCCGGTTCTCTTCGAAGGTGATGTGGATCAGCTCAAGCTTGTGTCCGGCTATCTCCTCCGTGGCGATCCGCTCGACCTTGCCCACACCGTGGGTCGGATAGACGACGTGATCGCCCTCAATGAATATCTCCGCCTTCGCCAGCGGTCGGATAGCAATACGATCTGGCATGTTGGGCCGACGCTCTGATGGCGGCGTCGGCGGCGCCGCGGCTGGCGATGCCGGCGCAGGCGAGGAACGGGCAGGGGGCGGCGCCGGGTTCACCTGTGCGGAAGCAACCGACGGCCTTGAGGGTGGCTTCATCGCCTCCGCTGTCCCCGCCGTCTGGGTCACGGGTGGCTTCGTCGACGAGGGCTTCGCCGCAGCCGGCCTCGCCTCCTGCGCAACCTTCGTGTCCGGCGGAGTAACGCTCTTGCCCTGCGTCGGCGTGGCCTGCCTCGCGGGCGCCGCGACCTTCTTGGCCACGGTCGTCTGAGCGGCCTTGGCCGCAGGTTTCGCAGCCGCCCGGCGTGGAGCGGCGTGTCGCAAAGCCGCAGCTTCGCGATGTGATCCCGCGGTTCCGGCGGTTGCCTTCATTCCTGACACCTCTTTTCCCTTCGTCCCCATGCGCTGCAATCCGCCCGGCGGTCGGCCCGGGCCGGGACTACTCGGCCGGCCTGCACGCTCGCTCCGAAGGATCGGCTCCTGGGAATGGCCGCGACAGCCACGCACTTTGCTGGCTGCCGATGCCTGTCACTGACAATATAGCATCACAGGGGTGTTACGTCATCGGGGGTCACATTACAGACCCGCAAGGCACCGGACTCGCTGCACACTTCCCGTTGAACCCGCCTGGCTCGCAACGCCCCACTGGTGGTCAGGGTTTGCCCGGCTCGGGCGAGAACAGGGCAGCCTTCTCCTGCTTGTCCTTCCACTCATCGGCGTCGGCGGGCGGCTCGCCTTTCCGGGTGATGTTTGGCCACAGCGCGGCATAGGTCCGGTTCTGTTCCAGCCAGTCGCCCGCCTTGTCGTCACTGTCCGGCACGATGGCCTCGACCGGGCACTCAGGCTCGCAAACGCCGCAATCGATGCACTCGTCAGGGTGGATGACAAGCATGTTCTCGCCGACATAGAAGCAGTCCACCGGGCAGACTTCGATGCAGTCCATGTACTTGCAGCGGATGCAGGATTCGGTGACCACATAGGTCATGGGCAGTCCCTGGTGAGCGTGTCAGAGGCGGCGATATGCCGACGATTACGCTGTGGCGCAAGGTCCGCTCGCGGTATCGCTGATCTCTTCATAGAGCAACCGTGCCTCGACTGCCGGACCTCGTCGTGCGGCCAGCGACAATACGCGCACGACACGGACCGAGCTGTGTACCGGCACGGTCAATACGTCGCCGACGCGCAATCTGGCGTGCGGCTTGTCGGTCGGCTGCCGATTGATGCGTATTGAGCCCTTGGCCGCCAATTCCGCACAATCGCTGCGTGCCCGCATGAAGCGCGCGCACCACAGCCACTTGTCGAGCCGCTGCCAGTCGCGGTCTTCCTGTTCGGCTATCGCAATCCCCCTATCGCTTGAGCGCCGCCAAAGCAGCAAACGGGCCGTGGGGTCGGTCTGTAGGCGCCGCGACCACGACTGGCCGTCGCCGCCGCAGCGGCAGCACCATCGCTGGTGCCGGCGGGCCATATTCTCCCGCAGCCAGGCCGCCGGCCGGCACGATACGGAAGCCGAGCCGTCGCAGAACAACCGGCAGCAGGTCGGCTTTCAGCGAGAAGCGCGACGCCAGGGCTGCCGGCAGCGCGGTGGCGCCGCGCCGAGTCGCCCAGGCCAGTTCGGCGGCCACCTTTTCGGCGACATCGAGCCGCAGCAGCACCGGTCCGGCCTCCAGCCAGCCCATCGCGTCGGTGAAGCCAGCCGGCCAGTCGGGCTGGGCAGGCAGCGAGACCAGGTCTGGTGTCGGCAGGCTGGGCACCGGCCGGCCGTGCTGCAGCCCCCATAGCCGGGCACGCATCGCGGCCGCACGCGGCTTCCGCAGTGCGGGGAGGAACAGTCCGAAGCGACCGGCCTTCACGCCGATCGCCTTCAGTGCGGCGCGCGATTGCGGAGACAGATTGTCGCCTTCCTCGCCGGCGATCAGACCGAGCGCCTCGGTCAGCCGGTGCAGCAACCCGCGAATTCCGGATTGTTGCGATCCGCGGTCGGCTGCGGCGCGCAATGGCGCCAGGTCGGCGTTCACCTTGTCGTCAAGGAAGCGCTGCAGCCTGATGCGGAGCCGCTCCCGCTGGGAGCCATCCAGGAACTCGCTGTCGAGAACCTGAACGCGGGGACGCAGCGCGCTGGCGCCGCGCTTCAATCGGGCAATCGGGACGCCGTCCCACGTCACCGACTGATCATCGGTCAGGACGAAGACGGCATCGGAGGCGCCTTCCACAAGAGCCACACGACGCGGCATTTCTTCCCGCAGAGCCCGCCGGGCGGCGCGCAGGACCAACTTTTTTTCGTCTCCCACCGCCGCTGGGTCGGGGAAGAAGCTGAAGCCGCCGATGCGGCCCACCGAATGGCCCTCGACCACCACATCGCCGCGGCGGGTCACCGCCGAGAGCAATTCCTCGTTTTCGCCGGCTTCCAGGCGACGCATCAGAAGCGCGGCGCGCCGGTCCACGAACCGGCTGGTCAACCGTTCGTGGAGTGCATCGGACAGCAGGTCCTCGACTTCGCGCGCCCGGCCCTGCCAGTGTGGACTGTCCTGCACCCAATCGGACCGCGCCGCGATGTAAGACCAGACCCGCACGCCGGATAACCGCTGCATCAGGGTATCGATATCGCCGTCGGCGCGTGCCAGTGCGCCGATCTGCCCGGCAAGCCAGTCGGTGGGCAATCGCTGGTCCCTGGCGATGTGGCCGAACACCCGCGCGCAAAGCTTCGTATGCGTGTCGTCGGCCAGCTTACGAAAATCGGGAATCTGGCAGGCCTCCCAGAGGCGCCGCACCATGCGCCGACCATGCGCCAGGCGGCGGATCTCAGGCTCGCGCGCCAATGCGGCCAGCGTCTCGAGGTCCGCGGCGTCATTGCCCTTTACCAGCCCGGGACCGGGCGGCGGCGCGGTGAGACTGGCCAGCAGCGCGTCCACATGCGTGAGGTCGAGGTCACTGTTGCGCCAGCACAGCTGATCCAGGGCATCGAAGCTGTGCGCCTCCACCGCGGCCACCACGTCATCATCGAGTGCGGGGCACTGTCCTGTGGTGCCGAACGTGCCGTCGCGCATGCCGCGTCCGGCGCGGCCGGCGATCTGGGCCAACTCGGCCGCACTGAGCCGGCGGGGGCGGTGGCCGTCGAATTTCCGCAATGAGGCGAAGGCGACGTGGTCCACGTCCATGTTCAGGCCCATGCCGATCGCGTCGGTGGCGACCAGGAAGTCGACCTCCTTGTCCTGGTAGAGTGCCACCTGGGCGTTGCGCGTGCGCGGCGAGAGCCGTCCCATCACCACCGCGCAGCCACCGCGGCGTCGGCGGATCAGTTCGGCGATCGCGTAGACATCGGCCGCGCTGAACGCCACCACGGCGGACCGGGGCGGCAGGCGGACCAGCTTCACGGGGCCGGCATGGGTCAGTTGCGACATGCGAGGCCGGGTCTCCACGCTGGCCTGCGGTACCAGCCTCTGCAGCAGCGGCCGGATCGTCTCGGCGCCCAGGAACATGGTCTCCACCAGGCCGCGCGCGTGCAGCAGCCGGTCGGTGAACACGTGGCCACGATCGGGGTCGGCGCAGAGCTGGATCTCGTCGACCGCGAGGAACTCCGCGTCACGGTCGAGCGGCATCGCCTCGACCGTGCAGGAGAACCAGCGTGCGCCGGGCGGGACGATCTTTTCCTCGCCGGTGATCAGCGCGACGTGGCGGGCGCCCTTCTGCGCCACCATGCGATCGTAGTTCTCGCGCGCGAGCAGGCGGAGCGGGAAGCCGATGATGCCGGAGGCATGTGCCAGCATCCGCTCGATGGCGAGATGCGTCTTGCCGGTATTCGTCGGACCGAGGACGGCTTTGACGCGCGGGGCGAAACCGGTATCGAAGCCGAACATGGCAGGATGTTTGGGTGTTGCGCCGCGGAATGCAAGCGGTTTGGGCGGGGGGCGGTGATAGCTCGTTAACCGGCGGCTGTTATCGGCGCGATGTGCCGACCGTGCTCCGCATCGAACGGTTCCGGTTCTACTTCTTCAGCTCCGATCGGCGGGAGCCACCTCATGTCCATGTCGATCGCGGAGGCGCCTCGGCCAAGATCTGGTTGGGCCGGGTCGCGGTGGCACGCAACGTCGGTTTCGCCGCTCAAGACCTTGGGGATATAGTTCGTCTGGTGCGCAGGCGACGCACCGAGCTTCTGGAGGCGTGGCATGTCCATTTCAACTGAGCCGCCGGTGGCCGACACCCGTGTCAGAACCGTTGCGCTGACCGAGCACGAGTTGGTGGTCGGGCTGATGGATGGTCGCACGATTTCCGTACCCCTTGCCTGGTATCCGCGTCTGAGCGAAGGCTCTCCTGACCAGCGCGCCCACTGGGAAATCTGTGGCGGCGGATACGGCATTCACTGGCCCGACCTTGACGAGGATCTCAGTACCGAGGGCATGCTGCACGGTGAACCCGTTCCCCGCCGAGCGGCTTAAACGTCAGCTGCCCCGACTGGCGCAAGCCCAGAGGCCCGGGACTCATTTCACTGCCCGCTCTGTACGCCGCCGCCGCTGCCCCGTCGCATTGAATCGCCGTCCGTTTCACCGCATATCGCGGCACGCAAGGAGGGTTGGCGATGAACGATGTGGTGGAAGAGAAGCATGATTTCGGCGCCGAGGTCGGGCGGCTGCTCGACCTTGTGGTGCATTCGCTCTATTCCGAGCGTGAGATATTCCTGCGGGAACTGGTGGCGAATGCCGCCGATGCGATGGACCGGCGCCGGTTCGAGTCGCTGACCGACAGCGCCCTGGCGCCTCCAGCCGAAGCCAAGGTGCGCATCGTGCCCGACAAGCAGTCGCGTACCCTGCTGATTGCCGACGACGGCATCGGCATGGGGCGGCAGGAGCTGATGGACAACCTGGGCACAATCGCCCGTTCCGGCACCCGCGCGTTCGACGCGGCGCTCGCATCGGCCAAACCCGAGGACCGCCCCAGTCTGATCGGCCAGTTCGGCGTCGGCTTCTATTCAGCCTTCATGGTGGCCGATCGGGTGGAGGTCACTTCACGCAAGCCGGGTTCCGAGGAGGCGTTCGTCTGGGCCTCGGACGGTGCGGGACAATTCACCATCGCGCCGGCGACGCGCGAGACGGCCGGGACCGATGTCGTGCTGCACATCAAGTCCGATGCGGAGGAGTTCCTCGATCCGATGCGGCTCGAGGCAATCGTGCGCAAATGGGCCGACCACGTCACGATGCCGATCACCATCGCCCGCGACGGCAAGGAACTGCCAGCCAACGAGGGCACCGCGCTGTGGCGCAAGCCGCGGGCGGAAGTTTCGGAGCAGTCATACAACGAGTTCTACCGCCACCTCGGCCTCTTGTTCGACACGCCCTGGGCCACGCTGCACTGGAAGGCTGAGGGCATGCTCGAGTTCTTCGCCCTGCTGTTCGTCCCTGGCATGAAACCGTTCGAACCGATCGAGGGTGATCGCGATTCGCATGTCCGGCTGCACGTGCGGCGAATGTTCATCACCGACAAGGCCGAGCTCCTGCCGTCCTGGCTGCGCTTCGTGCAGGGCGTGGTGGACACCGAGGACCTGCCGCTCAACGTTTCACGCGAGATGCTGCAGACGACGCCGGTGCTGGGACGGATCCGCAAGTCGCTGATCGGTCGCGTGCTGTCCGAGCTCAAAAACCGCACCAAGGAGGCCGACGACTACGGCAAATTCTGGGACAATTTTGGCCCGGTGCTGAAGGAGGGTGTATGGGAGGACTCCGAGCATCGCGCGGAGATCGCGCCGTTGCTGCGGTTCCGGTCCTCCTCGCAGGACGGCTGGACCTCGCTGCCCGACTACTTGACGCGCATGCAGGAGGGCCAGGATACGATCTATTACCTCGCTGGCGATAATTCCGACGCCTTGCGCGCGTCGCCGCAGCTCGAAGGCTTCCGCGCCAAGGGCATCGAGGTGCTGCTGCTCGCCGATCCGATCGACGCGTTCTGGCCGGACCGGCTGGACAGCTTCGAGGGCAAGCAGATCAAGAGCATCACCCAGGCATCGGCTGAATTTCACCAGGCTGCGGATCAACCGGACATCTCGCCGCTGCTGTCGGCGCTGAAGCAGGCGCTTGGGGATGGGGTTTCCGATGTCCGCTCAACCGGGCGCCTCACCGACAGCGCCGTGGTTCTGGCCGCCGGCGACAAGGGCCCGGATCTGCAGATGCAGCGGCTGATGCGGCGTGCCGGCCGAGCCATGCTGCCGGCTGCTCCGGTGCTTGAGGTCAATCCGCGGCACAAGCTGATCGAGGCCCTGGCGGGCAGGCTGGCCGATGAAACCCTGATCGCGGAAGCCGCCAGCACGCTGCTCGACCTCGCGCGCGTGCAGGAGGGCGACCTGCCGCGCGATCCGGCGCAATTTGCCCGACGGGTCACGTCTCTGCTTGGATCGTCGCTCGGTCCCGTAGGTACCGGTTACCCGTGAGGTAGCAAATGCTGGAGCAGACACTCGACTGCCTGGTGGACGCGGCGGACGCAACGCGGCCGCTGTATGCCGTGCGTCCGTCCGGACTTGCCGCCTTCCTCGACAGCCTACCGCAGGCGCAGGGCCGGTTTCTCCGCCAGCTTGAGTTCACCGCAGCAGCTCAGGAGCTGATGTTCCTGCCGGGCGACGATGGCGTGGTCGGCGCGGTGCTTGGCCTCGGCGAGGACAATTCGCCCGCGGCGTTCGGCAACCTGGCGTTCCGGCTGCCGGAGGGCATGCCGTGGCGACTGCAGCGGGGCGATTACGACCCAGGCGTCGCCACGCTCGGCTACTGCCTCGGCGCGTATCGCTATGCCGCGTTGAAGGCCGCCAAACGCGGCCCGGCGCGGCTGCTTGCTCCGGCCGACCAGGAACATAGCCGCTCGGCGGCGTCCGCAACCTGGATGGTGCGTGACCTCGTCAATACGCCCGCAAATCTGCTCGGACCCGTCGAGCTTGCTGATTTCGCGATATCCCTCGGTAAACGTTATGGTGCGGCCACCGAAATTGTCGGCGGTGACGCGCTCGACGAGGCATACCCCACCATCGCGGCGGTCGGCCGTGGATCGGCACGACCGGCGCGGGTCGCGATCTTCCGTTGGTCCGGCAGTACCGCCCACGCGGACGCGCCGCTCGTTTCGCTCTGCGGCAAGGGCGTCTGTTTCGATACCGGCGGGTATGATATCAAGCCATCGAGCGGCATGCTGCGGATGAAGAAGGACATGGGCGGCGCTGCCACAGTGCTGGGCCTCGCCAGATTGATTATGGAAGCGAATTTGCCGGTTCGCTTGGCGGTGCGTGTCGGTTGTGTGGAAAACTCGATTTCCGGCACCGCGATGAGGCCACTTGACGTGATCCGCACGCGCAATGGTATGACAGTGGAAATCGGCAACACCGACGCAGAGGGCCGTCTGGTGCTGTGCGACCTTTTGGCCGAAGCATGCGAGGAATCCCCGTCACTGCTGGTCGATTGCGCCACGCTGACGGGCGCCGCGCGGGTTGCACTCGGGCCGGACCTGCCGGCAATGTTCTGCAACGATGATGGCTGGGCGGAAACTTTGTTGCGTAATGGCCTTGCGCATCACGACCCGCTCTGGCGTCTGCCGCTCTGGGTCGCATACGATCGCTGGTTGGACAGTTCTGTTGCTGATCTTAACAATGTCTCCTCCAAACCGCATGCAGGAGCCATCACCGCTGCATTGTTCCTGCGACGATTTGTTACGCCGGGGGTTGCATGGGCGCATTTCGATCTGTATGCATGGAACGACCAGACAGCACCTGGCCACCCTGAGGGTGGCGAGGCATATGCTATGCGCGCGATTTATTCTGGCGTAGCGGAACGGTTGGCTGACGCACGGTCGGCTTGACGGGCTCTGGTCAAATAGCCGCGAGTGGGATGGAAATCGGTTCCGCAATGGGATTGACGTAGCATCGATCGGCGTCACTTGCCATATCCAGGGCCGCGATCCGTGGTCCGGGATGAGAAAGGACTATTCATGGCAACGAACCCATCCGCCGATCAAATGGTCGGTGTGCTCCGTGAGACTGTTGTCTCCCTCGTGCGACGCGATGGGCCGGATCTGTCGGCTCGCCAGTTGGGCGTGTTCCTGACCTGCTACCTACGCGACGGCGGACACACCGTTCGCGGCCTTGCGGCGGATCTGAACGTGTCAAAGCCGGCGATCACGCGGGCGCTCGATCGTCTGGGGGAACTCGATCTGGCGCGTCGCAAGGTGGACCCGCTCGACCGCCGCAGCGTTTTGGTGCAGCGCACCCTGAAAGGCGCGGCCTTCCTGCGCGATCTGCGCTCCATCATGGGTGAGGCAGCCATCATCGCGAAGCGCGCTCCGGCGATTCACGAGACATCCCAGCGTCGGGCCACGACAAGCGCCTGATCTCAGGCAACCGGCGCATCTGGTCCGGTGCGTCGGGGACCGTCGATGACTACGACCCACCGGAGGTGGCAATTTTGCGTGGCCGGCCGCCGCGCTTACCGTTTTCGCGTGAGGCCGTGGCCTTGGCGGGAGTGCGAGCCCGCACGCCAGAAGCGCCAAGCCGTGCTGCCATCCAGCGTTTGGAGCCTAGCACGCCTTCCAAAAGGGCTGGCACGTAGAGATCGGCATCGAGCTTCGGGAAATGGATGCCGAGGCCGAATGCCTGCACCTCGATTGCCTTGAGATCGTCGGTTGAGGCGTGCTGCAAGCCTTCCACATCGCGTGGCGCAAAGCCGATCTCAACCCCTGTCGTCAGCCGTACGATGACCCGGTTGCGCCCGGCGTCGTAATGCGCGCTCTCGGCCCGGAGGCCGAGCATATGCGACTCTCCGCGGGCCTTGGCCGCTTCAAACTGCTCCGTGGTCAGCTCAACCATGGAAACGCCTCCATGCGTCCATCAGTGTCCCTTGGTGGCCAGCAACCAACCGCAGGACCCGGCGGGCTTCGCGCTCATCACAGGCGATGGCCTTCCTGACCTCCGGCTCGATCAGATTGATCACAACCACCCATCCAGGCCCGAGAACGTGGACATGCGCGGGCGGATGATCGTTGGGCTAAATCACGACCTGCAAATCATCGATGCGCAGGACCGTGGGCACAGCCGATCCTATCAAAACCTAAGCGGTCAGGAAATCCCCTTCAGGCGATCCGGATGCCCTGGTGCGTTCGGTGACAAGCCAGGCCAAGACGGTGTGTGTCGCCGTGTGGCCATGGAGTTATCCCCAGCGCGTGACACCCGATTGGCGTGCGTGGCTGACGACGAAACCAAGCCAGCATAGCTGTGGCAGCAGGGTCAGAAACGGCACGAAAGGCTTGGCCGACACTGGCGCGGCGACGAACGCGATGGCGCATGCGCCGCCGAACACGGCAAATCCCCAGTACACCAGCGTCACGCCCACGGCCGGAACGCCCGAGCGTTGCGCCACCTGATAGAGGTGCCCGCGATGCGGCTCGGTCAGCGATTCGCCCGCGAGTGCACGGCGGATCAGCGTGAACGCGACGTCGAACAGCACTCCCGACAGCAACATCGGCACGATCAGGAACGACAGTTCGACACCGTCGAAGCGGCTGGCGACGACGGCCAGCACAGCCAGGATGAACCCGCAGAACTGGCTGCCCACGTCGCCCATGAAGATTCGTGCCCGGGGGAAGTTGAACGGCAGGAAGCCGGCGAGACCCGCGGCAAGGAGCAGAGCAGCAAAATACGCGAACCAGCCGCCGCTGAACGCCGCGATGCCGGCCAGAAAGCACGCGGCGATCAGCGCCACACCGCCTGCCAGTCCGTTCATGCCGTCGATGAAATTCATCGCATTTGTGGCAAACAGCAGCCAAAGAGCAGTGGCCGGTGCAGCCAGCCAACCGACATAGAGCGGGCCGACATAGGGAAGCCGATAATCCACCACGTAAATGCCGCTGCCCACCGCGACCAGGGCGGCAAGAACCTGTGCCGCAAGCTTCACGGTAAATTTCCAGTCGAAGAGATCGTCCAGGAACGCCACCACGGCGATCGCCACCGATGCCTCGATCACGCCGATGAAGTACTCATCGGCCAGGCGGGCGAATTCCGCGAAACGGTAGAGCACGGCGATGCCGACCAGGAACGCCACCACCACGCCGACACCGCCTCCTTTTGGCGTTTCCAGCGTATGCACCTTGCGCGGGTCCGGATGGTCCAGCACGCGAACGGCAATCATCAGACGCACCATGGCGGCGGACAGCAGCGCGAGCGCAGCGGCGAACGCCAGGTGGCGCAGCAGGGCGGCAAGAGTCATTCGGGCTCCTCACATGGAGGAGCCCGATAACAGCGAACCGTGGTCGGTGACCAGCCGTCACCGACCGCGCGGTCTTAGCGGACGAACCCCTGCAGTTCGTCCTTCGCCCAGGCGATCGCTTGCTTGATCGACTGACCGTCCAGCAGCCGCGCCACCATGCCCGGGGGCAGGCCGCGGTTCCAGATCTGCACCGCGATATCGGGCGGCGCAGACGAGCCAGGCACATAGTACTCCGAGCCGTGCCACGGCCGGGCCGGATAGTTATAGATCGTGCCCTTGGGTGGCTCGACCTCGGCCCAGACCTTCATGTCGTACATCGAGGTGAACGGCGGAATATCGTAGCCGGAGACCGGAGCAGCCAGTTGCTCGACCTGCTCGCGCTGCGACAGATACGCGATCAGCTCCCGCGCAGCGCTCTTGTTTTGCGCGAACGACCAGATGCCCCAGAAATACGGCCGGTGCGGCACCATGCGGCCTTTCGGTCCCAGAGGATTGGGGAACGTCCAGCAATCCGCCGCCACATCGGGTGCATCGCGCTTCGCCACGGCCCACGCCGATGGCGGATTCCAAATGTATGCCGCCTTGCCCGAGATCAGCGCCCGATTGTTCGAGGCGTCGTCCCATTGCGCCGAATCTGGCGGCATGAACTTCACCATCTTCTGGCAGTACTCCATGACCGCCATCACGTTGTCCGACTCGACGGTGATGTTGCCCTTGGCGTCCACGAGGTCAGCGCCGAACGCGCCGAAGGTCGCGCCCCATGTCTGGTTGGCGTCGGTACTGTCCCCCGCGCGGCAGCCGAAGCCGATCGGGAAGCCGGCCTTGAAACACGCCTCGGCCATTTTCAGCTGCGTGTCATAGGTCCAGTCCTTGCCCGCATCTGGGCTCGTTTCATGCGCGGGATACCAGGCCTGCACATCGATATTGGCCATCTTCTTGAGCAGGCTGATGCGGCCGCAGGGCGTCAGCGGAGCGGAGCCCCATCCCACCGGGACCGCCATCCAGTGTTTGTCGACCACGGCGAGATACTCATACGCCCGGCCCAGCTTGCCGTATTTGGCGATGAGGCTCTGCATGACATCGTCGACCGGATCGAGGCTGTCGGCGTATTGCTGCACCGTCCATTGATCGAAGGCGTAGATGTCGTGCCCGGTCTTCGCCTGGGCCTCGGCCGCCATGGTGAGATTGATCTTGCCGCCGACGCTCGAAATGAAATCGAGCTGCACGGCGACCTTGTTCTTGTCGGCCCATTCATCGACCAGCTTCTTCATCGCGGCGGACCCGGTCGGGACCCAATGGTCCCAGATCCCGAAGCTCAGCTTGCCGGCGGCGCCAGCGGTGCGGATGTGCACCAGCGGCAAGGCCGTCGCGGCGGCGCCCAATTTCAGCGCGGTACGGCGGGTGACACGGCTATTCGGTCGCATGGTCTACGCTCCCTCTGCGGCCGAAGCTTGTTTCGGCCATCCCTGTTGTTCCCGGACTATTGCGCGGCTTGGCGATGGCGCCAAAACCCTCGCAGCGGTCAGTATCAGCCTGAATCGCAGCCAACGCGATAGTGAATCTGCGCCTTTCGATCGTTCGGCCCACGGCCGGTCCGGGGGTATGACGGGTCCAGCCCACTGGGCTATAGGGGCGGCCATGCCTTCGCGCCCGATCATGCGAGTCGTCCTGAACATCACCCTGGACGGGGCGCTGGCGGCGCTGGCTGTACCGCTGGCCCGCGCGATCGCCGATCCGTCCGGCGACTGGTTGCATCCGCTGTGGCTGCCGGCCGCCGGAGCGGCAACTCTGCTGCTCTCGGGGTTGCCGTTTCGGCTGCCGTGGCAGTATTGGCGGTTTGCCGGCATCGGTGACCTGCTCGGCGTGGCCTATACCAGTTTGCTGGGTGCTGCCTTGTTCGCGGGCCTCGCCACGTTCGCTGGTGTGGGGTCCGCCAATCCTGCCTTCCCCGCGGTGTATGCGCTGACCCTGCTGGTACTGCTCGGTGCTCCCCGGGTCACCTACCGCCGCTTGCGCCAGCGGCAGGGCGGGAAACTCCCTGGTGCATATGCTGCCGATGTGCCCTCGGCGCTGCTGGTCGGCGCGTCCGAAGACCTGGATCTGTTTCTCCGCGCTCTGATCGGAGACCGGCGGCAGGCGCTACGGGTGGAGGGGCTGCTGGCCGTCGGCTCCCGCCAGACCGGGCGGCGCATCCATGGATACCCGTTCCTCGGCTCGATCGGGGATGCCGCGACAATCCTGGAACGCCTCGATGGAGAGGGCAGGCTGCCGGACATGCTTGTGGTGGCCACGCCGGACCTGTCCGGGCAGTCCTTGTCGGTCCTGGTGGAGCAGGCCGAACGCTATGGCATGCGTATCCGTCGCGCTCCGCGCCCGACCTCACTTGATACGTCCGCGCTGATTGACCAACCCCGCCAGCTCGA
>Ga0210402_10003193_pt1 | contig 15502 bp, 14 predicted proteins | sample IncBWC7MmetaG_FD_161055 | JGI IMG/M metagenome (GOLD analysis project Ga0210402, IMG submission 161055) | Forest soil microbial communities from Barre Woods Harvard Forest LTER site, Petersham, Massachusetts, United States - Inc-BW-C-7-M | ecosystem: Environmental > Terrestrial > Soil >...
CGAGTTGACGAATGACGCCATCGACAAGCTGAAAGCTCATGGAATTCAAAGCCTCGGCCTGAGCCTCGACGGTTCCTGCGCCGAGAAGCACGACGCCATCCGCGCGGTGCCGGGAACGTTCGAGCGAACAATGGAAGCCGCGCGCCATTGCGGGCGCCTCGGTCTCCCGATCCAAGTCAACACGCTCGTCGCCGAAGAAACCGCCCACGATCTGCCCGCGATCTACGAGTTACTCTCTCGCGAATTTCCCGTCATGCGCTGGAGCCTGTTCATGCTGATCTCCGTAGGACGAGGCAAGGCGCTGAACGAAGTATCGCCCGCGGAAGGCGAACGCATCATGCGCTGGGTGTTCGAGCTATCGCAGCACTCGCCCTTCCAGGTCAAGACGACCGAAGCTCCGTCCTATCGCCGTATCGCGATTGAGACCATGCGTACAACAGGAAAGCATGCACCGGAGATGAAAGCGAACTCGGTTTATCACGGATTCCAGATTCGCGACGGACACGGCATCGTCTTCGTCTCGAACCTCGGCGAGATTTATCCGTCGGGATTCCTGCCGCTGCGCTGCGGTAATGTGCGCGTCGATTCGCTGGTTAACGTCTATCGCAATTCCGAGACCTTCCGCGGATTGCACTCGCCCGACCAGTTTCACGGCAAGTGCGGAGCCTGCGAGTACAGCCACATCTGTGGCGGTTCACGCGCCCGCGCCTTCGCCTACACAGGTGACGCGCTCGGCACGGACCCGTTCTGTCCGTACGAGCCGACTTCAGCACCGCTCGGTTCGTGAAGAAGCACAAAGTTACGCCCAGAAGACTTCGGGATTCTGCGTCGGTCCATCGCAGTGGCCGACCAAACGCTTCTCCAGACCTTCGCGGGACGTCCCGAGTTGCTGCCGCAAATGTTCCTTCTCCTGATCGCTAAGTGGTGAGAAGGCCCGCGCCGTTTCGATGTTGTGGGCGAGCATTTCTGGTTTCGGCATTCCCACGACCGCGGTCGTTACCGGCAAACTCATCGAATAGCGTAGTAGCGAATTCATGTCGGCCTTCCCTGCTCCTTCGCCGACGAGAAATTCTTGCCCCGTCACCTTCATCGCTATTACGCCCAAGTTCTTCGCATTCGCTGCGGGAAGCGCAAGCTCTTCGAAGCGGCCGTTGCGCGAGGCATTGAGCGCCATCTGCACGCAGTCGAGGTCGTGGCGCTCGATGGCCTTGGCCATCACTTCTCCGTTGGTGTGGCTGGTCATCCCGGCGAAGCGAGCCATCTTCTGTTCGCGCGCTTCCATCAGGCCCTTGAGTGCACCGTCTTTGGCCTCGATCTTCTCGAGGTCATCGGCCTGCCCAAGACTGTGGATGTGAACCAGATCGACATGATCGGTCTGCAGCCGTTTCAGGCTGGCTTCCAATCGCCGCAGGAATTCATCGCGCGTGCGATCGGGAATCTTCGTCGCCAGCCAGACATCTTTGCGGCGCGTGGCCATCACGCGGCCGACGCGGGTTTCGCTCTCGCCATCGCCGTAGGCGTATGCGGTGTCGAGATAGGTGATTCCGAGGTCGATCGCGCGATTGAGGATCGCTGTCGCGTTGTCGATGTCCTTGTACATCAGGAAGCGGCTGCCGCAGCCGAACGCGAGGATCGAGACTTTCGCGCCCGTGCGTCCCAAAGTCCGCGTGGGCAGAATACTTTTCTCCGATTGTGCGCTACCAATATCCTTCAGCATCAAGAGGCTTGTTCCGGCAGCCGCTCCGAGTCCGACGTTCTCAAGAAATTCCCGGCGAGATATTTCCTTGCTCATGGTGTCCTCCTGAATCGTTGGGCAGCATCTTACCGCGTCGCGCGTTCCATTGTGTAGGAGAACTAGCCCAGCCAGGAGTGGCAGCATTTCAGCAACTGGTCACAGATCTGGGTTCCGAAGGATTTGCACGAAGCAGGAACTGCAGCTTCGCGAGGAAAGACACTAGTCGGTCAACCATTGGGTGAGCAGCCTGTCCGCCTCTTCCTGCGATAATCCACCCTCTCTGCATGCTTTTGCCAGCCCTTCCCGGACTCGATGGAGGGCGACGAGATAAAATTCCATCTCGTCGAACGAGCAGGTACCCAGAAGGTTGTTGGTAAGAGACTCTATCTGTTTCTTCGCATCAGCCATAGCCCCTTAGATGAGAGAGGTGGACCTGGGTTGCCGAAATCGATCGCTGCCGAAACTCCTGATTTCAGGAGTACAGCTTGATCGGTTGCACCACGCGTGTAATCGCTCCCGTGGGACTCGGTTGGTCGGGTTTGAGGCCGCAGCGGAGTGAGGCGAACAGGCCGAGGAGCTGGCCGAGCATCACGTCGAGCACGGGACGGTAGCAATCTGGAAGATCCATGGGGCAGTTCAGCGGCAGGCGGTAGTCAGCCAGTTCCGACACATCGGCTGTATCGCCCGCGGTAACGACCAACCTCACGCGCCCCAGGCGCTTGCGATCGATTTCGCGCAGCAGATCGAGTTCATAGCCGCGGCGGCGAGGGTCGCTCGAGAGGAATGCGACGAAGAGCGTTTGTCCGTCCACGCTCGACATCGGGCCGTGACGCAGTCCCAGCGGCGTTTCGGCCAGCGTGGTGATTCTGCCCGCGCTTAGCTCGACGACCTTCAGGGCACATTCGTCGGCGACTCCGCGCAGCACTCCCGATCCAACGAAGCAGGCCCGCGCACATCCCAGCGAAGTGACGTCAGCGGCAATTTCGGCCGCGATGGGGAGGAACTGACGGCCGCATGCGGATAACCCCGAAACGACCGCACCGAATTCTTCAAGATCGTCGAGATGTGCAACGCACTGGCCAGCGACCAGCATGTTGCTGAACGAGCTTGTCATCGCCAGGCCGCGATCGTTAACCGCGTCGTCGAGCACGAGTGCCAACGCGCGATCCGGATGACGCGCGCAAAGTTCCGCCATCTTTCCCTTCTGGTTGCACGTGATCACCAGATGCTGAATCGAGCCGTTATGTTCCAGCGCCCGTTTGAGAACCGCCACGCCTTCGGGACTGTCTCCCGAACGAGAGAACGAAATCCAAAGGTATTCTTTTCCGGCCGAGTGAAACTCGTCGAAATCCGTAAGCAGGGTTGTGCTGGGTACGGGCCAGGCATCGCATCCCCAGCGTCGACGCACCAGGGGCGCAAGAGCGCGGCCGGTATAGTCGGACGTGCCCGCACCGACCAGGTAGATCGTTGGCGAGGCGGTGCCGCGGCCGATTCCCGCACGCCGCAAAGCCTCGTCCAGTTCGGCCTTTCGCGCCGAGCAGATACGGAATGTCGTGCCCCAAGTGTCCGGCTGTTGCCAGATTTCGCGCGGCGTATGTTCCAGGCCACGATCGACCCGCTCCTGATCCGGCAGATCCAGCAGCGTGCGCAACGGGTTTCCCACTCCCCTATCCTCCACGAGAAGACACAGTAGTCTATTACAACGGACGTCGATTGAAAAGGTTTCGAAAGAAAAAGAAATACTGTTCGCAAGCAAACGCAGGAAGGGCTTTGCGGGCTTCGGTCGGCCACCAATTGCAATGAAACCGGAGTCGCCTTCCCAGCAACTAATTCGTCTCTTAGGTGTTTTCGATAGAAGAAGGAGAGGAACCATGAACCTGGGTTCGCACTCGTTCCGGACTCTGCTGGTGGCTGGTGTGCTGGCATTGTCGATGGCGGGAATCGCCTGCGAGCATCACTATTACCGCGTGTACGACCCGTATTACACGGATTATCACGTGTGGAACAATGACGAAGTCGTCTACTACCAGCGCTGGGCCAACGAGACGCATCGCGACCGCGGTCGCGACTTCCGCAAACTTCGTCCTGAGGAGCAGAAGGAATATTGGACTTGGCGCCACAACCATGGCGACCATGATCGCGACGACCGGGACCGCGGTCATCGTTAGAGAGGGCTGAAACTGCTCTGGCCCTCAGCGCCTGAAGCCGCAGATATTTTGCATGACCTTACGGCGCGGCTGAAGCCGCGCCCTTTCAAAACCCTTTGCAGGAAACACGTGCCTGTTTCGACGCGTGTTCTCAGAGGACTAGAATGGACACAAGTCAGCCATCAGCGTTCTAGTGCGGCTAGAGCTTGGTCCGTAGTGGTCAGCCTCGCTCCTATGCAGCCCAACTCTGCAACGGTCTTTTCCCCTTCTTCGCGTTTCAGAGTTTCGATCGCATCGGTGACCAGCGCGACGCGACGACCGCGTTCGAGCAGGCCTTTAACGGCATAGCTTACGCAGTATTCAGTGACTACCCCAAAGACGACGAATTCCGGTTGAGTGCCTAGTTTTTTCACAAGCTCGTCAGCGTGGCGGCTTTCGAAGATGTTCAACGTCTGCTTTTCCAGCAGAATTTGTTGGTAACGGGTCAGATCATCGGGTAGCTTCGCGTCCGGTTCGTTGGGAACGCGCGCGACGCTGGCCGTAATCGCCTCGGGAACCAGTTCGGAGCCGGGCGTGTCTTTCACGCAGTGAGGCGGGAACACCTTGAACTCAGGATCGTTCGGAGCATGGAAATCTCCGTGGGAAACAAGAAAGACTTTCCCCTGCCGCGCGGCATCGGTGAGACGACGAATATTGGGCAGCAATTTCTCGGCGCCGGGCACGTACAATTTTCCGCCGGGCAGCACAAAGTCCCGCTGCACGTCTACTTCCCAGAAAATGAAGTCGCGAGAAACCATGGTTTACCTTGACTCGTGAGCGTACCATCCTTGTCTCAGAGGCGACGATCGCTCCAATCCGCTGTTACATAGTTGGATACGCTGAGCTATCGCCACGATTCAACATGCAAAAACACACAGCTCTTTTGTCCATCTTTCTGACCGCACTGCCGCTGGCGGCGCAAAGCACCGTTCCGGAGTGGTGCCGGCCTCTGCCACGGCCGGAATACAAAGGGATCGAGCGCGTCAAAGTGAGCGATCCGTGGTTTGAGGTGTACAAACCTGCGCCGGGCGTGTTCGCGATTTATGAACCGCACCAGGCCGAGGAGGTTATCAGTTATCTGATCGTCGGCGAGAAGCGCGCGCTGCTGTTCGATACCGGCATGGGCATCAGCGATATCAAGAAAGTGACTTCGGAGCTGACCAAGCTACCGATCATCGTGCTGAACTCGCACACACACGATGATCATGTGGGAGGAAACTGGCAGTTCTCCGACGTGTACGGCATGGATACGGATTTCACGCGCAAGAACGCCCGGGGATCGCAGGAAGATGCACAGGCCGAAGTAACGCCCGATCAGATTTGTGGGACGCTGCCGGCAGGATTTGATCCCAAGACTTACGTGACCCGTCCATGGAAAATCACCGCCGTGATTCTTGACAGCGATAGATTGGATCTGGGGGGCCGTAAGCTCGAAGTCCTGGCAACGCCCGGGCACACTCCTGACGCGATTTCGTTGATCGATCGCGCCAATGGACTGCTGTTTACGGGAGACACGTATTATCCAGCTCCCATCTGGCTCTTCCGCCCAGAGACGGACCTGGTTGCGTATGCGGCGTCCATTCGCCGGCTCGCTGCCCTGGCGCCACAAGTCAAGCTGGTTCTGGGAGCACATAACATTCCGGTAGCATCTCCCACAGTGCTCGAGCAGCTGGTTTCAGCGTTCGATAAAGTCCAGTCCGGAAAGGTTCCCGGCGCCCCAGATTCGCCGGGTAAGGTCCTCTTCAAGGTTGACGGAGTTTCATTTCTGATGCGAGCACCGAGTCACTGAGTTGGCGCTCAGGCCGTCGCGGGGAATTTACCGTTCTTCCTAAGAGTAGCGCATACGGCACATCCGAGGGATTGACTTCGGCTTCAAACTCTGTCAAAACAGTTGATCTATGTCACGGTGGAAGATCAAAGCGCCGACGCTCGTCATCCTCAGCTGCCTGGTGTTTATCATGCTGCTGATCGTGGTGCTGCCCGACGTCGATCTGCCGGACACCGCTTTTCATCAAGGAACCGCACCGTTGGTGGTGCATGCGCGGGCCACGACCGCACCTCCTATAGTCGCCGTAGCGGCTTTGTTCCAGTTCCCCAAGATCGTTCAGTTCTGGCGTCCAGATCGCGAAGACGTCTTCTTCGCCCATCTGGATCCCAACTTCCGGCCCATTCTGTTTCGTTCCATCCGGCGCTAAAGCCTGGTAGCTGGCTGCACTCAAGCTTGCTTCGTTTGTGCGAAGCAGGAAGGGGGGCAGTCTGGCGAGTCTCTGGGCTCCCGGGGGGGATTTCCCGTTTCTCGCCCTGCCCCTCTTTATCACCAATAACCAACGGATTTAGGAGCACGCAATGAACTTTTACCGAAGCCAGGCGATCGATTACAGCGACCTTCTTCAGGAAGCCGCGGCCAGAACCGGCTTCAGCGCTTCTGAGATGCAGGATTTGCTGGAGAGTGAACTGAATATCGATCACCTGCTCGACTACATCACTGCTGTAGTGTCGAACCAAATGAATTGACCTGTCCCATCAGCCGGGAGTCAACCTGAAGCACTCGACTCCCGGCCTTCTTCTCCTTCTCTACGGAATTGCGCACTCGGAAAATTTCCGTGTCTGTGTTCTAATCTCGGCGTCTTTAAGCTATCTGGACAAACTATGGGAAAACATCTCATGCCCCGTGCCTCGTTCAAGTTGTTCGCCATGCTGAGTTTCGGAATTTCGATGTGGGCGCAAACTGCCGCCGTGCCCGGAGGGCCGCCGGCGGACTTAGACGCGTTCGTCGCGAATTCGATGAAGACGTTCGACGTACCTGGAATGGCGGTTGCGATCGTGAAAGACGGAAAGATCGCTGTGGCAAAAGGCTATGGCGTCCGCAAACTCGGCGATCCAACGCCGGTGGATGAATTCACCATGTTCGCAATCGGGTCGAACACCAAAGCGTTTACCACTGCGTCGTTGGCGACGCTTGTCGACCAGGGCAAGCTCTCATGGGACGACCGCGTCTATGAGCGGCTTCCGGGTTTTGTCATGTACGATCCCTATGTTTCACACGAGATGACGATCCGCGACCTGCTCACGCATCGCAGCGGCATGGGACTGGGCGAGGGAGATCTGCTGTTCTGGCCGCATTCCACGTACACCCGCAACGACATCATCTACAAGCTGCGGTTCATGAAACCGCACTCCAGCTTTCGAAGCCACTACGCTTACGACAATCTTTTGTATATGACGGCGGGGCAAATTATTCCGGCAGTCACAGGAACGTCATGGGATGACTATGTGCGCCAGCATATTTTTGAGCCGCTGGGGATGAAGCATTCCACGGTAAGCAGCAAAGATTTCAAGCCTGGAGATGATTACGCCTATCCGCATTCGCGGGTCGACGGGAAGTTGCAGGTGATTCCGCTGGAAGATCTGGACAATGTGGGTCCAGCGGGTTCGATCAACTCGTGCGCGACCGACATGGCCAAGTGGGTGCAGTTGCAGTTGAACCGTGGGAAATTCACAGACCGAGACGGACGCTTGTTCACAGAGCAACGTTCGCGGGAAATGTGGACGCCGCAGACGATTCTTCCCACCGGGGATCCACCGCCCGCGTTGGCCGGGCTTAAGACCAATTTCGCCGACTATGCGCTAGGCTGGGGACTACGCGAGTATCACGGACGCAAACTGGTGGGTCATACCGGGGGAGTGGGAGGATTCGTTTCTCGCGTCATGCTCGTGCCGGAGGAAAATCTCGGAGTCGTAATTCTCACAAATGCTGAAGAGACTGAAGCCTTTGACGCGATTCTTTTTCACGTTCTCGACCACTACATGCAGTTGCCTTCTACCGACTGGATCGGAGCGTTCAAAGCGCTGAAAGACCAGGAGGAAAAAGAAGCTGCGGAGACGATGAAAAAAGCCGAAGGCGCGCGTGCGGCCAACTCCAAACCTTCACTGCCACTCGAGAAGTACGCGGGAACTTACAACGACGCCTGGTACGGGCCGATCAGCATTCGCTTCGAAAACGGCGGACTCGTGATCAGCTTCGATCACACGCCCGGCATGGTCGGCGACCTGCAACACTGGCAGTACGACACGTTCAAGGCGCACTGGCGGGAGCGAACGATTGAGGATGCATTCGTGACGTTCGCGCTAAAGCCGGATGGAGCGATTGACAGCGCGAAGATGGTGGCCGTATCGCCGCTCGCTGATTTCAGCTTTGATTATCAGGATTTGCTGCTGGAGCCCGCCGTCAGCGCGGCTGGAAAAAATTGATCGGAAGTCAAAGTCCCCACCCTGTCGCACCAAACGCGACAACGGTGGGGCACCCTCTACAGACAAATCGTGCCTATCACTGAGAATCCGTCATCTTTGCAGGCAGAGGCCGAGGTTAAAGTCCACAGTTCTGCACTTCGCAAGGAACTCGGGCTCTGGGACATTGTTTTAGCGCAACTGCTGATCATCATCGTCGCCGACTACATGGGAACGGCGGTGAAAGCGGGCTCCTCTCACGTCGTCTTCTGGATTCTGGCGATCGCGACATTCTTTATTCCCCAGGCCCTTGTTGTGATGCACCTGAACCGGCGGTTGCCGATCGAAGGAGGACTATACGAATGGGCGCGGCTCGCGTTTGGTGACCGCGTTGGCTTTCTGGTGGCCTGGAACTTATGGCTGTACGCGATTATCTACGTCGGCATTGGCGGACTGCTGACAGTTTCGTTCCTGCCATATGTGACCCCGGCTGCGGCGTGGATTACGGCCAGCAAAGCCACGACCATTGCCGCGTGCGTGCTGATGATTGCAGCCACCATGGTAGTGGCTGGGCTTGGCCTAGGAATTGGCAAATGGATCAACAACGTGGGAGCAGCGGTTTTTCTGATCACCATCGCCGCACTCATCGTGATTCCGTTTGTTAATGTGTGGCGCGGTACTCTTATTGAATATCATCCGTTGCGACTGGTTGCGCCGCCTCTTACGCTCTTTAGTTTGAGCGTTTTCACCAAGATGATGTTCGGGGCTCTGACAGGCTTCGAGTACCTTGCGGTTTTTGCAGGAGAATGCCGGGACCCGGAACGTCACCTGCCTCGATCTGTCTGGCTAGCGGCGCCCATTGTCGCGTTGATCTATATTCTCGCAACCAGCGCGATCCTGGCCTTCGTTCCACCTTCTGCTGAGGACGTGGTCGCTCCCATCCCGCAGGCACTGAGCCGCGGCTTCCACGCTTTGGGCGGGGACACGATTGTCATGCCGCTGGCGGTGTTGTTTTTGTTGATCTACTACCTGGCGACCTTCTGCGCCTTTTTCACCGCGAGCACGCGGCTTCCCATGGTGGCCGGGTGGGATCATTTGCTGCCGGAATGGTTTTCGCGTTTGCATCCGCGATACAAGACGCCGGTAAATTCCGTCCTGTTTCTGGGAGCGGCGACGCTGGTGGTGGCGATCGCTTCGCTCATCGGAGCGGGCCACGAAGAATCGTTCGAACTGCTTCTCACCTGGAGTTTCACCTTCTATGGAATCGCTTACCTGGCACTGTTTGCGATTCCTGTGCTGGCGCGCAAGGAGCGGGGACTCCGTGCGAGCCTGGGCGTCAGAGTGGCTGCAATCTCGGGGTTTCTGGTCACTCTTCTGTTTGTAGTGCTCTCAGTTTTCCCGATTATTCATGTGGGGAATGCTGGACGCTATTCACTAAAGATTGCCGGAGTGGTGTTGGGAGCGAACGTGCTCGGGTACATCATTTACCGCGCGAACCCCCGGGAAAGGGCCTGTTAGCGCAGAAACAGGTGCAATCCGTCTTCTACCTTCACGGTCGATTTCCGCCGCGCACCTGTTCCTGGGTTGTATGCGACAAGCAGATGATTTTCGATGATCAGCAACTCCTTGTCGTCGATCCATCCGACCAGCATGGCGTGTGGGACGAAGGCTAACCGCCGCGGAGTATCACCCAGGCTCTTGACTTCGACTGCCGGCAATTCGAGCAACGCTTTGCGGATAAGCTGCGACTCTTCGGGATTGGCCTGTCCCTGTTCTGATAATTGAATCGGCTTATTGCTCTGGGCGGTGGAGACAATCGTCATCGCGACACGAGCCGCGTCGGGAGACAAGCGCGCGTTTGAGGTGTAGAAACTTACGTCGTAGTCGGCGTTCTTGTAGATCGCCTGCTCGTCGAAGATGGTGCTGGTCTTCCCATCAACCAGCACAAGGGTTTGATCATTGCTCTGGTTCGACCACCCGCAGCAACCGGTGTCGGGAATTGCCTCCACGATCACACTCCCGCTCGAATTGGCGTCGAGCACTCGCTGCAGCGGTTGGGGGAGGGTATTCGCGGTCCACTTACTGCCCTCAAGTTGATATCGGGTGCTCTCCTTGTACGTGGTTTCGGTCTGCCCGGCCACGACTTGCGTCGTCAGGAAGAAATTCTGGATTCCATCATCAGGCGCCCAAACGGAAACGGATGGACAACTCTCGTCGCATGATCCCGTGGGGCAGCGGCAATCCGGCAATTTCGTGGAGGTCATTTCCTCTCGGGCCTTGCCTTCCAAATCAGTCCGCCATGCTTGAAAAGTGACGGTGGTGGAAAGATCAACCTCTTCGCGTTGCAAGCGACGCGGCTGGTTGGCGAACCAGAACAGATGATTTCCGTCCGCGGAGAGATACGGGAATGGCGCGGATTCGGTGACTGCCTGATTCGATCCGTGCTCTTCCGATTTGTGGTCCACAGCCTGATCGATCGAAGCTGCCGTGTGCCCATTCCAGATCCAAATCTTGTGCGGGTCGGTGGCGTCTGCCTCGGATAAGGGCAGAGAAATGGTGAGCGCAAATAGAATCTGGCCTTGACGATTGACGGAAATGTTTGAGGGTGATTTCAAAGCTTCCGGCGGAAGCTTGACGTGCTGTTTCGGCGCGAATGTAGCGGGATCGTATTCCACCATCTCGCCGGAGGATTGCAGGACCCAGAGCCGTTTGCCCTGACCTAATGATGACGAACCCAGGATGAGGACCGCGAGAATAGTCCGCAAAAGTAATTGCGCGGAGAAATGCAAATGAGGATAGCGCGTATCAGTTGGGCTCGAGTCAACGTTGACTGCCGAAACGTCTCTTTCGCCCCTTCGGGGCTTGCTCATTTGAGAACTCTCACCCACCCACGGCTTACGCCGTGGGCTGTATTCTTTCGCCCCTTTGCGGCTGTCAGGCTTGCGCATGCAGTCATGCTGTAAACAACTTATGTAGCTGCCTCTTCCCCCACAATTGCCGCACCCGTTGACTACTTGGTGTCCGCTACTGGCAATTCGATGAAACTCGCCTGCTCGGGGGAATGGAACACGTGCTGTACGGCTTTCTTATAGTCTCCCGGCTTGGCCCAGAAGATGTTTGGCACAAATGTCTGTGGATTGCGGTCATAGAGCGGGAACCAGGTTGATTGCACCTGCACCATGATCCGGTGTCCCGGAAGAAATACGTGATTGGCGGTCGGCAAGGTCCAATGATAGAGCAGCGGCTTGTCGGGTGCGATCGGCTTTGGCGTCTCTAGGCTCTCGCGGTAGCGGCCGCGGAAGATATCTGCCGAAACCATCAGCTGATATCCGCCCATCTCTTCCTGATCCGCAACCTCGTCGGGATAAACGTCGATCACTTTCACCACCCAATCCGAATCGGTTCCGCTGGTGGAAGCCATCAGATTCACCACTGGCTGACCGCTGATCTTCACCGGTTCCTTCAACACGTCAGATGCAAAGGCGAGGACATCGGAACGCCCGGAGGCTTCGCGCTGATCGTCGACCAGCCACTGTGGCCAAGTGAATCGGCCGTTGTATCCGACTGGCTGGCTCGGGCGTGCGCGGTATGGCACAGGTTTCGCAGGATCGGAAACGTACTCGTCGAAGGCAGCGTCGCCGCTCTTTGGAGTATCGAAACTCAGCTTGAGTCCTGCGCCAAGATACAGGGGCTTGGCGTGGACCGCGCACCCTGACTCGCATCCAGCCGGCCAGGAGGGCAGCCGGCGCCAAGTGTTCGTTCCTGTTTCGAAGGCCGTTACCGTCGCCACGACGGCTTTCGGCGCATCATCTTTCAAATACTGATCCAGAAATGGCTTCAGAATATTCAGGCGGAAATAGCGACCGGTATCGCTGCCAAACTTCAGCGCGCCCAAGGAACTGCCATCTTCGATCTCCTGCCCGTGATGCCATGGCCCCATCACCAGGAATACTTTGTCGTTGCCTGTGTCCTTCGGCTTCAACGCTTTGTACACGGCTGGAGCGCCGTAGATGTCTTCCTGATCCCAGAGGCTGTCGACCAGCATGGTCGGGACCTGGAGAGGCTGAGCGGCGAGGATCTTGTCCATCGCCTGCTGCTGCCACCATGTGTCGTAACTCGGATGATCGAGGATCTTGCGCCAGAATCCGACCTGCTCGAGGCCGTGACGGCGGCCTAATTCGCCGGCCGATCCTGCCTCGATGTAGACGTCGTAGTCGTCAAAGTGATTTGTCCACCAGTGCTCGGAGTTCGAGCGAGTCGCCTCCTGCTCGTAGATGTAGGGCATGTTCTGCTGGCGAAATGCGCCGTTGTGGAACCAGTCGTCGCCCATCCATCCATCGACCATGGGGTTCATCGGGACTGCGACTTTGAGAGCGGGATGCGGATTCACCAGCGCCATCAGGGGCAGAAATCCGTCGTAGGAAATACCGAGGATGCCCACCTTCCCGTTACTCTCGGGAATATTCTTCACCAGCCAGTCGATAGTGTCGTAGGTATCGGTTGAGTGATCGACCGGCGTCGGATTCAGCGGGCCATGCAGCGGCCGCGTCATGACGTAGTCTCCTTCCGAGCCGTACTTGCCGCGGACATCCTGCACGACGCGGATGTATCCGCCTTCGAGGATCACTTCCAATGCGTTGTCATATCCGTTGAGAATCGGGCCAAGATGCGAACTCTGGGCGTGACTGGTCAGCGCACTTGCGTTGTAGGGGGTACGAGTCAGAAGGATGGGTGCGTTCTTCGCGCCCTTCGGAATCACGATGACGGTGTGCAACTTGACTCTGTCGCGCATCGGGATCATGACGTCACGCTTAACGTAATCGAAGCTATCTGTGACCGGTTCGATCTTCTCCGGTGTTTCACTGGGCAAAGACGCGGCTTGTTGCGCTGCGATTGGGTGTAAAGCGGCAACTAGAAGACTGAGAAGACACACCACACGGACAGCAAACGAAACTCTCATGAACAGGTCCTCGGAAGTGGACGATGTTAACTCGTTCTGCGGTACTTGCCAAATCAGGCGCTTCTGCCTAGTAACGGTTTCGTTGATTACCTGCCGCCGTTACTTTCTGCGCATTCGTAAGATGCCCCTTGGTAACGCGGATACGCGCGCTAAGAAAAACTAAACTTCTTCGCGGGGGTTCACACGCACATGACCAACAAAATCACGAAGTCGCTCTTACTTCTTGCGGCGAGTGGCTTGATGTTAGTCGGAGCCGCGGCTGCGCAACAAGACAACACTTCAGGCGCCGGAGCCGGTAAGGTCGATCCTGGTCATCCCCGCGTCAATCAGGTGAACAAGCGGGAACAGAACCAGCAGAACCGCATCGGCAACGGCGTTAAGAGTGGCCAACTCACTCCCGGGGAAACCCGTCGCCTGGAGCACGGCGAACAGCGTCTGCAGAATAACGAAAAGAAAGACATGGCGAAGGACAACGGCCATCTGACCAAACAAGACCAGCGCCAGCTCAATCGCGAAGCGAATCACATGAGCAAGCGCATCTACAAGGACAAGCACAACGCAAAGACGAATTAGTTGCTCCAGATTGCGAACGGTAGAGGAGAGAGCCGCAGCATTCGCGGCTTTTTTCTTTTCCGGAGACGGCGTCGAGGTGTCCAAACCACCGCCGAAAGTGATAGGCTACACAATTCTTGTGAGATGCTGGAATGAGCGGAGAGTTTTCTTGATGGGCTCCTCTATAATAATGAGGAATTCCATGGGGCTACGACCGATCATCAACTCCTCCCAGGCCCTGCCGCTCTCTCTTCGTATTTATGCCGGTTGATTGCATCAACCCCAAACCCGGATTCGAGGTCGCGAGCCTGACTGACATCGGGCACCAGCGCATCAACAACGAAGACTCGTGCCTCTATTGGGAACCCGATTCCGACCAGGAATTCTCGCGGAAAGGCCGGCTGGCCGTAATCGCAGACGGAATGGGCGGTTACGAGGGCGGGCAGGAGGCGAGTCGCCTCGCGGTCGAAACCGTGCGCCTCGTGTATGACCAGCACTTTAAGGATGATCCGCAGAATGCCTTGGTGAGCGGTCTTCGCTTTGCGCATGACACGATTCAGCGCTATGCAGCCCAACATCCTCAATTCACCGGGATGGGGACAACCTGCACCGCCCTTTCGATCGTCGAACGTCAGCTCTGTTTCGCCCACATTGGAGACAGCCGTCTATATCTTCTTCGCGCCGGCGCGACGTCGCGGCTTACGCGCGATCATTCCTACGTTGGCCGTCTGGTGGAAAGCGGCATCGTCCGCTTAGAAGATGCCGAGTCACACCCGCAGAGGCACATCCTTACCGCCGCGCTTGGATCCGGCCACGAGGTGATCCCTCATACTCCCGAACAGCCTGTGCCTCTCGAAGAGGGCGATGTACTTGTGCTTTGCACCGATGGGCTCTGGAGCGTGGTGAGTGAGGCTGAACTCACGCGGATCGCACTAGCCGAACCTCCGGCCGAGGCTTGCCTGAAGTTGGTGAATGCGGCATTGGAGCGTGGCGGGCCCGATAACGTGACGGTCATCATTCTCCGCGTCGCCCGCAATTGAGGGGCGGAGCCCCGCGACCCGTGGCAAAGAACGCTAGACTGCCCGGATTTTCCACAAAAGCCACGCAGTCTGGGGGAGAAAAACTGCAATGACTTGCACACCGGCTTTTTCCCCGAACGGGGCCTTCCTCTTAAGTTACTGATTTAGCAATCTGTTGCTGAGCCAGCGGCCCACGGCGAGTGGCATATCGTTTGCATTACCCTCTACGTTGATAATGTCTATTAGTTTAATTATATTTATAGGATAATTTGCCACGATGGAGATTTCTCGCAAATATTCATACGTGCTACAGAGACTGGCCCCTGTCTTTCTGTTGCTGATTGCGCTTTCGATTTCGGGATGGGCGCAAGGAAATGTGACGACCGTCCGGGTTGGAGCTTTCCCGAACATCACACACGCGCAAGCGATGGTAGGAAAGGCCAACGGCTGGTTCGACAAGGCGATGGGGCCGACGGTAAAGGTCCAGTGGACCAGTTTCAACGCGGGGCCTTCTGCGATGGAAGCGCTGTTTGCGGGCGCGATCGATATGACGTATGTCGGCCCCAATCCTGCGATTAACGGCTACGTCCGGTCCAATGGCGAGGCACTTCGTGTGGTTGCGGGAGCGGCGAGCGGGGGAGCGTCGCTGATCGTTCGCAATGATTCCGGCATTCAGGGGCCGCAGGACTTTCATGGCAAGCGCGTGGCATCGCCGCAATTCGGAAACACCCAGGATGTCGCTCTTCGCAATTGGCTGAAGAAGAACGGCCTCAAGACCAACGACAGAGGCGGGGATGTCCAGATTGTCCCGATGGCAAATCCC
>Ga0210402_10003194_pt1 | contig 15491 bp, 10 predicted proteins | sample IncBWC7MmetaG_FD_161055 | JGI IMG/M metagenome (GOLD analysis project Ga0210402, IMG submission 161055) | Forest soil microbial communities from Barre Woods Harvard Forest LTER site, Petersham, Massachusetts, United States - Inc-BW-C-7-M | ecosystem: Environmental > Terrestrial > Soil >...
CCGCCGGAAGGCCGAAAAATTGTTGTCAGCGGCTTCGCGTTCGTCATCGAACCCTGGAACACGAGTCAAGTGGCCGCTGAACTGGAAAAGCGAGGCCTAAAGCCCCTCGCTGACAATCGTGGGAAGCTTGAGAGCTTCCACGTCAAAGATCCGGATGGATGGGATGTGCAGATCTGCAATGGCTTTGGGTTTGCCGGATCCCGCGGCACAGCCAATGGCGTCAGCCTTGCGGAGCCGCTTCCCTTCGCTCCGACCGGTTGGCACACCGTGTGGCTCGACCACGTGTCGTTTCGCGTGAATAACTATAAAAACAGCGCATCGTTTTATTCAAACCTCTTGGGCTGGACGCCCTCGTACGATGAAGGCTCGCAAAACGAACTTCTCATCGGAGAGGTCGGCGACATACTCGTGCGCGGCGGCAATCCCTTCCTATCGAGTGTCTCGACCCAGCGCGGTGCTTATCTTGACCATATCTCTTTCGGCATTGCGCCCTGGGATGTCGATGCCGTCAAGGCGGCCCTGCTGACGCGAGGCTTGCCTGTAGCAGCGGATACCTCAAGCGCACATCCGGGTCCGGACGGGAAGTACGTGAAAGACGATATCCACCAAGCCGCGTTCCAGAGCTATCACACCGTGACGCCCAATGGCTTTGACCTGCAAATCAGTTGGATGACCAAGGACAAACGATTGGCTCTCGCGACGGCAGTCAAGCCAAAGGCGTTGCTAGAGCCGTAGATCCTGACCGGCAAGGCCAAAGCCTAAATAGCCGTCTCACTCGAGCCCCGCGTTACCCCTCTCAACGATAGTGACGCATGTCAGCGATTCAACCTTTGCACCGGCAGTGTGCATCTGCAAGCCGACGCGCCCCACGAGATCGCATTGCAAGTGTCGCGCGATGCGAATCGCATTCTGCTAGAAAAGCGACCGAGGCGTGCGGGATTCCCTGCCTCTCTAGCGCAAAGGCGTTCATATATCAAGAATTCGTGGTGCCGACGGCCGGAGCGCAGTGACGTCGCAACCGAAGCGCGGTTGCATATCGCGAACTTCAGTTCTAGACTCAAGCAAGACAGAAAAAAATTGCCATCGATTGGCAAGGGATGAACAAGACGATTCACGCGTGGCGCGGAGCGCCTCCGCAGACGTGCGCCCGTGCGCCGCGTGGGTTCGGATTGTGAGGAGGGTATTCGATGATCGTAGGGATACACCGGCGTTGTGGTTTGAGCCTTCGTCTATTTGCCCATCGAGGCCCGAGCGCTCGTCTCGGCTTGCAAACAAGGTTAGCTCCGCGATCGGTTTGGCCCTGTCAGGGAATAGCGCTAAGTAATTATTTGGGAGATCTTGCATGAAAATTCTAGGAATCGTTGTCAGTGCGGCGCTGCTCGCCGTCACGCTGAGCGTCGGCACTCCGAATATCGCCGCTGCGCAAACCGCCGCCGATACGGCTCCGCCGAGTGAACTCACCGAAGTGATCGTCACGGGAACGCGCCGTCTGGATCGTACCGTCGCCGAATCCTCGGCGCCGATCGACGTGATCACCGGTACGGAATTGGCGACTTACCCGGCGGCGAGCATGCTCGATACGCTGTCCAATCTCGTGCCGTCCTTCATCGTAGGACAGAACTCCATTTCCGATGCATCCAGCTTCGTTCGTTCCCCGTCCTTGCGAGGACTGCCGGCGGACGAAATGCTGGTCATGCTCAATGGCAAACGCATGAACCGCTCGGCGCTCGTGCAGGTCTACCAGGGCGGTGAAACCGAATTGGCGTTCGGTTCGCAAGGCCCGGATCTGAATTCGATCCCGTCAATCGCGGTCAAGTCGCTCGAAATTCTGCGCGACGGTGCTTCGGCACAGTACGGCTCGGATGCCATCGCGGGCGTACTCAACTATCAGTTTCGAAACAGTCCCAGCGGCATCCAGGTGGATGGGCGCTACGGTGAATACTTTGCGAGCGGTTACCCGCGCGACGGCGGAGACGGACTGCTGGCAGCGAATGTGGGATTGCCCTTGGGTAGCCAGGGATTCGTCAACTTGAGCGCTGAATGGGCCAAGAGCGAACAGACCGTTCGCAACCCGACCCGCCCCTCGGCCTTGGCCTTCGCCGAAACCTATCCGGCTCTCGCGCCGCAACTGCCGCACTATCCGGGTCCCGTGCAGCAGTGGGGCACGCCGCCGTCCGACAGCGTCAAGACCTTTTTGAATTCCGGCATCAAGCTCGACAACGGCGATCAGGTGTATTTCTTCGCCAACTACGCCAACATTCAAATGAACGAGAGCTTCAATTATCGCTTGCCGAAGACCGTCACCGACTCGAGCGGTAATACTTTTGGCAATCATCCTGCATTCAATAATATTTTCTTGGACCCCTGTACGGCGGCGATGACCGGTTGCCCGACCGGCGGGTACATCAATGACACGAACACCTTCAATTTCAATTCGGTCTATCCGGCGGGATTTACGCCGCGTTTCTACGACGTCACGCAGCAGTTCTTCGGTGCGGTCGGCTACAAAGGGACGAACCGTTGGGGTATCAATTACGACGTGTCCGGCACGACGGCGCAGAACACGGTGGCGCTATCCTTGAAGACCTCGATCAATCCGTCATTGGGGCCGCTATCCCCCACCAGTTTCTATGACGGCAAGTTTGTTCAAAAGGAAAACAACTTCAATCTCGACTTGAGCTATCCCTGGATGGTCCCGGGATTGGCGAGCCCCATATCGATCGCGGGCGGCATGGAGTGGCGCAACGAGAACTATCAGCAGCTGCTCGGCGATGCGGCCTCCTATGCAGCCGGGCCATATGCTTCGCAGCCGCTCTACAATTGCGTGGCCGGCGCATGCACCCGCGCTCTGGATGCCACGGGCGCCCCGATTACGGCGACGCAGTCGACCGCCTCCAACGGCTATGGCGGCATTTCCGCCCCGGTTGACGCCTCGCAGGTCAGCTACGCCGGCTATCTGGATGTCGAGGCGGATGTGATCAAGGATCTCACGCTCGGGCTCGCGGGACGCTTCGAGCATTACGCCTCCTTCGGCAATACCACGCTCGGAAAAGCTCAGGCTCGCTGGAAGGTGATCGATTGGCTGGCCGTGCGCGGCACCGCGAGCACCGGGTTCCATGCACCCACGCCCGGGCAGAACAACGTCGAGACCTTGAGCACCACCTTCCTTCCGGGCACGACGACTCAGGTGCAAATTGGCACTTACCCGGTCACCAGCGCGGACGCCAAGTACTACGGCGCCGTGCCGCTGAAACCGGAGGAATCGACGAATTTGAGCGCCGGCATTGTGCTCACCCCAGTGACCAATTTGCTGGTCACCATCGACGGGTACCAGATTACCGTTCGCAACCGCATCGGCATCTCCCAGCAGTTCAACGTGACGAACGCGGATATCGCCAAGCTTCCGGCTCTCGGCTACATCGGGGCCGGCGGCACGGTGCAGTACTTTACGAACGGCTTCAATACCAGGACCAAGGGTGTGGACTTTGTGGCGACCTATCCGCTGTCGCTCGGCAGCTTCGGTACGTTGGACTCGGCTCTTGCCTATAACTACAACAAAACCGACGTCACGAAATTTAACCCCAACGTCATCAGCCCCGCGCGCATCATCGACATCCAGCACTATGCCCCCAACAATCGGGTGAACCTCAATGAGAGCTACAGCTGGGGGCCGTTTCGCGCGTTGGTGCGCGAGAATTACTACGGCACATTCCGCGACGAGAACGATTATCCCGGCCAGCTCTTCTCGGCCAAGTACACGACGGACCTGGAACTGGGGTATCAGGTAATCAAGAACGTCCTCGTGGCGGTCGGCGGACGCAACATCTTCGATGCGTTTCCCGACAAGATCGCCAATTCGAAAGCCTCGCCCATCTACCCGGAAACCGGCGGCGAATCGGACGGTGAGCTATACCCTCGTACGGGCGGTCCGTTCGGTTTCAACGGGGCGTTTTGGTACGTGCGGGCGAGTGCGACATTCTAAGCATTCGCTAAGGTACTGCCGAGTCAAGGAGAGCGCTCCCACTCGGCAGTCCTGGCACTGCTGCACGCCATCCCTTCGTGGCGGCGGCTAAGCTGTTTTGTGAAATTTTGGTGTCGACCAGCCTGGTCCGTCGCCAGCGGTCATTGGGCCTTTTCGGGCCTTGGACAGGTGAGAACCGATCAGGGGCGTTTTTCTGGATTCCGCTGCATTGCGCGTTACCGCAACAGGCTCAAATTGCGAACACGATCAGCGCAACAGTGAGCATGGCCACCGCCAAAAGCAGTGTGTTGTGGGTCCATTGGGCAACTGTGGTAAGCATCTCAAAATCTCCTCATTTCCTTCCGGCAATCCAAATCGGCACCGCGTGGCGGTGCTCAATCAATGTGGGGGCGCAATCTGACATTTCTAGATGAAACAAGATTGCCGCAAGTCACAAAATCCTCATTTGACACGGCAAAAACCGCCGGATTTCTCGAAACACGAATAGTTGATCGGCCGTTCATCCGATTGAAATATGCTGCACCCGCGTAAATGGCTTGCGCGGCACGGCCCCGAATCGTGCGCCCGGCGCAAGGCCGGGCGCACGATTGGCGAAACGATCAGTGCAGGGAGGCGAGCAAATCGCTGGCTTGTTTGATCAAGTCCCAAGCGGCGTCTCGATCGATCGGCGTGTTCTGGAACTCGGCAGCTTCGAGCATCGCAATCATATTGCCCGCGATGGCGTTGCGCCGCGCCGCGAGATCATTGATCCGGCCATCGAGTGCGTCGATCGTCGTGGCATCGCCGATGAGATCATGCGTGGCAATGCGCAGTGATCTGCGGCCCAGCTCGCCGAGCGGCGCGTTGATGGCTTTGTACGCGGCCGCCAACGCCGAGAGCGTCTCGTCATGCTCGCGCAGCGAGTGCGGCACGGCGTCGCGGTCGAGTACTTCGAATACCACGCGCCCGTCATGACTGTAGTCATCCGCGAGTCCCGCCAGGCTGACCATGGTGGGTCTGATGTCGGTGTGATCCGTGAACACCTCGCCGGTCCGCCCGATTCGGCGCACCCCGGGTCCGACCATCCCAAGCCAGGTGTGCGTGATGTCGTTCTGAATGTCGCCGTGATTCCAATTGAACCCGGGTTGCTCATCTGAGCAAGCGGCGATGGAGGTGCAGGCCACGGACTTGGATCCCGCCGTGATGAAGAAGTCATCATTCGCGAAATAAACGAATGTCGGCGTGCGCGCCGGATCCTTGGTCACCATGTGCAACAAGGCCATTTCCGCAGGGTCTCCCATCGCCTTCAACAGCGGCACATTGGTGCCGACGATGGGATCGAACGCCGTCAATGATGCCGCGTTGTGTTCGAACGCACGCGTCATGGGATCGACCGGCCCGGGGTTGCCCGCGATGTAGACCGTGGGTGCATCGTCGCTGTGCACTGAGAAGGACGGTACGGTGAAGGTGGTTGCCTCGGTCAGCAGCAATGAGCGCATGTCGACACCGACTTCTCCTAAGTTGGTCGTCGTGCAAGGCACGAAATCGCCATCGCAACCGGCCGGCAGCCGGATGTAGGTGCAGGGCGTATGGATGCCGTCGCAACCGGCCGGCGAGCCGGCCTGTCCTGCGAAATGATCGTTTTCATCCGCGGTCACGATGAACAAAGTATTGTCGCGGGTGATCCCATCGCCCGCCAATCGGGCAAAAAATTTCCCGAACGCCGCATTGTACGCGGCGAGCTGCTGCACGTAGCCGGCCTCGCCGGGCCCGTAGCTGCCGGACCCCGTAAAATGGTTGTCGTGCGCATCGGCGATATACGCATACACCACCGGTATGCCCGCCTCGAGCATGGTCGCGATGTATCCCAGGCTCTGAGAGGCGGTGGGATCAAAACCGGGGAAGCCGGGATTGCCGCTGCCGTCGGCGATGGGGTTGCCGTCGAGGTCGTCCACCACGCCTTTGCCACGATTGATCTGCGGCGCCACGGCCACATTGCCATACAGCGCATTGAAGCCGAGATAGCCGCCGGGCTCGTCCGGCAACAGATCCGGCGCCGCGCCCTGGCTGCACAACGGGCTGTTTTGGGCGCAATGAACGGCAATGCCTTCAAAATCCGCGATCGCCTTGGTCGGCGTCGCCTTGGCTTCGGCCGCTTGCGGGGAGGTTGGACCAAAAACGTTGGTGATGTCGCTCGAGATATTCTCAAACTCGATGTTGGCCGTCGAGAATGCGCCCACATCGCATCCCGCGCGGGTAAAGACCGCCCAGGGCGCGGGATGGACCTTGCCGCGCTGATCGATCATTTGCGGTTGGCCGTCCGGCGCCGTATCGGTCCAATAGACAAATGAGCTGGAGAAGCCGATCGACCCGTCGGCCCGGAAAAATCCATATGAATTCGCCACAGGCTGGCCATGTTTCTCGCCGTAGACACCGGTGAGCGTCGTGATGATGTCATCGGCGGTATGCGAAATGAGCGGCGTATGATGGTTGGTCAGCATCGTGCCGTGATCTTCAATAAAATTGAGCAAATTCGGCATCTGTTCAAGGTCCGAAGGGACGTTCGGGTTGTCGCGGCGCAAGTGCACATTGTCGAATTGAAGGTGAACGATGTGCTTGATGCCGTTATCGAGCCGGCAGCTTGCCGCTGCCTTCGAAGCCTTGCCCGCGTCGGCGTGCGCCGAACTCAAGAACGCCGAACTTAAGAATACCAGCGCTGCGCTCGCGCGCAGCAGACTTGCGAAATCCTTCATATCGCCCCCGCAGAGTTGTTGAGATTTTTACCAGATGCGACCGGCGCCGACGCCGGCGCAGGTAGCCGGAGAGTAGTGACATCGCGCTACCCGCAGATGTCACTCACATTGCAAATTCGTGGCGTGAGCCGCGCCGCGAACGGTCAAATGCACGACTTGTAATTTTTACCGAATTTGCATGCCCGCCCGGCAAAGTTCAGCATGGCAGCAGGCGGCTCGGCAGCTCACACAATAAATTCAGGCGCCTCGTCCAGAACATTGGGGAAAACCATGTACTCATTGACCTTGTCGCTGCTGCTCTTGCCATTCGCGGCGATTGCGGTTACGGGCGCGGCGGAGCCCAGCGCACCCGCGCCTGGGAATTCCAGCGTCACCATCATTCGTGCGGCCCGTCTCATCGATGGCCGTGGCGGGGAGCCGCTGTCTCCGGCCATGGTTCGAGTCGAAGGCGACAAGATCACGGCGGTCGGATCCTCTCTACCGGTATCGGCGGGAGCGCGCGAGATCAATCTCGGGGACGCCACGCTGCTTCCGGGCTTCATTGATTTACATACCCATCTGACGGGGCGCAGCGATGTTCACTGGGAAGATGCCCTGGTCAAGACCACGCCGCCCGAAGATGCGCTCTGGGGCGCCCACTGGGCGCTGGTCACGCTGATGGCGGGATTTACGACGGTTCGCGACATGGGTCCGGACTGGCCGTACACCGATGTCGCGCTTCGCAATGCAATCGATGCCGGAGCTGTCCCAGGGCCGCGGATGCTGGTCGCAGGCGCCTACGTGTCATCGACGGGGGGAGCGGGCGATGCCTTGCAGTTCTCTCCCTACGTCCAGGTCCCGCTGGTTCACAATCTGGCCGACGGCCCGGCGGAAATCACCAAGGCCGTGCGCACGAATTTCAAGAATGGCGCGGACTTCATCAAGATCTTGGCGACCGGGGCCGTGCTCTCCAAGGGCATCCCGCCCGGTGCTCAACAATATTCCGACGAGGAAATTCGCGCGGCGGTCATTGAGGCGACGCGTTGGGGCCGCGATGTCGCAGCTCACGCGCACGGCACCGAGGGCATCAAGGCTGCCATCCGCGCCGGCGTGCACACCATCGATCATGGCTCAGGCCTTGACGATGAGGCGATCGCACTGTTGAAGTCGCACCCGAACACTTACTATGTACCGACGCTCGCGCTCATGTCGGTGAATATCGATGAGAAACGTCCCAACGTATTTCCGCCCGCCGAGATGGAGCGGATGCGGCAGCTTCGCAGCATGGCGGAGGCGGCGTTTCGCCGCGCTTTGGCGGCGGGCTTGCCCATTGGCTTGGCGACCGATGCCCCTGTGATTCCCCATGGACTGAACGCCCGCGAATTTCGTACTCGAGTGGCGTTGGGCGAGAAGCCCATGGCGTCCCTGGTATCGGCAACCCGCATCAACGCGCAAATCATCCACTGGCAGGATCGCGTCGGCACCGTCGAGCCGGGAAAGTTCGCGGATCTGGTCGCCGTACCCGGCAATCCGCTCAATGACATCACCGTCACCGAGCAAGTGGGGTTCGTGATGAAAGGCGGCGTCGTTTATCGGGCCGAGTTGGCGGGCCGCTGACTGTGCAAATGCAATTAAATGTTAACGGCAATCCTCATGTGATTGACGTCGAGCCGGATGCACCCTTGCTGTGGGTGATACGCGATGAGCTGAAGCTCACGGGCACAAAATTTGGATGCGGTATTGGCGCCTGTGGCGCCTGTACCGTGCATCTGAACGGCAAGCCGACGCGCAGCTGCATTCTGCCGGTGAGCGCCGCTGCGAATGCGCAGATCACCACGATTGAGGGCATCGGTGCGCAAGGATTGACAGCCGTGCAAGCGGCGTGGATCAGGCATCAGGTGCCGCAATGCGGGTATTGCCAGTCGGGCATGATCATGGCGGTCAGCGCCTTGCTCGCGGGCAATGCGACGCCTACGGAGGATGAACTCGGGGCCGCCATCACCAACATCTGTCGCTGCGGTACCTATACGCGGATTCGCGCCGCCGTCGCTTCTCTTGCTGCCGGTGGTGCAGGAGGTGGCAGTTGATATCCCGGAGAAAGATCCTGATCGGCGGTGCGGCCGCGGCCGGGACGTTGATCGTCGGTTACAGCCTGTGGCCGGATCGCCGGCGGGCGCATGCCGATAGACTGGCAGCCAAATCAGGTGAGCGCTTCATCGCCTACTGGATCAAAGTCGCCGACGATGACACCGTCACCGTCGTCATCCCACACTGCGATATGGGCACCGGAATTTTTACCGCCCTGTCGCAAATGGCGGCGGAGGAACTCGATGCCGATTGGAGCAACATGCGGACAGAAACGGCGCCGCCGGATCCGCTGTTCGCCAACGGCGCGCTGGTGGAAGGGTTTGCCCTTTCGCACGCAGGCCTGAGTCGCGAATCCGTCCCTGCATTTCTTCAGGGAAGCGTGCTGGCCGCGGGGAATAGACTTGCGAGATTCGCGGATATCCAGGTCAGCGGCGGCTCTTCGGCGGTAAGCTTTACCGGTGTCTACGGTATCAGGGTCGCCGCGGCGGCGACACGCGATATGCTCATTGCCGCGGCCGCGGAACGCCTGAAGGCGCCGCGCAATGCGTTTCACACGCACAGCAGCCGAGTCATCCACTCGCCGTCGGGTCAGAGTTTTCGATTTGGCGAGCTGGCTGCCGCGGCGTCGCGACTTGGCCCCTCATCGCGGCCGAACTTGAAGCCCAAATCGCAATACACGTTGGTCGGCAGGGCAATTCCGCGGATCGACATTCCGACCAAGGTCAACGGGGCGACGCGGTACGGTATCGACGTCGAAGTCCCCGGCATGCAATTCGCGGCGATCAAGATATCGCCGGTTTTCGGCGGCCAACTGGTTTCCGTGGACGAAGCGACAGTGGCGGGCAACACCGGCATCAAGAAAGTCATCAAGCTCAATGATGCCGTGGTCGTGGTTGCGGATCGCTTCTGGCGGGCGCAGCGCGCGCTGGATGCGCTGGCGCCGGTTTTCAGCGACGCCGGCAATGCGCAGCTCTCGTCCAATACCATTCGCGAGCGCCATCTCGCGGCCTTGGATCAAAAGACCCGAAAACCTGAGGTCGCGAGCGGTGCCGAACCTGGCGGCCGCGCCGCTGAATGCACTTACCACGTCCCGTATCTTGCCCACGCGGCGATGGAACCGGTGAACGCCACGGCCCTGTATCGGACCGACGGCACGCTGGAGGTTTGGGCCGGCAGCCAGGACGGCTTGGGTTCGCGGGCCTTCTGCGCGAAAGCGGCCAAGATTCCTATCGACAAGGTTACTTTCCACCTCTTGCCAAGCGGCGGTGCATTCGGGCGGCGCTTGCCCGGCCTTTTGAATTTTCTCAGTTACGCGGTCCAGACCGCCGTGGCGCTGCCGGACATTGCCGTGAAGCTCATCTTCACCCGCGAGCAGGATATGCGGCATGACTACTATCGGCCCAATGTTGCGAGCCGTTTTAGCGCGAAATTGAACCCCGACGGAATGCCGGGCTCATGGGTGAATCATTACACGACCACCGACGATGCCAATGCCGAGGCGGCGCACATTGTCTACGATGTGCCCAATCAAACTTACAACGCGGTCAAGGTCGTGACGCCTGTGCCCACCGGACCCTGGCGCAGCGTGGAATTTTCCTGGCATGGTTTCTTCGTCGAGTCGTTCATTGACGAATTGGCACACCTGGCGAATCGCGATCCGTTCGAGTACCGCCGCGCGCTCCTACAACACAAACCGCGCCACTTGGCGACGCTTGAATTGGCCGCGGCGAAAGCAGGCTGGGGCACGGCACCAGCGCCGGGGCGAGCGCGCGGGATTGCGATGGTGGAGTGTTTCGGCACGATCGCCGCTCACGTCGCGGAAGTTGAAATAGCGGCGGGGGCCTTGAAGGTGCACCGGATCACCTCGGCGGTGGACTGCGGCTTGGTGGTCAATCCGGATGGTTTCAGAGCGCAAATCGAGGGAGCCATCGTGTTTGGATTGAGTGCCGCGCTTCATGGCGAAATCACGATTGCCGATGGCGCGGTCGAGAATAGGAATTTCCCCGACTATCCCATGGTGCGCCTCGCGGATTGCCCGGCCATCGAGGTGCATATTCGGGAAAGCGACGCGCCGATTGGCGGCGGCGGCGAGCCCGGTACGCCGGCCGTTGCGCCCGCGGTCACCAATGCGATCTTTGCTGCCACGGGCCAGCGCATACGAGAGCTACCGATCAGCAAGCACGAACTCACGGCGGCAGGTTGAGTCGATGCAGCAGGGCCGTGTAGCGCGGATCGGCCGTCAAGGATTTCAAGAATGGATTGCCGCGTAGCCACTGAACGCCGGGGTCGTGGCTGCGAACCGATTGGTCGAGCCAGTGGAACGCCTTGTCGGCTTCGCCGAAGTAGGCATAGGTTTCCGCGAGCTGAAATTCGGAGCCCGCAGCCTGCTTGACCTGCGCCGCGAGCGCGGCATTGGCATCGGCCGTACGTCCTTGCGCGTGATATCCCAGCGGCAGCCCGAACGGCCGCCAGGTGCTTTGCTCAGCCTCGAACTCGGCCACCGCTTGGGCGGCCTGGCCGCGCAGCAGCTGGATGCGTCCGAGCTCGTAGTGGGCCGCGGGAAACGAGGGATTCATGTCGAGCACTTGGCGAATCATCGCTTCGGCTTCGTCGTAGCGTCCTGCAAACAGCAGCACACGCCCCATGTAGCGTCGGTAGAGCAAGTTGAGCGGATCGCGGGCGAGCGCCTCGCGGGACTGGATCAGCGTCTCCTCGGTGCTGCCGGTGCTCATCGTCAGGTGTGCGGCGGAGAACAGCACGTCGGCGTTGGTGGGATCGAGTCGCAAAGCATGATCGTAGGCTTCGCGCGCGCCTGACCAATCGTAGTCCAGCGCCATCTTGATCGTGCCGATCATGTTGTAGGCATCGGCGAGCGTCGGGTCGAGTTCGGCGGCTTTGCGTGCCGCCGCCATCGCTTCCTTGAACGCAGCTTCGACAGGAACGAAGCCATTGGCGGCCTGCCGAAAAATGGCATATGACAAGCCCGCCCAAGCGGGGGCGTAGCCGGCGTCGAGCGCAATCGCGCGTCGATAGCAGTCGATCGACTTGAGCAACTCGTCGGCGGTATCGAACGCAACAAAGTAACGCCCTTGCAGGAACAGATTGTAAACCTCCGTATTCGAGGTGCGGGCGCTGGAAACCGGCACACCGCCCAGCAGCGCAAGCTTGAGCTTGTCGACCACCGCGCGAGCGATGTCTTCCTGAACCTTGAAGACATCTTCTTGTTCGCGATCGTAGGTCTCCGACCAGATGTGCACGCCGGTGTCCGCGCGGATCAGCTGCGTTGTGATTCGCAGGTGCGATCCGGACTTGCGGACGCTGCCCTCCAGAACGTTGGCGACGTTCAATTTTTTTGCGATTGTCGGGATGTCTTCCGATTTTCCCTTGAAGGAAAATGACGAGGTTCGCGCAATGACCTGCAACCCCGGCACCTTCGCCAGGAGATCCAGGAGTTCCTCCGCGAGTCCGTCCGAGAAATACTCCTGATCGTGCTTCTCGCTCATGTCGAGAAAGGGCAGCACGGCGATGGACCTTTCCGTGATCGCTGTCGGCGCGAGCATCGCCGAGGATGTGCTGCTTGCTGACGCTGCCTTTGAGACCGACCGTCCCGAGAACACCAATCGGTTCACGGCGTAGTAACCCACCGCAATGGCCCCAACCGCCAGCATCAGCAGCAGAACTAGGCGCAAGCGACTGGAGGCCGCGGTATGCGCGGCCGCCGGTGTCGGCGCGACCTCTTCGCGCGGCGCGCCGGTCACCCGAACCTCGCCGGTCGTCGCATTTAGGTAGGGCTGGGCGCGCCCGTCCCGCGACAAAAGTCGCGATACGCGCTCGACGAAGGCCGGGGGCGATTCTCCGCGGGGCAGCCGCGTCCACTGCACTTCGCGGAACTTGTCGGGAACGAGCGCATCGGCCTCGCGGGTATCGTCGATCACGATCGGTAAGAGAAAAGCCCTTTCCGGCGCGATGAGGTGCGAGCGATCGACCGCCAGCTTCCACTCGAGCCTAAAGTACCCCTCGACGCGAGCGCGCGTGTGGATGGAGATCACCGGTATGAACAGCGCGCAGGACCTGATCTGCTTGCGGATCGCGTTGTCCCAGGCATCGCCGCCGCGAAGTTCGCTGCGATCGAACCACACCTCGATGCCCGCGGCGCGCAAGGCCGCGCAAATTCGCTGGGCGGCATCCGCGTCTTCGGACGCATAACTTAAAAACACGGCTCGCTGGCTGTCCCCGATGGAAGGATCGCCACCAAGCCCCGGTTCGTTCGGCAAAGGCTATTTCCGGGGTCCGATAGAGAGAGCTGATAATGGACTACAGGGTAAGGCCGCGCAACGATGCAGCCTGAGCCGTAGATCTGTTCACGGGTGTGATGTCGCCGACAGCGTCACGACCAGACGATTTCGTTGGTTCGCCGCGCGCTCATACTGCATCGTGCTCGCGACGTGACGCACAATCCGCAGGCCGAAACCGCCGTCGGGTGCCTCCGCAAGAGTCCTAGGTGGGGCCACCTCGGTGCGGCCGCAGGGATCGAAGGCTATCCCGTCATCCTCGACCGCAATCACAATGTCATCGGCACCGATCTCAATTGACACATCAACGCCTAATTCGCCGCCCTGCGGTGCGCCGTAGCGCATGATGTTGCCGACGATCTCCTCGAAGACCAGCTCAAGGTGGTAGCGCGTGCGGACATCAAGGTTCGCGGCCCCGCTGTCGAGCGCGCCGCGTAGTTGCTCGAACCCCTGTTCGAATCCGCCCAGCGTCCCGGAAAAGCGAAGCCGAATCGGGTGGGTGTCGATGCGATATCCCTTAGGCGACGGCCGTCCCGTCAGGAACGCGCCGCGGCCAGCGCCGTTGCGGCGTCGGGCTGCACAGAAATGATTTCGCCGAGCGACACCGTGTTGAATACCTCTTCGACGAGGGGACGGGGTCCGTACAACACCAATTTGCCTTGCTTCTTCGACAGCGCGCGCGCCACGGATATCAGCATCCGGATGCCCATGGAGCCAATGAATTCGACTTCGGACATATCAATGACGGCGCGCGCGGCGCGCGGAACCAGCGTCGCCGTAAAGCGCAATTCGATGCTGGCGACGCCCGGCGTGTCGAGCCTGCCGACCAGTGCCACGTCGACGACGCCGTCGGCAGCGTCTTTGACTTTCATTTCCATTGTTCTTCTCCACCGATACACCGGATCGTCGCAGTTCCGGCCGCCGGGTGCAATCATGCACGATCTGCGGCAAAGTAGTCCGATATAACGATATGCGAGCACACAGATGAGCGCTGTGCCGGTACCAGGCAAGTCCATCAAAGCACGGATCCAGGCGCTTGCCGAATCGCTGCTGGCGCGCGATGGAGAGTATGCACGCGCCTTCGACAGCCTTATTTTGGTGCTGATCGTCATCAGCGTCGTGTCCGTCGGCGTTGAGTCGATCTCCGGACTTCCCGATTGGGCGAGGCGGGCGCTGCGGGTGGAGGAGATAGTCGTCGTCGGGTTGTTTTCCTTCGAGTATGTGCTGCGCCTCGCGACTGCCGAGAAGAAGCTTGCGTTCGTTTTCAGCTTTTACGGCGTCGTGGATTTGATCTCGATCGCGCCTTTTTTCCTGGCGGGGATCGATGCGCGCTACGTGCGCGTGCTGCGAATTTTGCGCCTGTTGCGCGTGCTCAAACTGCAGCGGCGCGTCCTCGAAGATATGGTCGCCAGGCGCACCGCCGAACTTGCCGATCGCAACGCCTTGCTCGAGAAGGCGCAGGCGCAGATGAAGGCGGAGCTCGACGCCGCTTGCGCCATGCAGAGCGCGATTCTACCGGCGAATTTCCCGGCCAAGCCCCGCTGCGACGGTGCGGCGCGAATGACCCCGGCAACGACCATGGCAGGGGACTTCTATGATTTCATCGAGCTGCCCGATGGACGGATCGGGCTCGTCATGGCGGATGTCTCAGGTAAAGGTGTCCCCGCGGCGTTTTTCATGGCCGTCTCGCGCACCAACCTGCACGAACTCGCCGCGCACCATGCCGACCCCGGCGCCTGCCTGGCGCACACCAATGATTTGTTGTGTACGCAGAATCCGATGGACCTATTCGTGACGGTGTTCTACTGCATCCTCGACCCGGCGAGCGGCAGGTTGGAGTATGCGAATGCCGGCCACAATCCCCCGATCATTCGCCGGAGCGACGGGTCGATCGAGGCCTTAGGCGGGGCAGGGGGACGAATGCTGGGCGTCAAGGCAGGCGCCGTGTTTGCGACTCACCGGGCGGAGCTCGACCATGGCGACCGACTCATTCTCTATACCGATGGCGTGACCGAGGCGTTCAATTGCTCGAACGAGGCATACGGCAAGCAGCGGCTGATTGCGGAAATCCGGGCACATGGCGATGGACCCGCGGGCAGCCTGGTCGAACGCATCTGCCGCAGCGTGAGCAGTTTCGCCGGGATTGCGGCCCAATCCGACGACATTACTTTAGCGGTCCTGGTGTGGACGGCGGTGACACCGGTCGAGGCCGCTTTGTGACAAAAAGGCGGACTTCGGTCGCACTTTTCACAGGCCTTTGCACTGCATTACAGCCGGAGCGTGAACAACTGCTCAAACACTTCAAATTAAGGGGTTTACTGTCTTGCAAAGCTACAGGGTAGGATTCCCATGCTGTTGAAGACACGACCTATCGCCAAGACTGCCGCGCCACGGGCGAAAAAGGAAGCATGGCATTCG
>Ga0210402_10003195_pt1 | contig 15490 bp, 14 predicted proteins | sample IncBWC7MmetaG_FD_161055 | JGI IMG/M metagenome (GOLD analysis project Ga0210402, IMG submission 161055) | Forest soil microbial communities from Barre Woods Harvard Forest LTER site, Petersham, Massachusetts, United States - Inc-BW-C-7-M | ecosystem: Environmental > Terrestrial > Soil >...
ACCGTCACGACGGTAGGAAGCTGCGGATCCATTTCCCTGCTGACAATGGTTTGCAACATCACGACGATTTCCGAAGCGATGACAATTGGATCTTTTCCCGCTTGCGGCGCGGCGCCGTGCCCGCCATAGCCGCGCACGGTAATGTCCACGGAATCAGCGCCAGCGAGAAGCGGCCCCGCGTGCCAAGCCATTTTTCCTGCGGGAACAGCGGAAGTGTCATGCAGCGCAAGGACGTAGTCTGGCTTGGGGAATTTCGTGAAGAGTCCGGCGCGAAGCATGGCTTGCGCGCCACCAACCGTTTCTTCAGCGGGTTGGCCGATCAAGACGACAGTACCGCTCCAGCGATCTTTTAGCTGCGCAAGCATGCGCGCCGTGCCAAGAAAGACGGTCATGTGCAAGTCGTGGCCGCAGGCGTGCATCACTCCGACTTCTGCGCCGCCGGCGCGTTTTACTTTTACGTGGCTGGCGTAGGGCAGTCCGGTATTTTCGACGATGGGCAGGGCGTCCATGTCCGTGCGAACGTAAACCACGGGACCGGAACCATTTTTGAGGACAGCGACGACGCCATAGGCGGTCAAGCCGGGGTCAGCGTACTGGCCGAAATGATCGGTGACTTCGTAACCGAGTCTCTTTAGTTCCGCGGCGATCAGCGCTGATGTTTCTTTTTCCTGCGTCGAAAGTTCGGGGTATTCGTGGAGATGTTTGTAGGTCGCGAGGAGCCAGTCTGCTTCCTTGTTGATGCGTTGGTCCAGATCACCTTGGGCAAAGAGCGGCGTGGAGAGGGACAAAGCTGCGGCGAGAGAAAGAAAGCCGTTTCGAATGATGGAGTGCATGTGCTCACCTCGGTGAAGAAGCGGCATATTAGCACTGGTGGCGCGCGGTTGGGCCTCCTCATTTCGCGGGCATGGGCGGTGCAGTCCGCGCGGACTGAAGTTTCTGCCACCGGTTGCGATGAAACGATTTGCGGGCTACACTCGCGCGGCAAATCTCTGGAGTTCATTTTCATTTTCCAATGAGATTTGAAGGGAGGCAAGCCGTGAATCGTCGCGTCAGTTTTCTAGTCATCGCACTTGCTGTTGCAGGGATAGTCAGCGTGAATGGAGCATTTTCGCAGCCGGCTCCGCAAACCGCGCGCAAGGTCTTCAACGCGCCGGATAAGATCGTCCAGGCACCTTTCAGTGACGGGATCCTGGCCGGAAATACCTTGTATTTGGCCGGAAGAATCGGGCTGGATCCGAAGACAGGAAAACCGCCCGCGGAAATCGAGGATGAAATCAAGCTCATGCTCGACAGCCTGAAGGGGACTCTGACACAGGCCGGAATGACGATGGACGACTTGGTGTACGTGCAGATTGCCTGCACGGATTTGTCGCTGTTCGACAAATTCAACCCCATCTACAAAAGCTACTTCAAGACCACCGACTATCCAGCGCGGGAATTCATTGGAGCGGGATCACTCCTGCGCGGCGGGCACTTCGAATTGCAGGCCATCGCGGTTCGCCGGTAGCGCGCGATTCTTGGCGCCACCTTATTCTTAGGTGAAAAGCAGACCGCGGCAAGATCCGGTCAGCCACTCGTGTGCCGATGACATAATGCAACGCCCATCTTGAAACCGCTCTCCACTTGGCGTATTTATTGAAAGCAACTCCGACGCCTGAAGTTCAGGGGTGCCGCTCTTGGGAAGCCTCTGGCAAACGCTGCGCTACACCCTCCGCATCCTCGCCAAAAACCGCGGCTTCAGCCTTCTAAGAAATGACCTTATCTCGTCATAATTTTATAGACGACCCAATGGCTTTTGCCCATATATAGTCTAACCTGTTCCTGGCATCTTGCTGCGATTAACGCTAAGTCATTTATAACTAATAACTTACATATTTACAAAATGTAATCTCCGATGGAGAGGTTAGTGCATCTACTTGATGCCAACAGGGGCGTAACAATGCTAAGAATCACGACTGAAAAAAAACGCGGCAAGACCATCCTCAGCGTCGAAGGGCGCTTGGCGGGCCCCTGGGTAGCGGCGCTGGAGCAGTGCTGGCGAGAGCGCAAGCAGGACGAGAAGTTTGCCGTTGATTTGTGCGGCGTGAGCTTTATTGATGCCGCAGGCAAGGTGCTACTGAACGAGATCCATCAACAGGGCGGAAGGCTCATTGCGGAAGGCTGCCTCAATCAGGCGATTGTGCAGGAAATCGAGGGCCGGGGAGGGGTGGACAAAACGGGTTGCGGTGGCCGGAAAAAAGGCTCGCACATTATTTTCTATGTTGCGTTTTTCAGTCTGCTGATAACACCGGCGTTCGCGGATGCGCAAGGAACTGGGAAGCAAAATGCGCTGCCGGGGACTGCGCCGGCTGGGGCCTTGCGATTGACGCTGGATCAAGCCGTAAGCCTGGCACTGAAGCAGAATCCGACGGCGCAGATTGCAATTTTGACGGCGGCGGAGAGCGTACAGGACCGCAACGTGGCGCGAGCGGCTTTGCTCCCACAGGCGAGCCTGAATGTTACGGATAGCGTCGAGCGCATCAACGTAGAGGCGCTTTTTGGCAAGAAGATACCGGGAATTCCACAGCACGCCGGTCCTTTTCAGATTTTTTCGGCAGGGCCCGGATTTAGCGCGCCAGTATTTGATTTGACGCTGTTTCGGCGATATCAGGCGGCGCGTGAAACGGCGAACGCGAGCAAGGCGGACAGTCTTTCGACGCGGGAGCAGGTGATTCTGCTGGTGGTATCGCAATATATCGGGACGCTGCGGGCCGTGGCCAATGTGCAAGCTTCGGAATCGCGCGTAGAGCTGGCACAGGCGCTGTATGACCAGGCGGCGGACTTGCAGAAGGAAGGGGTTGGCACCGGGATCGACACGCTGCGGGCAAACGTGGAATTGCAGAACGAGAAGCAGAGGTTGCTCGAGGCGGAAGACGACCGGGACACATCGCTGTTCGGACTCAGTCGATTGCTGAATCTCGACCCCCGGCAAAACATCGAATTGGGAGATTCACTGAGCTTTTTCGATACGCCGCAGCCGGATGTTGCGGTCAGCATCGAATCAGCGCTGGGCGAACGGGAGGAGTGGAAGGCGCTGCAGGAGAGGCTGAAGGCCGCGGGACTGGAGAAGAAGGCATCGCAGTCATCACGGTTGCCGAGTGTGGACTTTACCGGCAACTGGGCCTACGAAGGCTCTTCTTCGACGACGGGGATTCCGACTTACACGTACCAGGCGGGCGTGAGCGTGCCGCTCTTTACTGGTGGAAGAATCCACGCAGAGATCGTGAAGGCGGATTTGGAAATTCGGAAACTGGAACAGCAGGAAGATGATTTGCGAAATCAGATCGCGCTGGACGTAAAGACGGCGCTAATCAATTTGGACTCGGCACGCAATCAGGTGCAAGTGGCGAATCTGGGCGTGCAACTTTCGAAGGAAGAAGTGGATCAGGCGCGGGACCGCTTCAAGGCGGGAGTGGCGAACAATATCGAAGTGATTCAGGCGCAGGATTCGCTCTCGCGAGCGAACGACAACCAGATTGCCGCGCTTTACCGTTTCAACCAGGCGCGCGCGGACTTTGCGCGGTCAACCGGGCAGATGGAAAAAGTTTACGCGAAGTGAGAGGGGACGATGAGCATTGAGATCGAAGTGGGGTTGGAAAACGCAACTAAGGTCCGGCCGATCGTAGAAGAAGTGCCATTCGAGACGGAAGCGCCGAAGGGGTTTGCTAATCCGAAGGTGCAGCGGCTGGCGATGCTTGGAGGCGCCGTGCTGATCGCCGCAGTGGTGGGATTGTTCCTGTATTTCCAAAACCGCGAGAGCACGGACGACGCCCAGATCGACGGACACATCACCCCTATCGCTTCGAAGATTTACGGAAAAGTGGCGAACGTATTGGTGGACGACAACCAAGCCGTGAAAGCGGGGCAGATGCTGGTGAAGATCGATCCGCGCGATTATCAGGCGGCGGTGGATCAAGCAAGGGCGGCGCTAGAGCTGGCGGAGAGCGAGGCGCAGTCGGCGGGAGTGGACGTGCCGCGCACGGCGGCAAACGTGGCCAGCGGAAGCTCGAGCGCGGACGCGGGATTGCTCGCGGCGCAGGCCGACGTGGCGCGGGCGCAAGCGACGTACGAGCAGGCACAAACGGCGGATGTGGCGTTTGCGCAAGCGAATGTGGACAAGAGCATTGCCAACGCGGCGCTGGCGCAAGCGGATTTGGCGCGGTACAAGCCGCTGATGGAGAAAGGCGAGATTTCGAAACAGCAGTACGACGCGGCGAAAGCCAATGCGGATGCGACGGCGAGCGCGTTGAAAGCGGACCAGGAAAAATTGTCTCAGGCGCAGCGGAATGTGGAAGTAGTGAAGGCCCAACTGGACGCGGCGAAGGCGCGGGTAATGCAAGCGCGAGCGGGAGTGGAAGGAGCGCAGGCGGACAAAAAACAGGTGAGCATGCGGACAGCGGATGCGCAAGCGAAAGTGGCCAAGGTGGCGCAGGCGCGCGCATCGCTGGATGCGGCGCTGCTGAATCTGAGTTACACGGAAGTCGTGGCGCCGGTGGACGGCGTGGCGACCCACAAGCAGGTCGAACCAGGGCAGATCGTACAAGCCGGGCAAGGATTGCTGGTGGTTGTGCCGTTGCAAGATGTGTGGGTCACGGCGAATTTTAAAGAGACGCAGCTGAGAAAAATGAAGGCTGGCCAAAAGGCGGAAGTGAATGTCGATACCTATGGAAAAACTTTCAGCGGGCATGTGGATTCGATCGCGGGGGCGACGGGAGGAGTGCTGAGCTTGCTGCCGCCGGAAAATGCCACGGGGAACTACGTGAAGGTGGTGCAGAGGATACCGGTGAAGATCGTGCTGGATCCGGTTTCGGCGGACAAAGCGGTGCTGCGGCCGGGGATGAACGTGGACGCGACGGTCATAACGAAATAGAGGCTAGGAGTCGAAAGCTGAGAGTTGGAAGTCTTGAGAAGGGCTCAAAAGCGGAAATTGACCTGGATAGGTCGGAAATACGCGGGATGAGCGTGGAATAAAGAAAGTCAGCGCAGCGGTCATGCGTAGCAGTAATAGAGGGCGATCGGGGCAGAGCAGAACGCGACATGCGAAACAGAATTCTAGCCAAGCTGAGGATGCCGGACGGGACGATCAACCCCTGGGTGATCGCCGTGACGGTAACTCTGGCGACGTTCATGGAAGTGCTGGACACGTCGATCGCAAACGTGGCGCTGCCGCACATTTCGGGGAATTTGTCGGCGGGCGCGGACGAATCGACTTGGGTGCTGACGTCCTATCTGGTCTCGAACGCGATCGTGTTGCCGCTTTCGGGATGGTTATCCGGGCTGATCGGGCGGAAGCGGTTTTACATGTCCTGCGTGGCGTTGTTTACGGTGAGTTCGTTTTTGTGCGGGCTTGCGCCGAGCCTCGGCGTGCTGGTTCTCTTCCGCATTTTGCAAGGCGCGGGCGGCGGAGGATTGCAGCCGAGCGAGCAGGCAATTTTGAATGACACGTTTCCGCTCGCGAAGCGGGGCATGGCGTTTGCGGTGTACGGAATTGCGGTCGTGGTGGCGCCGACGATTGGGCCGTGGCTGGGCGGCTGGATTACGGACAATTTTTCGTGGAGATGGATTTTCTATATCAACGTGCCGGTGGGGATTGTTTCGTTGCTGCTGACGTCGGTGCTGATTTCGGATCCGCCGTATATGAAGCGAGCGAGCGTAAAACGTGGATTCCGGATTGACTACATCGGAATTGGATTGATCAGCCTGGGGCTGGGGAGCATGCAGATTGTTCTGGACAAAGGGCAGCGCGACGACTGGCTGTCGTCCGGGTTCATCCAGATTTTCTTTGCGCTAATGCTCATCGGAATTATCGCCGGGATCGTTTGGGAATGGCGGCATAAGGAGCCGGTCGTCGATTTGAAGATGTTGAAAGACCGGAACTTCGCGATCTCGACGGTGGCGATGTTTTTTCTGGGATTCGTGCTGTATTCGAGCACGGTGCTGATTCCGCAGTTTTTGCAACAGCTGCTTGGGTACACAGCGGAGCTAGCGGGGAAAGCGCTATCGCCGGGCGGCGCGGTAATCATGCTGATGATGCCAGTCGTTGGGTTCTTGGTGTCAAAAGTCGATACGCGGATTCTGATCCCATTTGGCTGCACGGTGTGCGCGATTGCGCTGTTCTGGATGGCGAGCTGGGATTTGCAGCTCGACTACAGCCATGCGGTGCGCGCCCGCATGCTACAGAGTTTTGGACTGGCGTTTTTGTTTATTCCGATCAACGTGGCGGCGTTTGCGTACGTGCCGAAAGAAAAGACGAACATGGGCACGGGAATCATCAATCTGGCGCGAAACATCGGGGCCAGCGTGGGAATCGCGACCGTTACGACGATGTTGGAGCGGCGAACGCAATTCCACCAGGCGCACTTGGTCGAGAGCGTGAACAGCTTGAATCCCGCGCTGCTCAAGACGACGAACGGCGACACGGCGCGTCTAATTTCATACGGGTCGAGTGCTTCGCATGCGGCGGTGCAAGCGAAGGGCCTGGTTTACAACCTGGTGCAGAGCCAGTCGGCGATGCTGGCTTTCATCGACAACTTCAAGATGTTGGGCGTGGTCTTCCTAGCCGTAATCCCCGTCTTGTTGATGATGAGGAAACCGAGAGTGCCAGCCGGAGGTGTTCCGGCGCACTGAGGCACCAAGGGTGTCCGTGCATTGAGCAACGGGATTGTTGCTGCGATTTTTTGCAGTGACTTAGTTCAGCGACTTTGTGCAGTAATTGGGGGGATAGACAATGGCAACTCAAGCGGCAGTAACGACACAAACAGCAGTGACAACGCAGTTTAGTGAAGACAAGCTGATCCGCGCCGGGCAAAGGGGCGATTCGCAGGCGGTGGAAACCCTATTCCGCCGTTATCAGCGGCCGCTCTTTCAGACGGCGTTGCGCGTGCTCGGCAATACGGAAGACGCCGAAGATGCGTTACAAGACGGACTGCTATCCGCCTACCGAAACATGAAGCGCTTCGAGGGCCGGTCGCAGTTTTCAACGTGGCTGACGCGCATCGTGATCAACGCGGCGTTGATGCGGCGGCGCAGCGCGAAAGCACGTCCCGCGGTTTCACTCGATGAACCTCCGCGTGAGGACGAACTGCCGATTGCCGAGCGTTTCGCGGCAGAGGGCCCGAACCCGGAGCAAGTGTTCGCGGGAACAGAGCTGCGGGAAATGATCAGCGAGAACCTCGACGAGCTATCGCCACTCTTGCGCACGGCGTTTGTGCTGCGCGAAGTGGAGGGCTACTCGACGGGGGAAGCGGCCAAAAAGCTTGGCGTAACCGAAAACACTCTGAAAGCGCGTCTGTGGCGCGCGCGGCATCAGATGGCCGAGCGGCTTGGCCAGCGCCTGCGGCGAATGAAGGATGATATGACAGGCGGCGGGATGGGCGACGCCGAGTGCAGCTACTGCTGAATGACGGAAGTAATGACGTAAAAATGTAACGACGTAACAAATCGATGCAAGAGGGCCGGCGAAACTTGCCGGCCTTTTTTTACCAGGGACGATTCCGGCCCGTACCACGCTACCCCCACCCCCTTTTTTGCAAAGATATCAAAACATGGGGGTTAGGACAGAGGGTCTGCAAAAGATATCATTCTAAAGGGTTTATAAGCATTTTGTTTGATATTCTTGAAAGGCATCATCGTACTCTTTGACCCATCATCGCTTTCGTGCGCGAACGCAAGGCAGTGAACGGAGATATTCGTGGACATGAAAGTCTCCAGAAAGAAAGATTTGGGGTTTTTAGGGGAGTCTCGCGGAAGCGAGGCACACTACTCTACGACGAGAGCATACCAAAATCGAGTTATGATGTCAATATATATTTTCTTTGTGTACTGAGTGATGATTCGAATCGCTGCTCTTGATTCCACGTTGGACGATCGGAAGTCTTGCGGGCAGAAGAGGATCTGACACTTCTCACACCATCGCTAACTCGATCTGGACCGGCATCTCATCCCAGGTCCGACCTTCGAGTGTGCGACCTGTTTTCTTTTTTTGAACGCCGCCCCATTGTTTAAAGAAAAACGCCACTCCTGCCTTTACGCACTGATCTCGAATGTCCGTAACCCACTCAGAGTCCACGGGGCGTGCGCCGGGACCAGACTCGCCCCCTACAATGGCCCAATCGATGCCTCGAAGATTCAGTTTTCCCAAGGGGCCAAGAAGCGGTTCCAAGGACAAGAATTTTACGTGGGCGCTGGTTTTCCGAAGGTCGTCAATCCGAAACTTGAATTTCTCGGTTTCGACGCTAACCCCCATCCATATCTGCGGCGCCCAAGGGAGATCCTTGCTTAGTTCCAATACGCGGTCGGAACGCTTCGTGAGAACCTGATATTGATGCCAGTGCGCGCGGTTCATGACGTCGAAAACGCGCTTGATGTATTCCGTTGGCACATCTTTGTGAAAAAGGTCGCTCATTGAGTTGACGAAGATGCGCTTCGGGGCTTTCCAATGAAGCGGGAGTTCCAGCATCTGCGGTTGGAGCGTCAGCTCAAATCCATTGCGGTAGTTGGATTGCCCCATCGCCTTGAGGCGCTTCGAAAGGCGTTCCGCATAGCAATGCTTACAACCGGGGCTTATCTTCGAGCATCCGGTGACCGGATTCCACGTTGCGTCGGTCCATTCGATGTGTGAGTTGCTTGCCATCGCGGGACTGCCTCAACCTCTAGGACCGTACACCATCACATCTTTTCCCACAACAGTGATTATATCTGTTTTAATAATGCCCGTGGCGACACCTGAAGAGACAATCTGGGAGATCGAGCCCCACACGACTGCAAAGCACCAGATCCTCCGTAAGTATCTTGATGCTTGGTTTCCCATCCTTGGTACCCACAACAAAAGACTCGTGTATCTGGACGGTTTCTCCGGCCCGGGTCGCTACGCAGGCGGTGAGCCTGGATCACCCTTAGTCGCGCTCGAGTCGGCGGGGACTCATCGAGCGACATTGAATGCGGAGCTAGTGTTCCTATTCATTGAGGAGCGGCCAGATCGGGCCGATTACCTGGACGCAGAAATTGCCAAGCTTAAATGTCCTCGGAATTTCAAAATTACGGTAAGGCGCGGCTCATTTGCAGACAAGACTGGCGCGATACTCGACAAACTTGACCGCGCGGGAACCCAGTTAGATCCGACATTCGCGCTGATAGATCCTTTCGGATTTTCTGGCATCCCTTATACGCTGATAAAAAGGCTCTTATCCAAAGACAAATGCGAGGTGTTCATCACGTTCATGGTGAGCTGGATCAATCGCTTCCTTGAGAGTCCAAACGAGAAGATCAAAGCACACATCGTAGAAACATTCGGGACTGAGGAAGCCATACGCGTGGCGGCAGGAAGTGGAGATCGGGTTACCGCGCTCAAGAACTTATATCAAAAGCAACTCAACAAGGCGGCACGATTCGTGCGCTATTTTGAATTACGTAATAGCGATGACCGCGTTGTCTATTATTTGTTCTTCGCGACCAACAATAGGCTGGGCCACATGAAAATGAAGGGGGCCATGTGGAAGGTCGATCCCCTGGGCGAATTCAGCTTTTCTGATTCAACCGACCCGAACCAGAAAATTCTCTTTCCGAACGCATCCATGATGCCTTTGGCGAAACAACTTTCTGCCCGGTTTCTCGGTTCTGGTCGAATCCCCGTAGAACAGGTGGAAGCTTACGTCCATGACGAGACGGGATACCTCAGACCACACATGGGAGAAGCCTTGTCGCAGCTCGAATCAGACGGGAAGTTACAGGTCGCGGAATTAAAAACAGATGGCAGGAGAAGGCGCGCACGCACATACCCAAATGAGGCGCTCGTGACTTTTCTATGATTCCGGGGTGCACTGGCGCGCAAATGCTCAGTGAAATCTTCCGCGGTCGCTAGCGGGGACAATCCCTCACTTTAGGTGGATGCGGTCGGCGTTGTCGTAGGCGGACATGTCGGAGAGGATGATTTTGTCGCCTTCTTTGAGTCCGTCAAGGACTTGGATTGTGTTAACGGACGAAAGGCCAAGCTTGACGTCGACGCGGACGGCTTCTGCGCCCTCTTTGACAATCTTGAACAAAGAAATCGTGGAATTTGCTGCGCCGTGTACCGGTCGTCCGACGTAGAGGACGTTATCGAGCCTTTCGATGTCGATGGTGGCGTCGACCTGATTAGGCACGCCAACAAAATGTGGGTCGAAATTTACGATTACGTCGCCGCTCGTGGGCGCCGCGTCCATAGAGATATCCACCGCGACTGTTCCGTTTACAACCTCACGACTAACGCTGATGACGTGCCCGGTCGCGAGGGGGCCTTTTTGCGTGGATATGACCGCGTTTTGATTCGCATGCACCTCCATGGTCATGGATTCAGGCAACCAGACTTTGGCGATTGTGGAGTCCTTAGCACGAACTAGCGTTCCCAGACCGCGGACCTGGCGGAGCATGGGACCTCGCTTGACGGTGTCGGTCCAGATGGAGTTGTTCTCTACCGTGGGTATATCGCGGGAAGAGCTGCCGCCAAATCCGCCGGCGACGCCTCCGCTAATGCCGCCGCTGATTCCACCAGCAATGCTTCCCGAAACTCCTTGTGCGACGCCCTTGGCTACGCCGCTTGCAACGCCTCCGGCGACACTTCCTATTGGTGGATTTTGACCGGGGCGGGGCGCGGCTTTTAGTGGGAAAGTCGACACCACAAGGATTACGGCAAACGCGATACAGCACGAGATGGCCGTCAATGAAGCGATCAGTCTTGTTCGGGACATACGAACCTCCTTCAGCATAAGTGCTACACGTTCGGCGAGCTGACGCTCGACGAGAAATGGGGGCGCAGGAATGGCCGCGATTCGGCTGCGACCGGTGGCAAATTCAAGAAGAGCTTCGAGGTAGGGCTTGCGCTCTTGCGTGAGTCTAATGACTTCGAGATCCACGACCTGCTCACGCGCCAGGCGAATGCGCGCGATGAGCCAGGCAATAGCGGGATGAAACCAGAGTGTGGCGCGAAGAATTTCTTCGGCCAAGTGTTGCGCCCAATCGTTGCGGCGGACGTGAAGGAGTTCGTGACAGGCAATGGCAGCTTGGAATTGCGCGTCCACCGAAGGGAAACGCTCGGGCAGAAGAACCACCGGGGCGGCGAGGCCAAAGGTGACAGGCGAATCCACATCGGGAGAGAGACGAAACTCGGTGGAAATTTCCAGACGAGCGCGCATCCCTTCGAGAGCAGCGGCGGATTCAGGGAACAAAGAAATTGGCGACGACGCCCGGCGGAGGTGGCGAAGCTTGAGAAGTCCCATCGCGAGGATTGCGAATCGCACGGCGATTCCCGCGAGGATTATGGCCCCGAAGATCTGGGCGATGAGCGGAAGGCTGGGAAAATGCCAGTGGGAGACCGCGGGGCTGGATGCGGGGATGAAGCGGGCGGCCATGATGTCCGGCGCGATAACAATTGCGGCGGCGCCTGGAAGGCGATGCCAGGGCTGGATTATCGGGAGCACCAGGCTGATGGCAAGGAGCGCCCGCCAGTACACGAGAAGCACGCGGGGCTGGCAGATCTGGAAAAGGCGCGGGAGAAATCCGGCGGCCAGCACAAGCAGAGCGACCTGGGCGCTCCAAAAAATGAGATTCGAAAACCACAGCGGCGTATTCATCGGCGGCTCCGATTATTTCCATCCATTTCAGGAATGCTCATCTTATTTCCTCGATCATGCGCTTAATTTTTTGCAGTTCTTCCTGGCGAATCTTGCGCGTTTTGACCAGATGAACGAGGAGCGGTTCCGCGGAACCGTTGAAAACGCGATCAATGAATTCCCGGAGCATGCCGCCTATGACCTGGTTTTTCGGGTGCGCCGGGCGGTAAACAAACGCGCGATTCTGGCGGCGTTTTTTCAAATAACCTTTGGTTTCCAGAATCTTCATCATGGTCATAACGGTGGTATAGGCGATTTTGCGATGCTCAAGCAGCGCTTCGTAGATATCGCGGACGGTGGCGCTATCGCGTTGCCAGACGAGCTTCATAATTTCGAGTTCCTGCGGGGTGAGCGTGGTGTGTTTGGGTCTCATGGATATCCGTTTTATAGTACTAAGTAATTCGTACGTCAAGCAAAAAATGGAAGGAAAACCAGCGGCGGCGGGATTGTGGCTGACTTCGGGGATGGGGACGGGAGTGACTTCCGGGTGGGCGGCTATTCGTTCCCAACACCGCTGCGAAAGAGAGAGGCAAAAGAGGGCTAACGCGGGAAAACTGTTTCTTGAATTAAATACTGAACGTGTCGATTTCATCGCCCCTCGTTCGTCGTCCAGATAGAGCCTGGAAAACGAGACACAGGAGGGGAAGATGACCGAGCCGAACAAATACTTTGGGAACGGCAATCTAATCGTGGAAGTTGCCGCCGTGTGGTTCGTGCTTGCCACCTTGTCTTATAAACTCGATGTGGCGGCGGCAGAAGGGTGCGGGCTTGTCGACAGGGCGGCGTGGGTGGCGTTAGACGTATTACGCCCGGCCATCTTGGCGTGCTGGCGAGCCATCTCGACGTATCTTTGTGAGGATTCAACGGTTTTGCAGCACTTACTACAAATTGTGGCATCCATCTGGCAACTGCTTTGCATAGTGGCTGGTTAGGAAGCGTTGGGAGACTTATCTAGCTGGTTTCATAGCTGGTTTTATGGTTCGCGAGGCCTTAACAAATACTCCCAAAAAAAAGATACTGGACCTGTCGATCTCGCTGCCCCTGGTTCGACGTATAAGTAGAGTCCAGATTAGCGGGCCGAGACAGTCCGGGAGCCCAGCCCCGAACGAGAACCAGAACCACAAGGAGACAAGACGATGCGATTCATGGTGATAGTTAAAGCGGACAAGAACTCGGAAGCAGGGGTTCTACCGACCAAGGAAAATAAGGAAACTTTTGCGGCCATGGGGAAGTTTAACGAGGAGCTGGTAAAGGCCGGCGTGATGCTCGCAGGCGAGGGGCTGCAACCCAGCTCGAAGGGCAAGCGGGTGAGGTTTTCGGGACAGCAGCGGATCGTGATTGACGGGCCCTTCACCGAGGCCAAAGAACTTATCGGCGGCTTTTGGCTGTGGCAGGTGAAGTCCATGGAAGAGGCGGTGGAATGGCTCAAGCGCGCACCGTTCGACGGTGGCACGGAGGTCGAAATCCGCCAGGTATACGAGGCGTATGACTTCCCCGCCGAGGTCTTTCCGCCCGAAGACGCCGCGCGCGAGCAGGCCTGGCGCGATGAGCTGCAACGGAAAGCCGCAAAGCCGTAGTCGTCGAGGGCTTCGATCTTGAAAAAGATCGTTCGAGTGTCGATTTCACCATCGCTCATTCGACGCATGAATAGAGCAAGGTTCCGCTGGTCGACTTCGATCAGCAAACCCGGCTCGCAATCCTAAACCAGAATGGAGATAGAACGATGCGATTCATGATGCTGGTCAAGCACTCTGAAAACCAGGGTCCTCCGCCCAAGGGATTCATGGAGGTAATGGCAAAACTTGGGGAAGATGCCGTCAAAGCCGGCACGATGGTCGTTAGCGGCGGGCTGGCCTCGACTGCCGCGAGTACGCGTGTGCGGCTTTCAAAAGGGAACATAAACGCGATCGACGGACCTTTCACCGAGGCCAAGGAAGTCATCGGCGGGTTTGCGATTCTTGAGTACAAATCAAAAAAAGAGGCGCTCGAGGGGGCCCGGAATTTCATGGAACTTCACAAGAAACACTGGCCGGGCTGGGAGGGTGAAACCGAAGTTCGCCAGGTGCTCGGTCCGGAAGACTTCGCTCCCAAACCATAGGAGCGCTCCAGGGCCGCGAAGAAGTGGTTTCGTTGCCTCGGCTTGCGCCGCCAGATCGAACGTGGTGTGATCGGTAGCCGTGACGGTTACCGATACACACCGCGCCATCGACGCAGTCTGGAGGATCGAGTCAGCCAGGATCATCGCGGGCCTGGCGCGAATCGTGCGCGATGTGGGTCTTGCCGAAGAACTCGCGCAGGACGCCCTTGTCGCCGCGCTCCAACAGTGGCCAGAATCGGGTATCCCCGAAAACCCGGGCGCGTGGCTGATGGCCACGGCGAAGCATCGTGCCATTGACATGTTCCGCCGGAACAAGCGGCTTGAACGGAAGCACGAAGAGCTTGGTCGCGAGCTCCAAGCCAAGCAGGAGATGGCGGTGCCGGATTTTGAAGCCGCGCTCGACGATGACATCGGCGACGACCTGCTTCGCCTGGTTTTCGTTTCCTGCCACCCCGTACTTTCGACCGAGTCCCGTGTGGCGCTCACGTTACGCTTGCTGGGCGGCCTGACGACGGAGGAGATCGCGCGCGCTTTCCTTGTGCCGGAGCCGACCATCGCGCAGCGAATTGTTCGGGCCAAGCGGAGTCTAGCAGAGGCGCACGTGCCGTTCGAGGTTCCTCGGGGCGAGGAGCTGGCCGCCCGTTTGTCCTCAGTACTTGAGGTCATCTACCTCGTCTTCAACGAAGGATACTCGGCGACGTCCGGGGACGACTGGATGAGGCCTGCGCTGTGCGAAGACGCGCTGCGTCTCGGGCGCATCCTGGCCGAGCTAGCTTCGCGGGAGCCGGAAGTTCACGGGCTGGTGGCGCTCATGGAGATCCAGGCGTCGCGATCGAGAGCGCGCGTGAGCTCGACGGGAGAGCCAATCCTGCTGTTCGAGCAAGACCGCGCGCACTGGGACCAACTCCTGATACGTCGTGGTCTCGCCGCGCTGGAGCGGGCCGAAAGGCTGGGGGGGATGCAGGGTCCGTACGCACTCCAGGCTGCGATCGCCGCTTGTCACGCGCGAGCGGTTACCCCGGAGGAAACGGACTGGGCACGCATCGCAGCGCTCTACGACGCGCTCGCGCAGGTCGCACCGTCACCCATCGTGGAGTTGAATCGGGCGGTTGCCGTCGCCATGGCTTTCGGTCCAGCGGCAGGCCTCGAACTTGTGGATGGGCTGACGGCGGAGCCCGCCCTGAGGAGCTACCACCTTTTGCCAAGCGTGCGCGGCGACTTTCTTTTCAAGCTGGGGCGCTTTGCTGAGGCGCAGAAGGAGTTCGGGCGCGCGGCAGCACTCACACGGAACGCCCGCGAGCGCGAGCTGCTTTTAGAGCGAGCCCGAGGGTGTGCAGGCAGCTCAGCGCCTGCGGCGGAATCGCACTGACTGGGGCAGAGCGTCTTGTGCCTTGAACTCGTTGCGGGTGAGCCGATTGCGGTTGAATCACAGCCAACGCGGAGATAATCCACCTGTCGATAGAACGCGGTTACCGGAATTGGCATCTGACTCCGGGGAAAGGTTCGTTGTTTCAGAAGGGTGAAAAGAGTAGGCTGCCCAAGATAGCCGATAGGCCTTGAATTTGCGGCTTATACAGGCTCCCGCACTCCTCCAAAGGAGGGTTTCCATGGGAAATTTTCTTCAGGATTTGCGGTATGGACTTCGGATGCTGGTCAAGTCGCCGGGGTTTACGGCGGTGGCTGTGCTGTCGCTGACGCTGGGCATCGG